>Ga0307374_10007661_pt1 | contig 16346 bp, 13 predicted proteins | sample OX3MG_FD_202532 | JGI IMG/M metagenome (GOLD analysis project Ga0307374, IMG submission 202532) | Soil microbial communities from Risofladan, Vaasa, Finland - OX-3 | ecosystem: Environmental > Terrestrial > Soil > Coastal area > Acid sulfate soil | place: Finland: Risofladan, Vaasa | collected... | reverse complement strand
TTCTCCACGGCTCCGCCGCTGCTGAACTCTCCCAAACGTGTGTTTCTCTCTCATTCCCCCACTTCATCACGCTTGCTTCTCGTGCGCTAGGTGCGTTCCTCTGACGCATACGATCGTCCAGCTAAAGAAGATTCTCAATTATTGACAAAATACCGGGAATTCTGGCTAGCTGAAGAAGACCTTGGAAATTAACGTTCAGCCCATGCAGATCTCGCACCAGAACAGAACGCTCTAGACTCGCCCCGCTGACCGAGCATCTCGTCAGAGTGGAACTTCGATCAGCGTCGGTCCTTCGCTACGGAAACCATTTCGCAGCGCTTTCGCGAATGCATCGAGGGAAGTAACGCGTGTACCGGGCACGCCCATTCCTTTTGCGAGCGAGACCCAATCAAGATCGGGACGGCCGATTTCGAACAAATTTGAAGCTCGGGTCCCGGGATTGCCTATGCCGAGATTCGCAAACTCGCGTTTAAGAACGGCATAATCCCTGTTGGCAAAAACAACCGTTGTCACATTCAGGCCCTCGCGCGCCATGGTCCAGAGCGCTTGAAAGGTGTACATACCGCTGCCATCGGCAGTCAAGCACAAGACGCGGCGAGCGGGACATGCGACCGCAGCACCGACGGCCAGGGGCATGGCGATTCCGATCGAGCCTCCAGTGTTCGCGAGCCAGTCGTGTGAAGGAGATGCTGTTGTGGCGGCCATCATGCCTCGACCGGAGGTCATGGATTCGTCAACCACGATGGCATTCTCGGGAAGGAGTGCGGCCACAGCAGCGGCAAGACCAGGAAGCGTGATATCGCCGCTTGGCACTGGCGGCCGCTCTGCCTTTTGCGCTGGCGGCTGGTTTCCGCGCAGCGACAAAGCTTCTGCTAATCCGTCGAGCGCGCCGACATAGTCTTCGCCAGGATGCGCGAGCGTGTGGATCTCGCATTCCGGCAATGTGAGCACTTCATTCTTGCCTGGGTGACCGAAGTACGCGACAGGAGGCGATGCGCCGACCAGGATTAGCTGGCGAAAATCGCTGAGCAGCTCAGCGGCTTGCTCGCGGACGTAAGGAATTCGTTCGACCGAAGGCGCGCCGTCACCGCGTTCCATACGTGCGAAGGGATAGGGCGAAAGGAGCTTCGCATTCGTGGAAGCGGCGATGCGTCCGGCCGCTGCCAGCCCTTTGCCGTGGAGAGCACTCCCAGCGAGAAGGATGGCGGTACGCAAACCGGAACCGAGCATGGCTGCAGCGTGCTCGATGGCCTCATTGGCAGGCTTGGGCGCCCGAGGCAAGTTGGGGATCGCGGGAGTTGTGCCGCCCTCGGTCCAGGCAGCATCGGCGGGAATGATCAGAGTGGCAATCTGACCTGGCGGCGTATGTGCAGCAACAATCGCTTCGGATGCGTCGCGGCCGGTTTCGGACGCGGCGCGCGATGTCCGCAGCCACTTGGAATAGGGCCGCGCAATCGCTTCAATCTCGGAAGTGAGCGGTGTGTCGTGATGCAGGTGGTAAGTCGCATGCTGGCCGACGATGTTAACCATCGGGACCTGCCCGCGGCTGGCATTGTGCAGGTTGGCTAAACTGTTCGCGAGACCGGGACCGAGATGAAGCAGCGTGCACGCCGGCTTGCCGGACATTCGTGCGTAACCGTCTGCGGCTCCTGTAACGACGCCTTCGAAGAGGCCGAGCACGCAACGAATTTCATTTGCGCGTTCAAGCGCAGCAACAACGTGCAATTCCGACGTGCCAGGATTCGTGAAGCAAGCATCGATTCCGCCGGCAACGAGCGTGCGAACTAGACTTTCTGCGCCGTTCATCTGACCGCCCGCTTGGGAGTCGCCACAAGGGAATCCAGATCTCTATAAAAAGTGCTGTTGCGGTGAAAGCAGGGGCTGATTACTGAACGGCCTTCGCCGGTCTACCAGTTGTGCCGTACTTCCTTACACGATCCATAGGTTCCGCGATGCTGGGTGTCCGCGCAATGATCCAGACGATCAGTCGGTTAAGTAAAGAAACAGGAAAGAAAACTGGACGCAGAAAGTCGACAAACAGCACGACGCGATAAGAATCGACATCGTTCCAGACCTCATGTGGATGGCTGTCGTCGAAAACCAGGCTCTTACCCTCTTTCCAGGATCGGACATCTTTCCCCACTCGAATCTTGCAGCCACCCTCCGGTCCCGGAACAATTAATCCAAGATGGTAACGGAGTACGCCCTTATACAACCCGCGATGCTCAGGGATGTGCTTTCGTGGCGCAAGAATGGAAAACATCGCGGATTTCATTCCGGGAATACGCTGCAACAATCGCACAGTCTCTGGACATCGCGCACAATTCTCCTCGGCTTTTTCGCCATACGCGTAAAGCCAGAAAGTCTTCCACTGTTCGCCTTCGGTCAGAACCTTCTGATTGTCCGAGATATCCTGGAAATTGGGGATATCTTCCCGGCGCACGAGAAGTGAATCTAGCTCCTTGCGAATGGCCCTCCATTCAGACTCTACGGAAGAAACCCAAGGAAATGACTCCGGGTCGAAAAAGGTCTTTTTTCCATCGCGGAAAAACAAAATTCCTTCGATTTCTTGTTGTAGGAACATTTTATTGGCTCCTTTTTTGGCGTCGCTAAAGCAGAGTGGTGCGGCCTCCGGCAGACATGTCGCTTTGGGAAGAAGCTTTCTTACATCGTCCTTTGTGCCATGCCGCTCTTAGTGAGCGTCGGCGTTTGGGTCGCTTGGATTCGAAGAAAATGGCCTTTCGAGGACAGCTGCTAAAGCGCGCCTCTCAAATGACGAGTCAGCACCGACCCCGCGCTCTCGAAGTGCTTTAAGATAATTGTGTGATGGTCGCCGGGGACCGTCTGGACTTCGAACTCGGACGCGAGGTGCGACCAAGTTGCGACAGGATCAGGATAAGGGGAATCCGCGGCGCGCACGAACATGACTTTACCGTCGTAAAAGCCGGGGCGATATCGAGTCCACGCTAGAAAATCGCTGAAACGCGCGCGCTCCCTAACACGACTGAAGGGCACATCAACAGTGCGACCCGTCGACGAGCGCATGAAATCCGAAACGCGATAGCGCAGTTGCGCGGCATTCATACGAATGCGTTTCCCGAGTGCCAGCGGCTCGGTGTGTGTGTAGGAATCGATCATCGTCAGCAATGCAACTTTTTGGCCACGTTCAGAGAGCTGACGCGCCATTTCGAAAGCAATCACGCCTCCGAGTGAATAACCGATCAGGGTGTAGGGACCGCGCGGTTGCACGTTCCTCATTGCATCGAGATGGAATCGAGCCATGCCCTCGATACGCGTGAGGGGCGGGCTCGCACCATCGGTACCCCTGGCTTGCAGCCCGTAAATCGGGTGCGAGGTGCGGATGTGCTGTATCAGCTCGAAAAACTCCATGATACTGCCGCCCAGCCCGTGGATGATGAAGATCGGCGGATGGTCCGTGCCAGGCTTCAGCAGCAGGAGTGACGGAAGCCGCGGCGCGGTGAGCTGATCCACGAACGCAGCCAGACTTGCTGTGGTCGGTGCGCTGTAAATTGTCACAGGCGGCAGTTCGCGGCCACATGTCTTGGCTATTTCATCAAACAATTTGGAGGCTAGCGGAGGATTACCTCCGAGATCAAAAAAGTCATCTTCGGGACGGATGGATGGGCGTTCAAGGACACGTTGCCAAATCGACGTGAGCACGTCAATCGTCGCGTTCGTGCCTTTCTCGCAAATCTCAGTCTCAATCGTGTCCAACGCTTCGCCAATCATGACTGAACAATTCCCGGATCGGTTCGATAACCGCGAATCGCGGCCTCAATTGATTTCGTCAGGGCAGCCGCCAAGTGTTTGACGTATGGCTCCGCCATCATGCCAGGCGCGTTGACTGGCAAAACGATAATTTCCTCGCCGCCCTGCGCCAATCCTTTCCATTTCAACTCTGGCCCTTCCCATCCTCGATACTGTCTGACGGGGCGAAAGTCTGTAACTGCGCCCGAATAAGGTTGCGGAACATAGTCCATATACGCGCGGATGTTCGCTCGCCAGATCTGCCCTAGGATCCATGCGTCGGATTCGGCGGCAGGCGACGGCTCAGTGAATTTAGCACGCAGGATACTTCTCCACACGCGGACGCGGCCCCACGCCGTCTTCGCCTTCTCGCGAAAAAATGCCGCTCTACTGCCAGAATCAAGCGAAAGGAAGTTTGTCACATGGAACGTCAGCCGCTGGCCGAGATGGTAGCTCTGAAGCCAAAGCGATGGAACGCTGACTCCGGTCCAGTTCATCGTGTCGAATAGTGCCAGTAGAGCAACCTGCTCTCCCTGCGACTGGAGTTGTTGAGCTACCTCGAACGCAGCAGCGCCACCCATACAATAGCCGCCCAGGAAATATGGCCCGCGCCGCTGTGCCTTACGAATCTCGTTGATGTACAGGGCGGCCATGTCCTCGATTCGAGTTAGCGGCGGTTGAGCGCCGTCCAGTCCCCGACACTGCAGGCCATAAAATGGCTGCTCAGAGCCCAGGTGCCGCGAAAGGTCGCGATAGATTAGAACGTTTCCTCCATGGGGATGGATACAAAAAAACGGAGGCCGCGTGCCATCGGGCTGGATTGCCACGAGCGGCGACCAACGTGCTGAAGACGCATCTGGTTGGAGGGCCTCAGCAAGCTCCCGGATTGTGGGAGCGTCGAACAGCGTCGCCAAAGGCAATTTGACGTCGAACTCCTGTTCGATTCGAATGAAGAGTTGAACAGCTAGGATGGAGTCGCCGCCGAGATCAAAGTAATTGTCGTCCGGCCCGATCGATTCAACGCCAAGCATCCCTTCCCAGATACGAGTAAGGCGTGCCATGGTGTCGCTCTTCGGCGCGATAATCTGTGCTGTTGACACGTCGGTCGCAGACTCGATCATCACGTTTTTTACCGTTTGGAACCACTCCTCGCCCCGCGGTCTCAAGTCTCGCGAAACTGGTTTTATGCAGAAATGTTTTCCTAAGGATTACCGCTCCGGCCGCACTCGACCTCGACGGGCATCTAAGACAGCAGCGAATTGCGGGCGATTCGGCTAGCCGATGTGCTTATATAAGACTTCCCCTGCTATCGAAAGAAGCCTGCCCGGAGCATGCGCTAACATACGCTTGGCCAGTCGCAGCTTCCACTGAGCTTCGCGTGGTTCATAGTTGTCGGGTGAGTGAGCGGAAGTTGTATACCTCGAGTAAATCAACGACGAACGAATCGTGCCCCAGCGATCTTTGAAGTGAATCAAGCCTTCGTTGTCGCAGTCCGAGCGTCCAAAATCGAGTGTTCGCAAGCCAGCACTTTTTGCTTCTTGGATCGATCTCCAAAGCAGGAATTGCACTCCGCCCAAGCTGTGAAACCGCTCATCCGAGCAGCCGTACTTATAGAGGAGGGTATCTTTATAACGAAGCGTCAGTATGGCTGCAATTGGTCGGAAGCCATGGAATGCGACACGGATTTGGAGTGCCTCCCCCAGACAATCGATCAGATTACGGAACCACATCAACGGCTGTGGAGGAACGCCGTGACGGCGCCGTGTGAGGATGAGTAGGCGATAAAAAATCAAGAGAAGCGATTCTGAACGTCCGTCCTCGTATCTCAATCCCTCCCGTTCGGCACGACGAATTTTCCTCTGGGTAGAGCCTTTGTGAAACGCTGCAAAAAGCTGACTTGAACTCGGGGCAAGATCGAGTCGATGAAGCACGTAATTGCATGTGGATTCGTGGAAGTTCGTTTTGATCTCGTCATGCCGGAGCGGACGCAGTTCAACATAATTCCATGCTTGGGAGTGCTCAGTTCCCTTTTCAAGTGCGCCGAGAATAGTTTGCAATTCTTGTGGGTCGTCGACCAGCGGTTCGCAGTGATCTGAAAATGGCAACGAGACAAGGCGACGACCGGTCAGCCAGCTCGTGACCTGACAAAAGACGACGCCGTTGCGAAGTTCGTTGTCTGGTGGAGACGTCGTATAAACAATTGGATCGTATCCGTAAGTCCGCTGAAGAGCTTCCAACCACGCGGTAGTGTGGAAGATCGATGCGCGAGGTTCGCTGTCTAAGAAATTCTCCCATCGGGGATCGCACAGCGGTGCCAGCTTGTAAACGCACATGCGTCTTCTCTTCTTCTTCCGCTCTGACTTACCCTGCAATTGTCGCACGCGAGCATTTGTTGGAGCGAAATTCGATAGTTGAGATTTTCCATGTGGTCGAGAACGGTCTTCGTTGGTTCCAGTGTCAGAGGGGACAACTACATTGACATCAGCGCGATGCGCATCGAACTCAGGTGCGGTCAATTTAAAAATGGGCGGCATATGTGCGGCGGCTTTCAGAACGCGCGGGCAAAGACACGCGATTTGTGGTGACAAATCCCAAGACCCGCGATCTAAGAATGCTTGTGACCATTTCGAGCGTGCAGAAGGGAATCAACAAGGTCCAAGTAAACGGATTCATTGGCGTCCCAGGTATACTTCTTGACGAACTCAGATGCATTTAGAACCAATTTCCGTCGAAGCTCGGGAGTCCTGATTAGCAAAAGCATCGCATCCGCGAGGCTCCTGGCATCGTTCGCATGAAAGAAAGTCGCGACCGAGTCATTAAAGTAATAACGGTCGATCATCGTATCTGGCACTATTACCGGTACACCCATCGACATAAATTCGAGTATTTTTGTGCTAAAGGCCTCATTGCCAAACCCGTTGCTCCTTTTTGGCACAACTCCGAGATCGGCACTCTCGATCACCGACGCCATCTGATCCATTGCCAGTAAGCCTTTCAGATAGACGCGATGATTTAAGTGGAGTTCGTCGATTAGTGATTTCAGGAAACTGAGCTGGTCACCCGAACCGTAAATATGAAATTCCGCTTTCGGAATTTCATCTTTGATCAATGAAAAAGCTCGAATGGCGATGTCCAGGCCCTGGTGATAGTTGATCGTACCTGGATACAACACGATGAATTTATCGTCGTCGCGATTTCTTCCCCGCTTGCGAAAAATGTGAGTATCTGGATAGTTCAAGATCGTAGTGCATTTAGAGCCTGCAACCGAGCGTTCCTGGAGACGTTTTTCCCAGATGTGATTGGCTGCTATAACATGGTCAGAGAACGCAGCAGATATTCGTTCCATGGCGATCAGCGACTTGAACGTCAGAGATTCTCGAGATGCATTGAACTTACTAGTATAAAATTCGGGCACAATGTCATGGATATCGAGGATGATTTTTGATCCTGCCATCTTCGGATACCAGGCTGCGAAGACTTCGAAGTCGGGGACAGAATGCACGTGGATAAGATCGTAGCTTTCCTTAAATTGCATTCTAGTCAAGAAATACATCGAACGTAAAAAAAACAGAAGCAGCCTGCTGAGATAGACGAATTTATTTTTTTCATCTTTGACCCGGTGTTGGATACGAAAAACTTGGACACCATTGATGAGGGCTCTCTCGGTAGACTCCTCTTCTGATCGCAGCGCGATAACATCTACGCTATCCCCGCGTCTCGCGAGGGTTTCCGCGTATCGACGAACGCGGTTGTCCCTTTCATAGAACGTATACGCCACCATGCAAGCTTTCATCTCCGTACCTGGTGTGAACTTATGGGAGCGCTGGCGTTTTCCAAGATGCCTCAAACCAAGTTCAGGCCGGCCACCATGGGGAATCTTCGTTCGACGTTCCGTTTCGCGATGGCTCTGGCAGTTCATAAACGACAGAATCTCCCTGAAGCCGTGCGTACGCGACACGAGCCCTATCGCTGTCCGGTCCTTTAATGCGCCATTTGTCGCCGTCCTGCACGAGCGACATCAGGTTGCGATTTCTCCACCACCGGTTGACTTCTGCCGGAAGAGTGATCCACAACTTATTCTCGCTTCTCAATCGAGCCAAGTGAGCCAGCAGATCGAGGTAGACGCTTTGCGCGCGCTTCTTAATGAGATAATCCGGATGGGTTATGAAGCTGATTAAGCCGTTTCTTTGCATGATGAGGTCGATCTGCTGCTTCCATAAATCGAGGGAGTAGTCTCCCAGAATGTGAAAAAGGGAATAGTCTTGGATGGTTGTCAAAGGAAGTTCGAGAATCTTGCCGATGAAGTACGGCATGACCGTGCAGCAGCCGCCCCGCTGAGGCTCGAGATGCGCGACGTTCGGAACTGACATGTCGTAGGAAAACTCGAAGGCATCGTACCAATCTTGATTGCGGTACATGGCGCCGGACCGAAATCCCTCTGCGCGGAACTCTTTCACGTATTGGTTGATCCCCTTCGCATGTCGGAGGAATTCCTTATTTTCGCGAAACAGGAAGCCATCGTGGTTTAGGTCGTGCACATTGATTTCAAATCCTCTGGCCCGAAAGCTATCGAGAAATCCATTTCGCGTTTCGTACCGCGTTTCCGGTACGATCTGAAAAGCAGACTTGATGGAGAAACGGTCATCCAAATTCATCAATGCGTTACAGAAATTTCGTCCCGCCGCATCCTCCACGTCGTGCGTCATCATCGCGCAACTGGGAGCACCGTTCGGCCAGAACCAGATGAAGGGAACGCTCGTCATTCCCCGGCTCTTCAGCACAAGAGCCAAAATCCGCTCCATTAAGGACTCCACTGTAAAGTCGACCGGCCAATGCGGAAAAGTGATCTTTTTCCACCCACCGAGACGAGCGCGCTGCAGATGCTTGCGCACTGGCACGGGCAGAAACGGACGCACAAAATAGTAGATTCGCTTTGCCGCACTACCGCTCATGATCGGGTCAAACGAGGGTCGGAAATCCGACGGATATCGCTCATACCGGAGATTGTTCACAACATCGGTGAAATCGAAAGGCAAGCCAAGTCGCCCTTGTTCAAAACGGACTCTGCACAACGTGTCCGTGAGTTCATCTGGCAACGCCGACCGCGAGGGCGAAACGCCGACGCATCGACCGTAGCAGGTGGTGCCTTGGCCGAACCCGAAGAAGCCTGATTCTCGCGACAAGTCTCCTGTGACGCCCACATCGGCGAATTGTGCAGGGCAGCGGAAGTATTCAAGTAATTCCTTGTCCATGGACTTCGATCCCGACTTTCTCTTACAAAAAGACTTCCGTTCTTTCAACTCAGCTAGGCCAGCCGCGCCACTTGATAACTGCGAATTGTTTAGTAGCTTTAGATCTCAGCGCTGGACAATTGAGCCTTTTAATTGAGGTTCGGTTCGATTTACCGTAAACGAGCGGTGCAAGATTCACGATTATTCCGAGCGTCCACTTGGCGTCGGGGACGTTGCGACGATCTCAATCCTAACTTCAACCTGCGCTTCAGTGCGAACGCAACCGGAAGCCACCGGTAGGCACCTAAAATCTTGAGATAAAACTCCAGACGCCAATCCGTAGGTTCAACTACTATGCGGCCTGACACGAATTCTTCCGGCTGCTTGAAAGCAGATTGGGGTAGCGTCGTAAACACACGCTCGTATCCAGCCTCACGGCAGTGTTGAACCAACGCGTCGGTAAACGTTCCGTAGGGAAAGCTGAAGAGGGTAATCTCCCTGTGCAGTATATTGCGGAGCTGTGTTCGAGAATCGAAGATCTCCTTGCGGACTTCCGTCTCATTAAGTTCGGTGAGTCGTGGATGAGTCAGCGAATGGGACCCTATCGTCACAAGATCCGAAGCGAGGTTGCGAAGTTGTTCCAATGACATTATTTTGCTAGAGTCAACGGATTGAGGGTCAGAAGCCATCCAGACTGGGTGTTTCCCCAGAGATTGCACAACAACGAAGACTGTTGCCGGAATTCTTCTTCTTTCAAGTTCAGGTAAGGCATTCTCGAGGACACTCTCGAGCCCGTCGTCGAACGTGATGGCGACGCACCGTTCTCCTGGGCGGCAGGGTTCCCTTTGAAAGGCTGCGACCGGCTTTGCCCAGCGAAGCACCATGTCCATTTGGTGCGCAAACCTTGAGCGATGCTCTGTGTGAACAGCGTGGTAATAGACAACGACACCACCGCGCGAGTGTCTCAGCCCGAGCAGAGCCATTACAGCATCTCCCACGGCGGAGGCGCCGCAGAACAGGACGCTGACGCTCAACTTCACGATCCGCGCTGGAATGCGAGTATTCATATGGCTGTTCGCATGAGTTTGCATCTCAATTCGAGACGCACGTGTTCCCACTGTCTCGAGTGAACAGAAAGAGACATTCTTTTCCGAGCCACGCGTTGCGATTCCGACTTGCCGTACCAAAAATCCATCTGACCATGCGTTGAAGTGTTGCCTGGCCGAAAAGTCGTCGCATCGTTGGGAGTGCCAAATTGTGCCGATACGATTCCAGCAGATGCAAACCCTGCTGCCTGGCCATGTGTGTCACTGAATCGGCCGACATCAGATTCGAACGATAGCCTCGGGGTTCGGAAAACAGCCTCCATATCCATCCAGAAAGAACCGTTAAGCCGTTTGAAAAATGAGCGGCGTCTGTGCACTCAAGAATTAGAAAGCCGCCGGGCCGAAGCAAAGACGCAACTTTTGCAATTACTTCACAAGGTGAATCCACATGCGCGAGGACTCCGATACATGTGATCAAGTCGTAAGAGCAGGGCGAAAGAGGAGTGTTCATAAAATCCTGATTAATAACCTCAACGTTTGCTGATAGTTCTCGGGGGATTTTTGAGACAGCTCTCGAAAGCATCGAGCTCGAAAGATCGAGCAGGGTGAGCCGCCTCTGCGGATTGAGGAGCGGCACAGTAATGGAGCCGTCGCCGCAGCCTATATCTAGGACACGGTTGAAGCTGCGACCAACCAGGAATTCTTGGACTGTCTCTTTGCGGAGCTCAATGATGTAACGACGAATGTCGAGATAATTCTGGGGATCTCCGAAATACCGGCAGACTGTCTCGGTCTTAGAGGTAGTTAGACGTTTGGGTTTTCGTCTCTCGATCTCACGCGCTATGGGGAGCTCTGACATATTCCATCTTCTGGGGAACAGTTTTGCTAACACGCACCTACCGCCAAATCGTCTCTTTTCCGAGAAGGCGTTTCATCTGTTCGCGGCGCAAGTATCCGATTGTTTCAGGGTCATCCACTTGATGAATACGTTTCACGTAGCCGCTGAAGAATCCATAAGACAATCCCAATGAGCCGATTATGTACGGTCTGCGAAAAAGGCGAACTAGGCACTTGGATAGCATGAACAGCGGATGGTATCCGCAGATGTAATTAGCCCTTCCGTTCTTAACCAAGCCACCCCAAATGCCTTCCGCAGTGCCTGTAAGCCGGTGGTGGAGGATGTGTAAATTCAAAAAGCTTCTCGATGTCCAACCGAGCATGCTAGCTTTCACCTCGTCCATTGTGTCCCACCCCGGCGCCGGCCAGAGTCCGCCGATCGCCTCCCAGGTTGCTTTCCGATAGATCTTCGTGGCGCCTCTGACGTGGAATGTTGGGCACTCTTCGATTTGCTTCAGGCCATTGGTGACGTAACAGATGACTCCGCCGCCGACGCCCAGGCGGTCATCACGCCGAAAACTCTCGATGCACCTCTCGAAGTAGTCCGGCTGTAAGGTCAAGTCCCCGTCGAGTTTCACAATGAACTCCCAGTCCTTGCAGCTCGCCGCGCGATATCCCTCGTTGAATGCGTCGACAACCCCCCCACCTGCCTTTCGAAAACCGCGGTTCTTCCGGTGAACAGCACGAATCCAGTGATATTGGCGCGCGTATTCATCTATGATGGGTCCGGTGTTGTCTGTCGATCCGTCATTAACAATCACCCACTCTGCGGGGCGGATCGTCTGAGCAAGCATGCTCTCGATCGTAAATTTCAGATAGGCTTCTTCGTCCCGGACAGGAGTAACCACCAAATAGCGCGCAGTGGCGGTAGCAGCCGGAATCGTTTCGTTAGGCAAGTTTATCTCGCTCAATCCCATCGATTACTTATCCCTTACGAAAGCGAAACCCGCGGGACCCGCTGGATGGAGCCAGGTCCGACAATGCCGCCATCCCAGGGACCGTACAGCGGTTCTCTGCCTTAGCTGGCAATTGTGAATTCCGCTTGACGAACATGCGGGAAATGGAAACCGTCGCCCGTCCTAGCGCGGGCACCGAGTTTTGGGCCGGGCCGCGACTGAAGATCGGTTGCGCCTCGGCAGCCGGAACGGCGCACGCATTCATCGTCGCAACTGAAACCATCGCTAAGAAGATAAACCACAACATGCGGGTCTGGTCAAAGTAGTCGATACCCATGAAAACGACAATGTTCGCAAAGAGAGCAGCCCCGAGGCACCAAAAAAACCACTCCTGTCGGTCTCCCTCCATTTGTTTCCGACATTGTCCGATCATTCCGAAACCGCGACGTAGGATGACAACGAACAGAACTAACGTTGTTAAGCCACCCTGTAATCCTTCAGATACAAACTGGTTGCACTGATCCCATGTAAAGTCCCCCCAGCTCGCGTTGCTGTTGGTACCCAATAGCCACCAGCTAGAAAAGTGTCGTACAGTTTGGTCGATAAGATTGGCTCTATCCCAGGCCTGCCCCCCCGCGACATTGATCTTAGTAATCACAAACCACACGGGGGCTTTCATCACCAGCGATAGACCCAGCAGCGTGAATACAATGCCCCATCGGACCGACCTCATCTGTTTTCGAATCGGCCACAGGCCTAACACGAGGATTCCACCCAGGTATCCCGTGATTGGGGTACTGGCCATTGAGGTCGCTGCCACAACGGTTGCCGCGGCAAGTCCGAGGCCACCCCAAAACCGTGCCTTGCCGCCCTTCCATAACCAGAAGAATAACGGGAACAATACAGCCCCAAAAGTACCAGCGGTGATCGAGTTTCCGAATACGCTCTGCGCACGAACCCTTCCATCGCGAATCCATGGAACAATCATGTGACCAGCAATGTAGCTGAATACATTGACTCGCGTCACATATTCATAGGACATGCACACTGCCAAGATAGCGGCGACTGAGGCAAACACTTTTGTTGCTCGGACAATGTCCTCATTGTCTTGTAACAAATGACGAAATAGAAAGTATCCACCAAAAGCGTCCAGCCACAAACCCATCTGGTCTACGACAGCCCCGCCTTCCCTGTAAAGAAGGATAAGCGCAACCCCGCGTATGAATGCCCAAAGGCAGAAGGCTTTGTCGAGACCATTGAGCTCACCTGCGAACAGAGGCTTGTCTGTGAACAGCTTCACTGACAAAAGGCGGAGCGCACCCGCCAGAACAACGATGCGGATGACGTAGAAGTGCAATCCGCCCACGAGCATTTGTTGCCCAAAAGGCGTTAAGAACGTAACCACCAAAATCGGAGCGACCGCATACTTCCGAGGTAACAGTAGCACGAGCACCGCTGCAAGGAGTGTGGCAGCCAACACGACCGGTGTAATAGCGCTATGGCTAGCCCCGCCGCCAAAATGGAAGTTTTTCCCCAAAGAGCGTATCCTTGCAGCTATCTAGGCCGTTAGTGTCGGTGAAACTCTCTACACCGGACTCAGAATCGAAACGTCTGAATTACACAGTCATTCGCAGGAGGCCCGTGCAGAGAGAGGCGTGCACATCTCTAACCTCGTCGCACGATATCTTAAAATCTGAATTCGGCGCATGAGCTGGACGGCCCCGCCGTCTCATGAGGAACCGGTGCCGTCTTCATCTTTGGAAACCAGGGTGACCGGTCAACAATCGCGCCGCGATAGTGCTCGACCCGTTCGAACAAGCTGCCAAGCACCGCTGCGCCCGGAAACGCCCTCCGACTCAGGCGGGCTGCCCATAACTCACGGCGTGACCTGTTCAACTCCCTTCGCATGAGGCGTTTGAGCGTAATGGTGCGATCCACATTGCTGAGCGTTGATAAGATCGTTTCCCGAATCTTAATTGCGTTCTGTTGGAGGACAAGCTTTTCCCTGTGGGCTTCTTGCGAGAGACTTCCGGGGGATCCTTGATGCCACCGTACGAGCGGCTCTCCAATAAACGCCCAAGGCCCGAGCAGTGAAAGTCGAAGCGCAAGATCGTAATCCTCGAGATACCATAAACTCTCGTCGAACCCACCCGCCGCTTCCAACGCCCAACGACGAATTGCCACACTTTGGCCGAACAGAACGAACCGGGTTGCTAGGATTTCTGCGACATTCAGCCAAATCCCTTCCTCGTGAGCGGGGAAAAGCCACGCGTGTTGAAATGACGTCTTCTCTGGGCCGCTGGCAAACCTGAGCCAACTATTCGATAGGGAGCACGGGACTTGCTTCCCAGCCCTCTCTAAGATTGAAACTTGTCGCTCCACGAAGGTGGGGAGCCAAATATCATCGGAGCCGAGAAATGCAACGATTCCCCCACGAGATTCTCGGATCCCACGGTTCCATCCTGCTGCCGGCCCGGAATTCGCCTGATAGACCACACGAATCCGATCCCCGTATTGTTTGAGCTTTTCCTGCGTGTCGTCCGTGGATCCATCGTCGACAACAATAACTTCGATGCTTTTGCAGCTTTGGTCCAGAATACTGTCAATCGCTTCGCAAACGATGAACGCCCGGTTATAGGTTGCGATGACTGCGCTAACAAGAGGGAACCCACTCACGGATGAAAACCCTCTAAAATCGGAAGCAGATATATAACAGCCCCGGCGAGGAGCGCTATAGTTAAGAGGGCCGAGCCGCACAGAATTTCAATGCGCAGCACACCCCTCGAGTGCCGGGCAAGTCCCACTATCAAGGGAATGTGAGCGGAGATCGGAGCCAGTGCGATCACCCAGACAGCTTCCTTAAAGCCAAATAGAGCAAACGCTATTGTAAGGCCCACCGCAAGGTGCACGAGCTTAGCCAGATTTCCGAAAGCCGCATACTTTGAGAATCCAATCGCAAAAAGCATGTAGGTGGCGACACACGAGTAGACCTGCAGCGCCGCGCGCACACCCAAGAGCTGAAGCATCCAGCCCGCGTCACGGTATTTCGGACCAAGAACCATTGCGGCGACCGGCCGACCAAGGAAGATGAACCCCACGACCATGCATGCGGAGAGGGCAAGAATCAGCAGGCGTATTTTCTTGAACTGGCCAGTCGCCGCTGCGGGGTTTTCGGCCAGAGTCCGGGACACCACCGGAAAGAAGACCTTTGAAACAAGACTTCCAATCAACTGGTCAGGCACCGTTGCAATTGAGAGCGCAAGCGCGAAACAACCAAACTCCGCCATGCTGATGAACTTGGCCAAAGCCAACCTTTGGCCTTCCCCGACCAAAAAGTACGTCGCGCTCGAGAGGAACATCCCGGCCCCGAAGAACAAGACCTGCCGCGCCGCAGCCCGATTCCAACTGAGCCTGACCGGGCGTTCTGCGACGATATGCGAGGCGGTCACATAGGTAAGCGCGCTCGCCACCGTTCCGGCTACGAGCGCCCACGCCGTAGGCGAGATGGCCGCCCATGTTATCGCAACCGCGAACCCGGCAGCATCCCCCAAAAGCGTCAGCCCTGCGAGTTTATCCGTTCGCACCCCACGGGCCAGCGACCAAACGGAGCCGCTGGTAAATCCACGAATGGCGACGTCAAGTGCTCCAACAATGACGAGACCGTGCAGGAGGGGTTGGTGGTAAAAAGCGGCGAATGGATAGGCAAGTGAGGCCGCAATAGCCCAGAGCGTCACGCCTCGAAGGGCTTGAATTAGATATGCCGTGTCGACAAATTCGGGATGATCGCCCTGCGGGCTGCGGACCACTGCCGCGTCAAGTCCGACGTCGGAAAGCATGGTGACGCCCGACAGAAAAGCGCCCATCAGAGCCACTAAGCCGAAGTCCATCGGGCTGAGGAACCAGCGAGCAAGCACCAGCGTCATGGCCGCACGCACGACCTTGCTCGCACCCACTCCGATCAGAACCCAGATCGCGCCCCGGGCCACAACAGAGAACTTTCCGCGCCGGAAATGCGTGCGGCGGGCTAACCGAAATGACTCAGCAAGCTGTCGTAGCCGCGACGGATCCTGGGGTTCAGCGGCTGATTCTTCGCGGACCAGCGTGTCGGCGCTCATCAGGCGCGTCCTTTTCTGATTCTGAGCCGCTTAGCCAGTTGCCTCGCGCGGCGGGGCAGTACGGCCCCAGCACAGCGGGTGAGAAGCTTGGGATCGTTGCTGTGTACAAAACCCCGCCAGTACGCTCTGAAGGCTCTTCCCCGCTCTCCGTCGTCCAGGCAGCACGAGCCCAATTCCCTAGCATGATTAGCAATCCCGCGGCGAATGGCTTCAAGAGCCTTCCAGTCATCCTGGAGCTGTACTTTTTCCAAAATAAACCGCTCCAATAAGGATTGCGCGTCTTTCGCCTTGTGCCTGCCCAGCGTTGAATCGGGCATGGTCCGTACCATCGCTAGGGCATGATCGACATACCCCAAGCCATTAGTCCGGGCAAAACGCAACAGGAACTCCCAG
>Ga0307374_10007659_pt1 | contig 16349 bp, 13 predicted proteins | sample OX3MG_FD_202532 | JGI IMG/M metagenome (GOLD analysis project Ga0307374, IMG submission 202532) | Soil microbial communities from Risofladan, Vaasa, Finland - OX-3 | ecosystem: Environmental > Terrestrial > Soil > Coastal area > Acid sulfate soil | place: Finland: Risofladan, Vaasa | collected... | reverse complement strand
TTCCCGGATCTCTTCCAGATAAATAAATTCATCGGCGCTGTGAGACCGGGCTGAGTCACCGGGGCCGATCTTCACAGAAGGTGAGGGGATCAGGGCCTGGTCTGAGGTAGTCGGCGAACCATAGAGCTTTTTACCCAGGGCGACAGCTGCCTCCACTACCGGGTGATGGCGGTCAATCCGGGAGGAACGCATCCTCAGGGAACGGGGCATAACCTCACAGGAAACCCTGCTGCGGATTTCTTCCAGGATCTCCTCCTGGGTATACGCATCGGTAACCCGCACATCCACAGTGAAATGACATACTGCCGGCACCACGTTGTGCTGCTGTCCGGCGTTGATGATGGTCACGGTCATCTTGACCTGGCCCAGCGCTTCGGAGTTTTTCGGGAAGGTATATTTCCGGAACCAGTCAATATCTGCCAGGGCCTTGTAAATGGCATTATCCCCTTCTTCCCGGGCGGCATGGCCGGCCCGTCCATAGCTGGTGCAATCCAGCACCAGCAGTCCTTTCTCGGCAATGGCCAGGTCCGTGAGCGTGGGTTCGCCCACGATGGCGAAATCTACCGGGGGAAGGAGCGGAAGGATGCTTTCAATCCCGTTTAAGCCGGATATTTCTTCTTCCGCAGTAGCGGTGAGTACCAGGTTGAATTTCAGGTCGCCCTTTTCATAAAAATGCAGGAAGGCCTCAATAAGTCCGACCAGGGATCCGCCCGCATCATTGCTGCCCAATCCAAACAGCCGGCCCGCTTCCACCGCAGGATCAAAGGGGTCCCGGGTATAAGCCGGATTAGGCCGGACAGTATCATGATGGGAATTGAGCAGGATGGTGGGCCTATCCTCCCGGAAATATTTATTGAGTGCCCAGCAATTATTTCCGCTCCGTTTCACATTTACCCCTTTGTTTTCCAGGAACTGGCTGATGAGATCAGCAGTCCTGTCCTCTTCCCGGCTGTAGGAGGGAAGAGCGATCATACCCCGGAGTAATTCCAGGGCGTCAGTATATTGATGAATGAGATTATCCATAAAGCAGTTTTAGGAAGACAAGAATGGCAGCCGGCAATCGGCGGCCTGTTGATTCATCTGCTCCCGGGAGCAGTCAGATTACATACGCCTGCCTTGCGGCAGGGGAGGGCAGGGTTAAATATTTGTCTTCCTGGTAACATTTCCTTTTAAAAAATTAGGGTGCCGGTAACCTTGTCCGTGGTATTAAGGGCAAGCTGACTGGCTTCTCCGATCAGCACTTCTGCCACTCCCATGCGGATGGCTTCAAAGGCATTCTCCAGCTTGGGCAGGATGCCTGCCGTCAGGATGCCTGCTGCTTTCAGCGAGTCAAAGCGTAATTGGTTCATCCGGGGGATCACCGACTGGTCATCACCTGGCCGTTCGAGCACGCCTTTTTTTTCAAAACAATAGATCAGCCTCACCCGGTAAACTCCCGCCAGCGCTATAGCCAGGGCTGATGCAATGGTATCCGCATTGGTATTCAGCATTTGGCCGCTGCTTTCAAAAGTCAGGGGAGCAAATACAGGCACGAGTCCATGTTCAAGCAGGAGCCTGCAGGTATCAGCAGATACCTCGGCAGGATTCACTTCACCGGCAAAACCGAAATCCGTCTCCCCCCCAATCCTTTTCAACGCCGGAATAATTCTGGCATCGGCCCCGGTCAGCCCGATACTGTTTGAACCCAAGGCCTGGAGTTTAGCCACAATCTGCTTGTTGACGAGTCCACCATAAACCATGGTGACCAGGTTAAGGGTTGGTTCATCCGTAACCCGCCTGCCATCCACATAGATGGCTTTTATTCCCATTTGTTCACCGATGCGGGTGGCAATCCTGCCACCCCCATGAACCAGGATCTTACGGTCTGCAATCCCTGCGAACTGGGCCAGGCATCCGGCGAGGGAAGCCGGATCATCCAGCACATTACCGCCAATCTTAATGACAAATAGCCGTTCCATAGATTAACCGGATTATTGATTTCTCCCTGGCCGGATCAGGTCTGCATGCCGCAGGATACCGGCCAGCACAGCCTGGGCCGAACATATCCGGTTGGCGGCCTGCCTGATGACTATTGAATCCGGACCATCCAGCACTTCATCAGCAATGACCACCCCCCGGCGCACCGGCAGACAATGCATTACCCTGGCTTTTGCAGTAACCCGGAGTTTTTCGGGTGTGATCATCCAGTTCCGGTCACCGGAAATCCTGCCGTAATCCCGGTAGGAGGACCAGTTCTTCACATAGACAAAATCCGCATCCTTTAATGCTTTATCCTGCTGGTGTTCAATCCGGGCATTACCCGAAAACAGGGGATCCAGTTCAAACCCCTCCGGCTGGGCAATGACAAATTCAGCCTTTCCCCAGGCATTCATCCATTCGGCAAAGGAATTGGGTACGGCCTGTGGGAGGGCCCTTACATGGGGCGCCCAGGTCATGACCACTTTCGGGGCCCGATTGGCCGTCCAGGTCTCTTGGATAGTGACCAGGTCTGCCAGGCTTTGTAATGGATGCCGGGTGGCACTTTCAAGGCTGACCACAGGAATGCCCGCATACCTGATAAATTGATTCAGCAGGAGTTCCCCGTAATCAGCCTCCCTGTTTTTAAGATCCGGGAAGGTCCGCAGTCCCAGGATATCCAGGTACTGACCCAGGACGGCCGCAGCTTCCCGGACATGCTCCGGCGAACTGCCATCCATGACAACACCATCCCTGTATTCCAGCTGCCATCCTTCCTGATCGGCATTGTAGACGATGGTTTCCATACCCAGGTTGTGGGCTGCAACCTGGGTGCTGATCCGGGTGCGCATGCTGGGATTCAGGAAAACCATACCGAGGGTCCTGCCCTTCCCGAGCGCCTGATCCCTGCCGGGGTCCTGTTTATAAGCCAGGGCGGCACGGATCAGGTCTTCCACCTGCAAGGCATCTTTGACCGATATAAACTGATCCATATGCCAAATTGATAAAGTCCTTTAATCCTGTTGCGCTTCAGTTACCAGTTTTAGTTCCTCTTCCAGTTCTTCCAGAAAATAACTGGCCTGATCCATAGTCAGCGTCAGGGAAGGCAGCAGCCGGATAGTCCTGGGTTTGGCATCTCCGGTAAAAATATTATGTTTAGTCAGCAGGTCCATCCTGAGACCGCTGAGTGCTTCCGGCAGGTCAAAACCGATCATGAGCCCTTTTCCCCTTACCTCCCCGATTAGGGGCAGCGCGGATAATTCCTTCATCAGGAAACTGCCTACCCGCGTGGCATTTTCCAGCAGGTCTTCCTGTTCCAGGACTTCCAGCACACTAAGCCCTGCGGTGGCAGCCAGGTAGCTACCCCCAAATGTGGTTCCCAGCATGCCTTGCCAGGCTTTGATGCCCGGAGCGATGAGTACCCCGCCAATAGGAAAACCGTTGCCCATTCCCTTGGCTGTGGTGATCAGGTCAGGACGGATTCCCGCATACTGGTGGGCAAAGAATTTTCCCGTCCTTCCATAGCCGGACTGGACTTCGTCGAGGATAAGGAGGGTGCCGTTTTTTGCGCACTGCGCGGCTACCAGCTGCAGGAAGTTATCCTTGGGAAGATGGATGCCGCCAACCCCCTGAATGCCTTCGATGATCACGGCAGCCACCTGGTCACTGAGGGCTTCATTAAAAGCCCCTGCATCATTGAGGGGGACGAAGCTGATTGCATGGCCTGTGTTAAATGGAGCCTGGATCTTCGGATTATCCGTGACTGCGACTGCCCCGGAAGTCCTGCCATGAAAAGCACGGCTGAAGGCAATCACCATCTTGCGTCCGGTTACCAAAGAGGCTAGCTTAAGGGCGTTTTCATTGGCCTCGGCGCCGCTGTTACAAAGGAAAAGCTGGTAATCGGGATAACCGGACATCTGCCCGAGTTTCTCGGCCAGCCTGACTTGTAGCGGATTTTTAACCGAATTGGAATAATAGGCGATCTGATCCAGCTGCTGTTTCAGGGCATGCACATAATGCGGGTGGCTGTGCCCAATGGAGATCACGGCATGTCCACCATAAAGATCCAGGTACTGGTTCCCTTTCCGGTCCCAGATATAGGAGCCCCGTGCCTTGACAGGCTCGATATCAAACAGGGCATATACATCAAATAGCGTCATGGGTTTAATTTTAAATCAGGCCAATTAAATGTAGCCTGTAATGATCATAATTCACCATTCAGAATGCGGTGCTTTTGAGCCTGAGGCCGGTTTCTTCCGGCAGGCCGCACATCAGGTTCATATTCTGCACTGCCTGTCCGGATGCTCCCTTGAGCAGATTATCCAAGACGGAATGGATGACAATCTTACCTTCCGCTTTTTCCAGGAAGATCAGCACCTTATTGGTATTGACCACCTGCTTGATATCCACCATCCGGTCGCTCACATGGGTGAAGGGATGTCCGGCATAATATTCCCGGTAAAGGTCCCTGGCCTGCTCCAGGGTAAGGTCGGCCTGCAAATAGGAGCTGACAAAGATGCCACGTGTAAAACCACCCCGCCAGGGGATGAAATTCAGGGGCTCCCGGAAACCAGGCTGCAGGGATTCCAGGACCATCCTGATCTCGCCCAGGTGCTGGTGGGACAAGGTCTTGTAGGCATTGACATTACCGGATCTCCAATGAAACTGGGTGGAATCCAGCATTCTGCTGCCCGCACCGGTGGATCCGGTAATACCGGTGGTATGGACTTCTTTCAGCAGGCCCCGGAAGGCAAGGGGAAGAAGCCCGAGCAGGATCGCAGTGGCAAAACATCCGGGATTCGCTACATGTCCGGTGTCACGGATCCTGTCCCGCTGCCATTCCGGTAACCCATAGATAAAATGCCGTTTCCCGGGGGCTCCTTCAGTCCGGAAATCCTGGCTGAGATCAATGATCTTCACCTGATCGGGAATATTTGTATGGTCCAGCAGCTGACGGGATTCTCCATGGCCCAGACAGAGCATCCACAGGTCCGCATCCAAACCCTGATCCCCGGTAAACTGCAGGTCAGTATCACCGAACAGGTCACCATGGACCTGGTGCACCGGTTGTCCGGCATGACTTCGGCTATGTACAAAGGCTAACTCCGCTGCGGGATGGCCCAGCAGGAGCCTGATCATCTCTCCGCCGGTGAAGCCTGCTCCTCCTATTACGGCAACTTTAATCTTAGCGGACATATTCAGGAGGATTTGCCGGCATGCTTTACCTGGTGCCAGATCGCCGTTTGCTGGCTGAATATTTTAGAAAATCCGCGAACATCCTCGCCGGTCCACCCCGTGTTCATTTCCCCATATTTGCCAAACCGGTCTCCCATCAGGTCATGGGGTGAATGGATCCCATTTATCCGGAACCGGTATGGATACAGGGTGACCAATACTTCTCCACTTACCTGTTGCTGGGTGCTCTCAAAAAAGGCTTCGATGTCCCGCATCACCGGATCCAGGATCTGGCCCTCATGCAGCCAGTTACCATAAAATAAGGCCAGCTGGTCCTTCCAGTTCAGCTGCCACTTGGTAAGCACATGTTTTTCCAGCTGGTGGTGCGCCCGGATGATGACCATGGGTGCTGCTGCTTCAAATCCCACCCTTCCCTTGATGCCAATGATAGTGTCCCCCACATGTATATCCCGGCCAATACCGAAAGCCCCGGCAATTGTCTGCAGGTGCCTGATGGCTTCCACGGGATGCGAGAAAACCTGCTGGTTCACTCCGATGAACTGTCCCTGGTTGAAAAGCAGGGAGATATCCAGGGGTTCCACCCGGGTAACCGGGGTAGGGAAGGCTTCATCGGGCAGGAATTCCGATGATCCCAGGGTTTCCTTTCCTCCGACCGAATTTCCCCAGAGTCCTTTGTTCACTGAATATTTAGCTTTGTCATAATTCATCCGGACTCCTTTTTCCTTCAGGTAGCTGATCTCCTCTTCCCGGCTCAGCTTCAGGTCCCGGATGGGGGTGATGATTTCCACCCCGGGAATCAGGATATGAAATATCATGTCAAATCGAACCTGGTCATTACCCGCACCCGTACTGCCGTGGGCTACTGCCTGTGCTCCGGTTTCCTGCACATAATCTGCGATGGCTAAGGCCTGGCTAAGCCGTTCTGCACTGACGCTGAGCGGATAGGTATTATTTTTCAGGACATTCCCGTAAACCAGGTAGCGGATCACCCGCTCATAATAGCTTTTGACCGCATCCACTGTCCGGTGAGAGGTTACTCCCAGGGAATAAGCGTGACGTTCGGCATCCAGGAGTTCTTCCCGACTATAGCCACCCGTGTCCACCAATACAGAATGCACTTCATAACCCTTATCCTGTACCAGGTATTTAACACAGAAAGAAGTATCCAGGCCACCGCTGAATGCCAATACCAATTTTTTCCTTTCCGCCATATCAGAACAGGTTAAAAAAGAATTTTTTCCGGTTTCCGTTACCTCCGGTACCTGCAGTTTCCTCTTTACGGAGGAAGGGTTTGAGCAACACATAATTCTTGAACTTCATCCAGCGCTCAAACAATTTAATATTTCCGGCGAACTGGCGCTTTTCATACCTGGGCTGTACGAGGGATGCAGGAATTGCAGCCTGATGGGGGACAGGCGGATGTTCTTCAGGGTCATAGAGCATGGCCGTGCAAAGACAATTTTTCCGGCCTTTTCCGGTGAGGATATCATAATTCACACAACTCTGGCATCCTTTCCAGAACTCATCATCCCCGGTCAGTTCGGAATAAGTGACGGGTTTGTAACCCAGGTCAGAATTTATTTTCATGACTGCCAACCCGGTGGTCAGTCCGAAAATTTTTGCGTGGGGGTATTTTTCGCGGGAAAGCTCGAAAATTTTTTTCTTAATGGCCGTGGCTACCCCATGACCCCTGAAGTCAGGAGAAACAATCAGTCCGGAATTAGCCACAAACTCATCATGTCCCCAGGCTTCAATATAACAAAAGCCCACCCACCGGCCATCAGGGGTAACGGCAATGACGGCCTTCCCTTCTTCCATTTTCTGCTGGACATATTCGGGAGAGCGCCGGGCAATACCAGTACCCCGGGCTGTTGCAGACGAAGCCATTTCATCCGTGATCAGCCGGGCGTATTTTTTATCTTCCGGTACTGCTGCCCTGATGACAAAAGTTTGATGCTGTTCCAATTTGTATCCGTATGAATAATGATTTGAATAGAACATGGGGTTCCGGTCCTCACGCCATGGGCGCGAAATTGATGCCTGACTGGGAAGTCTGGCATTCCGGTTCGGATCAGATGCGAGGTCGTCGGGAAAGGTATCTGAAAACAATAACCCCAAAAACAGTCACTCCCATCCTGAGCGCGGGATGAAAAGCAGCGAGCTTTATATGGGTCCTTTCAGTTTTCAATTTCCGTTCAGAATTTGAGGTGATAATGTAGGCCCGAATGGCCAGTAGTCATATTTGTGTGCAAAGGTAAAATAAAAAAAATTCTAATGGGACAAAAAAGATTTTATACCGGGAATTGGGGATCCGGGGAATGGACTGGCCGGTTACTCTTTCCTTCCTTGTCCTCTTTCCCATGACAGCTGATCATAAAACAATCTGCCAAACCGGATCCTTGCGGGAGCGGAAAATGGATGTTCTTCTGCTTTTTTAGCGGGAGGATATGCATTTCCTTCCAGCCCCGGAGCTTGGGCGCATCGGCGATCAGGCTGCGATGGCATTTCCACCAAACCGCTTCCGCACACCTGATGCAGTGTTTCGGGCAGAAACCAGTGATTCCCGCAAGGACAGCCTGTGTAAAAATTCCGGAGTTCCATAAAATCTGCAAAGCCCCTGAAGGAAGCATTCCGCCAACCCATGTTGGCAGCTGGACTGGTGGCCTGCACCTGCCATCCAGGTCCGGAAGATGGATATCGTTCATGACAGCCTTTTTCAGGGTAACTGATAAATTATCCTGATTGACCTGTGGGAATCAGGCGGATCCGGGTAATCCCCGCACATCAGCCAGGAGGCCGATTTTAAGTTGGGTCAGCCCATGGAGATATTTTTCCAGGGGATGGGTGGAATGGCCAATCGTCCAAATGGCTTTTTTATTTGCATGCCTTATTATTTCATGGCTGGATCTTCATAAACCCCGATTTCCGATAATACCGGATTAGCTGAAGCTTCCAGGATCCGTATCCGGATTTTGGAGGTAGTTTGTTCGCTCGAAGTGAGGATTCTTTTATGGCCAATAGTTGTTTCCAGGTCCAGCAGCTGATAGGTTTTACCGTTCCAGGTTTCTACACTAAAAGAACGAATACGCTGTCCGAGGGGCAGGTATTCCATTAATACGAGGGTATTGAACCGGATAAGGTGGCCGAAATCCAGGACCACCCAGGCTTTGTGCACTTGGTTATCCGTGGTCCAGTATGTGGCCGGGTTGCCATCAGCAAGGAGGCCTGGTGAATATTTTGGATCATTTCCCCGGATATTGCTGGCGGTTATCCTGGCATTTTGGGCCAGATTATGGGCAAAAGCCTGGTCCCTGGCTATCCGGAACTGGATCAGCCGGGCTGAATCCACCGGACTGATTCGTCCGTCCTGGTCCGGGGGTACATTCAGCAGCAGACTGGAATTCCTTCCAACCGAACCCTCATAAATAGCCATCAGCTCGCGCACAGACTTAAGCAAACTGTCCTGACCTGGATGATAGAACCAGCCGGGACGGATGGAAACATCTGATTCGGAGGGGCGCCAGTACTTGCCGTTTTCCAGTCCCCTGGCCATTTGTCTGCCGGTCTCGGCGGAATCTGCTTTAAAACCATTATCCCGGCACCAGGCTGTCTGGGTGGAATAGCCATGCTCATTGCCCACCCAGCGGATGCCGTCCCGGTTGCTGAAGTTGAAGATCACCGCCTGGGGCTGATATTTTTTGACTGTGGAATCAAAGAGGCCCCAGTCGTAAACCTGCTTTTTCCCGTTCGGGCCTTCCCCGTTGGCGCCATCGAACCAGACTTCAAAAACCGGTCCGTAATGGGTCAGCACCTCGCGAAGCATACCCGCAAACACCTGGTTATAGGCCGGGGTGCCATAAGCCGGGTTATTCCGGTCCCAGGGAGAAAGGTATAATCCGAATTTCAACCCATATTCCATGCACGCTTTTGACAATTCTTTCAATACATCTCCGTGACCACGGCGCCAGGAAGAATAAGCTACCGTATGGGTACTGAACCTGCTTGGCCATAGACAGAACCCGTCATGGTGCTTAGCGACCAGGATTATCCCCTTCATCCCCGCGGCTTTGGCTATCCTGGCCCACTGTCTGCAATCCAGGTGGTCAGGATGGAAGACATCCGGGTTTTCCCGGCCTGAACCCCATTCCTTACCGGTGAATGTATTGGGGCCGAAATGGGCGAACATATAATATTCCATGTTTTGCCAGCGGAGCTGATTGGCTGTGGGGGTCACCCCATAGGGAGAAGGAGGAATGCTGGTTGGCCGTTGGGAATACACCTGCCGGCATAGGCAAAATAAGAATAAAATAATCAATGACCCTTTCATGCTTTTTTTATACCAGCTTCTTTTCGGAACTGTCCTGCAAAATAACAGTAGTTTTTACATGCAGGACAGGTAATTCTGCTGGACTTTGGGATTGGGTTTCCGGGTAAGTAATTTACCTGCAAATAAAAATGATTAATTTAGCCCCGTTATTGCAGGTGATGGAGTTCACCTTTAACTGCTATTAGAAGCTGATGACTCCTGTACAAAAAAGGTAAATTAACGAACATGTACAGGAATATTTTACTGGTTGGCATAGGAAGTTTTTTCGGCGGAGCATGCAGGTACCTGGTACAGACATTTATCCAGAAACATTTCATGTCTTCTTTCCCCCTGGGTACCCTGCTGGTCAATGTGTCCGGCTGTCTGCTGATCGGATGCATATACGGACTGGCTGACCGGGGTAATCTGCTTAGTCCCGACATCCGCATTTTCCTGGCTACAGGCATTTGTGGCGGATATACCACTTTTTCTACCTTTGCCTTTGAGAATATATCCCTGATGAAGGATGGGGAATGGATGTACACGGGTTTGTACCTTTCAGCGAGCATCATATTCGGCCTGGCAGCCACTTATCTGGGTTCCTTTCTTATAAAATCGGTTTGAAGCAGTCCCAAAGAAATTAAAACCGATTGGATGATAAGAAATTATTGATCCATCAACCGCCTGTTTTTCCATCTTTTTTCCTCCATACTTATATATTCCATTTTACCCAATAATATTTAAGTAAATAGCATCGATTTAAACCGAAAAAGGGAAGGATCATCGGCTAATGTATAACCTGGGCAGTTTCCTGTTTCAGGGTAATCCTGCTCAGGTAAAACATGGAAATCAGTGTGGCTGCTGCAGTGAGCAGGAAGGCTGGAGCAGCACCGTAATGAAACCAGATAAACCCGGCCACAGCACTGGCTACCAGGGATGCGAGACTTTGTAAGGCAGTAAAAGTTCCCATGGCGGAAGCGGTTTCCTGAGGCCCGGTGGTATTGCTGATCCATGCCTTGCTAACTCCATCAGTGGCTGCTGCATATACCCCATATAAAAAGAATAAAAGAAAGAACACCGTCAGGCTGGTATTAAAGGCCATGGCGGCATAAACAACGGCAAATAGCAGCAACCCACCCAGGAACGTGGGCCTGAATCCGATCCTATCGGCTATATATCCCATGGGGAAGGATAACAAGGCATAAAAAACATTATAAAAAATGTAGATACTGATCATGCCTGTATCACTGATGCCTGCTTGTCTGATTTTCAACAGCAGCAGCATGTCTGAACTGTTAAACAGGGCAAACAACAATAACCCGGAAGTCACCCTGCGGTAAAGCAGGGGACTTTGTTTCCAATACCGGAAAAAAGAAAACAGGGCCACTGGTTTATGGGAAGAAGTAATGGATTTTCGCCGATCCCTGACCAGCAGGGTAAATAGGACAGCAAGCAAAGCTGGTCCAAATGCGATAAAGAAAAGAGCCGCATAATGGCCTGGATGGAAATACAGGTACACCAGGGCAGCAATTGGACCGAGGACTGCCCCTGCCGTATCCCATCCCCGGTGAAATCCAAAGACTTTTCCCTTATGTTCGGCAGCCGTCTCATCGGACAGGATGGCATCCCGGGCGCCGGTCCTCAATCCCTTCCCCAGCCTGTCCATGGACCGTGCCCCGAAAATCCAGGCAGGGATGATAGTGACGGCCATCAGGGGCTTGGCCAGGGCGCTGCAGAAATATCCCAGCCGAACAAGGAGCATGCGTTTCCCGGTGAAGTCGCTTAGTTGACCGAAATAACCCTTGCTGAGCCCCGCAGTGGCTGCGGCAACTCCTTCGAGTATGCCGATCATCAGCACGGAAAAACCGATTGCCCTGAGGTAGACAGGAATAATGGGGTACAACATTTCACTCGCGATATCAGCAAACATGCTGACCAGGGAGAGGATCCAAACTGTACGGGTGATCACCTTCATAAATTTCTGGTTCGGAAACCCTGTGGTCTTGCCACAGGGAGGAGAACCACTTCCATTTTCTTTGAATATTTGCAATAGAGGTTCTTTGACTTGCTGTATGGTTGCCTTAGGAAATTTTCTGCGGACGTAAAAGCATCAGAGTTACGATAGAGAAACGGTTTAACAGGCACTCCTAATTTGGCGTTGCCGTAAATCAGCGCATAAGAGCCGGATGGCCGATGCAATGGGGGTATTGAATCCAGGTTTAAATGCTGTGCCATCATGCTAGATTAACGCCCTGAATTCTAGATACAGGGTAATTTACAAAAATAGGAAAGCTTCACCTATCCTTATGGGCTAAATCATAGGAAGGAGATTATCCCTTTGGTTGCCCGATCAATGAAGCTCCTACCATTTCCGGAACTTGCCATGGCGATTTTGCATTTTCAGACAACCTTCCAATCTCGCCCTTTTTATATTTTTGGGATCATTAAAAAATGCCTTATCTGCAATTGTAGATATCATTTTTCACCAATTTCATGACCATGTATTACGAGGACTACCTCAAAAAAATTAGCCGTTCATTCATTCACCCTGGACCCTGTCGGTTCCCGGTTACCACTGGCTGATTAAGGGAATCAGATAGCTTACTAATTTTACCCTAACCCAGGCCCCTCCTTCCCATGGTACCTGTCCGGTGACCTGTAACAGATATTCGGAAAAGGAGTAAAAATGGGGCAAGATGTGGGCTGCTATGCCTGATGGATGAAGTCTTGTTTAGGTTCATATTGCCAGGGACTTCAGAACTTATTTGACGGAATCCCATGAATTGGGGAAGACAATAGGATAGTCAGGGGTCTGGAAATCCAAACTGAGATGGTGCTGATTAATGCCAATGCCAGGTGGTTTTGGCGGCAAAATGAGTAATTTTGATCTGGATATTCCCCTGATCCGCTTTTTAATGCTTTAATTTATAGATATAAAAAATAAAGAAGATGAAAAAAGGGTTGTTTATCTGCCTGACCATACTGGTTGTCTGCACATTTTCCTTTTGTGAATCTCCGCGTAAACCTCCAGAGATGGATCCCAGAACCTTAACGGGTCCTGTTCCCCGGGATATACAACTCATTCATGATACCACAGCGGATCAGCAGGTGTGGAAGGAAGATGATTTTTTCCAATATGGGGTCAACCCGGGATATTATGGTAATGGGTATTCAGATCAGCTGGTATACAAACTGGCATCCGATGCAGGCATCCATGCTGTTCGCCCCGGACTTTCCGACAACTTTGTCTCCCGCTACGGATATGATATCAGGCTGGGGGCTTTCCGGTACTTCCATGATACCCTGGGATTCAGGGACAATGTCGTATTTCTCAACCAGCCTAGTAATGTGCACCGGGATACTGCCCATTACTGCCAGTTCAGGACCTGGACCTTTGCCCATATGTATGAACCGATTTGGAATAGTGATGACTCTGTTAACCCGGATAATTACTATGCTGATTATGTGTATAATATCGTGAAACGATACGGGCCCTATGTGAAATTCTGGGAAGTCTGGAATGAACCGGATATCAATAATAGCCATGGAGCATATAGTCTTCCCGGACAATCAGGCAACTGGTATGACAATCCTCCTCCTATTATCAACTTGTACAGTTTCTACGCTCCTGTATTTTACTATGTCCGGATGCTGCGGATCACTTATTCGATCGTTCACCATTATTTCCCGCATGAATATGTCTGCACCGGAGGACTTGGATATCCTTCTTATCTGGATGCAATACTCCGCTATACCGACAATCCGGATGGGGGTAAAGTTTCCCCGAAATATCCCCTGCGGGGAGGGGCCTATTTTGATGTGCTCAGCTACCATGATTACCCGATGTACCACCTGCATTACTGGGTCAACAGTATCGGTGGCTTCCGGTATACAAGGACTTCAGATTATGCGGCTGCGGACGGAGTACTGCTGAAAAACCAGTTTCAGGCCATACTCACCAGGTATGGGTATGACGGTCAGCGGTTTCCCCCTAAAATTTTCATCAATACCGAAATCAATATCTGCCGCAAAAGGTTCACCGATATGGTGGGAGGAAATGAAGCCCAGCGGAACTTCATCATTAAATACCTGGTTAAAGCCCAGCAGAACAATATTGCCCAGGTATACATCTTTGCTTTGGGAGAAAGTGCCAATTATGATTCCACCAAAGATCCTTTCGGTCTGATGGGATTATACGAAAACCTTCGCAGGGATGCCTATGGCCACCAAATAATGACCCCCGAAGGGATAGCCGTAAAGACCATGTCCCTGCTGGCTTATGGATACCGGTATGATCCCGGACTTACCGCCAGCCTTCGGCTTCCCGGGGATGTCGACGGAGGAGCGTTTTCTAAAGATGGGAAACCCCTGATCATCCTATGGGCCAAACAACTGCAGGATCTGCATGAAAATATTCCTGCCGTTTATCATTTTCCCAGTTCCATAGCTTGGCACCAGTTGAAAGTTTATCAATGGGATTATGCCACCCAACCTACCCATATGGCTTTACTTCAGCAAGCCATTCTGCATTTGGATGGCACTCCGGTTTTTCTCGCTCCCTGACCGGGGTCTGTTTTGGGGTTGGAATCCAAAAACTGAGGTTCCGCCTATTTTTCTAATTGGGCTTAACCCTGCAGGTGACTTCAGCTTTACCCTGGATAATCAGCCATCTGGCACGCATATTAGGGGAAAGTTGGTTTTGTAAAATCTTCAGTAAACAGTAAATGCGGCTAAAATTCTCTTAATTATTTCCTTCTGAAAATATTTTTGTCTCCCCGAATAAACCATTTAAGATCAAAAGACAGGGATTCATATTTTATAGCAAATACCGGTTCTTGATTTTTCAGGGTGCAGGGAATGTTCCAATGAAACGGTGCAGGCGAAGAATGCAGTGTTTTCTTAGGCTCGGATGCTTTAATGCTGCTAAACTTTAGTTTATGCAGGCTTAAAAGAAGAAATCTGATTTAGTGAGATGCTTTAAGTCTTTATCTGTGTATTGTAGCGAGGGATGGATTCGAACCAACGACCTTCGGGTTATGAGCCCGACGAGCTACCTCTGCTCTACCTCGCAATGTGGGCGCAAAGGTAAGTATTCAACGTAAATTCCCCAAAACGAATTTGACTACCTTTGTGATTCATGGTCAATATGCCATGATAGTTAAATTTTTTCCATGCATCAGGCTGGTTTTGTTAATATTTTCGGTAAGCCGAATGCAGGTAAAAGTACTTTACTCAATGCCCTGGTCAATGAGAAGCTGTCAATTGTCTCGCCAAAGGTGCAGACTACCAGGCACCGGATCATGGGTATTCTCAATGAACCGGGATACCAGATCGTTTTCTCCGATACCCCGGGGTTAATGGAACCAAGATATAAGCTTCAGGACAGGATGATGGGGATGGTGAAAAAAGCCCTGGAGGACGCCGATTTGGGGTTATTGGTCGTCGATTCGCGGGATAAACCCGCCGATAATTTAACGGTATTTTCCGGCCTTGGCCTGAAATCTCCTGCCATCCTGGTCATGAACAAAATGGATCTGTCCGGAGCGGAAAACCTCAGTCAGGTCAGGGAAGAATATAAAGCCTGGGCCTTTGTCCGGGAAGTTGTGGCCGTGTCTGCCCTGAAAAAGCTTAACCTGGAACAGCTGCTTGCAGTAATACTGTCCTTGCTGCCGGAAGGGGAAAATTTCTTTCCTGAAGGAGAACTCTCAGACCGGCCGGTCAGGTTTTTTATTTCAGAACTCATCCAGGAACAGATTTTTGATTTGTTCCGGGAAGAAATACCCTATCATACTGCTGTCCTGGTAACAGATTACCAGGAAAAGCAAACCCTGGTTAAAATTGCTGCACAGATCGTGGTGCAGCGGGAGACCCAGAAAGCCATTCTGCTGGGTGAAAAGGGGAAAGCTATCCGGGAACTGGGAATAAGGTCCAGGATTGAAATGGAAAAATTCCTGGGCAGAAAGATTTTTTTGGAACTTTTTGTGAAGGTTCGACCGGGTTGGAGGGACAATGACCTCCTGCTCCGGGAATATGGATACGCATAGAGAGTTTTTTTTTCAATTATATAGGTATGCAGGGATTCACGGTGGCTATCATCGGACGACCTAATGTGGGTAAATCTACTTTGTTCAACCGGTTGCTGGAAGAACGGAAGGCTATTGTGGATGATACCAGCGGAGTGACCCGGGACCGCCAGTATGGGGTGGTGGGCTGGAATGGTAAATCTTTTAATGTAGTGGATACGGGAGGGTTTGTTCCCCGTTCATCAGATGTTTTTGAACGGGAAATCCGCAAACAGGTATTGGTTGCCATGCAGGAAGCCAGCCTGCTGATATTCATGTGCGACGCAACTACAGGAATCACCAACCTGGATGCAGACATGGCCGGCATGTTAAGGAAATCGCAAAAACCGGTCCTGCTGGTGATCAATAAAGTGGATAATCCACAAAGGCAGCTGGATGCTAATGAATTTCACGGGATGGGTTTTGACCGGATTTTTTTTATTTCATCGATGTCCGGATCAGGAACAGGGGAATTGCTTGATGAGATTACGGGTTTGATGCCGGGGGAGCTTGAACCGGACCCTGAAGAAGGGGAACTACCCCGATTTGCCATTATCGGCCAGCCAAATGTGGGCAAATCCTCCCTGCTCAATGCCCTGATCGGGCAAGAAAGGAATATCGTATCTGATATTCCCGGAACCACACGGGACAGCATTCATACCCGATACACTTTGTTTAAAAAGGATTTTATTTTGATTGATACTGCCGGTATCCGGCGCAAAAACAAGGTGCATCAGGATCTGGAATTTTATTCCGTTATCCGGGCGGTAAAAGCTATGGATGAATCGGATGTTTGCCTGCTGTTACTGGATGTCAACCTGGGGATCACT
>Ga0307374_10007657_pt1 | contig 16352 bp, 19 predicted proteins | sample OX3MG_FD_202532 | JGI IMG/M metagenome (GOLD analysis project Ga0307374, IMG submission 202532) | Soil microbial communities from Risofladan, Vaasa, Finland - OX-3 | ecosystem: Environmental > Terrestrial > Soil > Coastal area > Acid sulfate soil | place: Finland: Risofladan, Vaasa | collected... | reverse complement strand
ACAAAAATAGTCTGCTCGTGGAAACGAGCCGTGGGCGCAGGGATTTTGGTCCGCCTGACCGTATTCTGCATGTGCTGCGAAATGTGCGCCGTGATGCAGCGAGCATGGACGTGAAGTCCGATGCGGGAAGGAAGATGCATTGGTATCTTTTGATTGAGCCGACGGAGCTTGGAAAGAAGTTCAAAGCTGAGGGAAGGTCACGAGAACAGCTTGCAACTTGGCTGAAACGAAAGGGCTACGCCGAGGGCACGGACGGGTTTAAGGCGGGGATGCATGCTTTTTCCATAGGGGCGCGTCGGTGACCATCCACGCTGCAGGCATTCTGATCGTCGCCACTGATGGCAAGGCGCTGTTCGTCAAGCGCGGCCTGGGCGGTGACGCGCCAGGGCTGTGGTGCTTCCCCGGCGGGCTATTGGGTACACCTCTTCATCTCGGTAGAGGCGCCCGATATAGATGCTGCGAAGAAATTGATGAAGGCCAAGGGCGAACGCATGTATGGGCGTCTACGGAAGGTAACGATTCGGCTCAAGAAGAAAAATGCCTAACAACAGCTCCACTGGTGGCTACATCAAGCCTGCGGTTGCTCCGGGTGAAGGCGCGTAAGGACGAGGAGAGCTGAAGATTGGTCTATGTTCGGGTTATGGGTTCTGTAAATAGGGCAGCTACGTGCTGCCCTTTCCATTGGTGACCTTGAACAACCCAGAAGAATGTTAGACTCCTCATTCACAATCGAAGATTATAGACACCATGACGGAGACTTCAATCTCCGTCTCCCAATCTGTTCGGACTGGAGCAAGTCTGATCGGCGCCTTCTAATAATTCTAGAGACTGTTGACAGCAAGGATCTAAGCAACAAAAGGCTTCTAAGTGATAGGAGCCGCACTGTACTCGTCAATGTTATCAAGCAAGCACGTCAAGAGGCTCGCCGAGAGGTAGAGACTCTGGGCGACTTCTCCTTTGCAGCAGTAAACTTTAACAACAAGCGCACCTTTACTCTATCGCCTGAAGAACAAAATGTAGCGAACAGGATTTTCACGAGTAGAATCAACAAAGCGATTAAGCAGTTAAAACCAACTCACATACTGGTGAGTGGTGACAGAGCTTTCCGCTACCTTTTTCCGAAGATAGAGAACTCGGAATGGAAGAGGGGATGGGTGCACAGAGTTAAGGATAAGGACGAGAACAGGATAAAGGTAGTCTCTACTCTAGACCTGGAGAAGCTTTACTCTGCTAGAAAAGAACAAAGCGCGGATTACGAAGAGGATGCAGGATCAGAAGTGTTTGGTTCTGCCAATCTACTAGGGTATGTGATCCGCAATCTAACCAATCTATTTATTGGGAAGCACCTCTACTCTCTGAGGGAACTAACTCCTAATCCCGTTTACATTAACAATCTTGAGAAGTTCAATAAGTTCTACAAGAAGCTTAAGAGAGCTCCGATAGTAGCGTTTGATACTGAAACCAAGAACCTTTCTGTTCTGCACAATCTGCTCTACATTATCCAGTTCGCGTTGGATAAAGATACCGGGTACGTTCTTCCTCTGTATCATCCTCAGACTCCATTTACCCCGAAAGAATTGAAGTACATACGGAAGAGATTAAGGAAGTGGTTCCGAAGCAAACCTGAGGAACACTTCAAATTTCTGCTGGCTATGAATGGTGCTTTCGATTTAACGGTGATACGGTATCAGCTCAAGATACCCATTATCTTTAGATCTCTGTGGGATGTATTAGCGGGTGAAACGTGTCTAGATGAGAACCCCATCAAACTGCTAGAGGATTTCGGAACACGGGCAGGTAACCTCAGATCTATTCTGACTAGTTACGAGAATGACTTTTACTTTACGGCTGCGTTTTCGAAAGAGGATAGAGCTACAATAGGAACGAAGGATCCAAAAGAGCAGGACGTTTTAAAATACTGCTCGATGGATGTTCAGTGTCTCCATGCCATCTACGAGATGCAACTGGAGCGAGCTAAAAGACTGACACTAACGGATAAGCCCTATTTACCATACTACAAGAGACTAGTAAGCAAGCAGATGTCTAATGCCGTGCATGTTATTTCTCACATGCAGGCACGCGGAGTAAACCTAGACAAACTCTACCTATCCTATCTCAAGTCTAAGGATAGCCCCCTCCTAAAGATTCTGAGGGAGGAGAAAAACAAACTTTACGCTATGAAGAGCGTAAAGCAGGTAAACAATGACTTGACTAATGGAGTGTCGGGAGGACTATTCGGAAGACAGGAGTGGGTGTTTGACATAAATAAGCCTGCACACAGAGAGGCTTTGTTCTTCGACCAATTAAAACTGGCTCCCATCTCTTTCACAAAGAAAGCTAAAAAACCTCAGACCGATAAAAAGTTTCAGGCAGCATATACGAAGACTGTCGAGGAGGTCGCCCACTTTAGCTTGGTTCAGAAAATATCCAAGCTGCACGGGACTTACGTGAAGGGGTGGTGGAAAAAGCTAAAGGAATCCATTGATAGTGCAACGGATAACAGATTAAGGGCCGCTTACGGGTGGTGGAAAGTAGTTAGCGGACGTTTGAATTCATGGGATCCAAATTTTCAGCAGATACCCACTAGAGGAGACCTATCCAAATATCTTAAACGAGTGTTCGCTGCCCCAAAGAGGTGCGGGTATTTCAAGGACGATTACTCCGCGCATGAGGTCAGAGTATGGGCCATAATCTCTGGCGATGAAGTCTTAGCGAAGAGATTTATATTAGGCCAGAGGCTGAGACAAAAATACAGAATGAATCCCTCTAAACAAAAGTTAAGGGTTCTAGCTAGAAAGGGGGATATACATATCCAGAACGTGTTCTTCTTCTTCAAGAAATGGGTAGCGAAGGAGGATCCACTTCGGGACATGATCAAAAGCATCATCTTCGGTGTAATATATCAGAAGTCTGCTGCCTCCCTAGCTAAGGATATCAAAAAGACTAAGGACTACGCCCAGAAGCTGATCCACAAACTCTTCTCTAGATTCCAGAAAGGAGCAGCTTGGTTGGAGTGGGCCAAGGCACATACTTTGGATCACGGGTACGTTTACGCTCCCACGGGCCGAAGACGAAATTTGTATGGAGTCTTAACTGGAATAGAAGTAATTGTAGCAGCTATGGCTAGACGAGGGGCCAACTCTCCCATTCAGGGAATGGCTTCTGATATAGCTATCTCGGCGAGTAGACTAATGATGCTGTGTTTTTACGATTACCTCGTAGTGTTTTACGACATAACAGAGTATCAGGAGTTGCCGGGGGAGGTAATGAAGTTCGTGCATGACGCTCAGTACTCCGAAGTCCCCTACGAGCACATGCTTGCGTATCTTCATATCCTTCAGTGGACAGCTACGTATGGTGTGACGGAGTATTACAAGAAGGAATTTGGAATAGACTTTCTAGTAGAGCCCGAGATCGAAATAGAAATTGGAGCTACAGAGGACAACCTGAGGAAGTGGGACTGGTCAGAGGAGGATCTGAAGGAAAAGTTTAAGATGATGCTGAGGGATCAGAAGGAACTAGGGCTAATAGATTCTGTAAATGAAACAATGCGGGAGATATACAAGCCCTACAACACTCCTAAGATAAGATCCTACTTAGAAACCAAGTATCCCATACTAGGAATAAAATCAAATGAATGATGAGTACTCTGGACTGATAGAGATAGATAAAGTACGACCCGATATGATTTTATCGAGAGGTATAGCATGGAAGTCAACATTCCCTTTCGCCAACCACGTACTGTCGAAATGGATAGTCAACATCCCCTCGCAAGCTAAATACGGCGAGCTGTACTTCATTGCCATGATACGACTGAGGACCGGAAATCAGTGGCATGATAAGAGGGTGTACGAGTACGGAACGCATCAGATAATGGTCTATCCATTGGAGAGCAAAAAGAAAATCTACATTAATGGTTTCCCTCCCTACATTGATGTTCCCACTTTTTTGGGTCAGTGGTACTGCTCCGATGATATCCAAGCTAGGGATCTAGTTAGAAGTACTGTAGCAGGGATTTGCCAGGGAGAGTTTGATCCTTCTGGAAAAGACAAAGAGAATTGGATCCTACTGTACGGCAGTTCCCTAGTAGAGAAAGCAACTATAGACCTAACCCTTGCCCTTTCTAAAAATGAGGTACACTGATGTTAAACAAGAGGTATTTAAGGGGAAGCCATAGACAGGCCAAAAGAAAAAAAGCTCCTGAGAAAAAAGTGTCGAGTCTAGATCGTTACGTAGAGGCAGCGGGTTCTGCCTTCGAGGAAGCACTACGAGTAGTGGTAGCATCAGCTTTAAGAGTTACCTTCAAGGATATAGCTGGTATACTGACTAAGTGCCTAGAAGAGGGTAGGGACCCTACCGCTAGAATAGAGGAGTACATGAATCCCATCGCTGATAGAGTAGAGTCTTTTCTGAGTGACTCAGAGGAGGTAAAATGAACACCCTAGTGTTTCTAACAGGAACAGGTGGAACGGGTAAGACTACTGCTGCTGCGGCACTGGAGAGCCTGCACGGATTTACTGGATTCCAATCCGTTACTAGGGAGTACTATCATTTAGCTGGACTTAAAATAGAACAAGACTTACTGAAACTTACGGAGGTGGAACGTCTTAATTTTCAAATTGATTTGTTGAACTTTTCCCTACGGAGGATGAAGGAGTTTATCCAAGCGAAGGAAGGACTGATAGTTCTTGATCGTTCGCCCACCTGTTACCTTGCCTACCTCCTACTGCATGGAATAAACACACTAACACAGGAGGTATTCGAGAATCTAATACAGGTGGTACGAGCGTGGTTCCTAGAACTGGGAATGCACGGGTACTCCCCGTTAGTGTTTTATGCACCTTATCCCGTACCCTGGAGGGAGGGAGTAGTTGACAGCTTTAGACACGTTTCATACGGAAAAGATGCAACGATAAATGCAATCATAGTTTGGATTATGCAACAAATGAGTGATGTGGTATTTCCCTATTCTCTAGAAAACTACGATACCGTTCAAGAAAGAGTAGATATGATCACCGGTGTTGTTGCAGCGCACGCCCTTTCCCTTTCTACGAATTCCATTATCCCCAATGTACGGCCTCCTAAGCCTAACCACGAATAGCGCTTTTAATCTAGACTTTCCGTTTAACGATCCTGATCTTACCGTTAGACGGAGTAGCTCTATTCGGGAAGCGGATCAGGCGGATCGACTTCAAGAAGGGGACTTTGTTTTAGCTTCAAAGGATATGCCACCCACAATCTTTGTTCCTGCGCGAAGCGAAAAATTAGATGCTATGTTAGCAGGGAGGATTCAACATAGATCGGGCTTATCTTACGCACTAAAAATGCTTCTTTTGATAAACAGTGAACCCAATAGTCTGCGTTACCAGGATATCATTTACGAAAAACTTTACGCAGCCGTTCCGGGACACTACATCATTACCATAAATCAGAGCGGGTTAAACAACCACATTATTCTTTTAGCGAAACAGATGGAACTGAATTTATGGGGAGTGGGGGAGGAAGAGAGTAAAATGTTTCTGATGTGGTCTGATGAAAGGACTCTGGAGGAAAGAATGCGAAAGAGGTATGGAGATAGATTCTTCTACTACCGATTTCCTAATCTAACCTCGGGTAGTCTAGTGATTCAGATACAGTACGTTTGCAGCAGAGTTAGGCGATGGAGGAAGGAGATGCGAGATATGCTGAAGATTTTTTCTGCGCTAGAAGCCAATATCTTCGCAACGCATAAGGTATGAGTTAGCTAGATGATCCCTCTTAAGCTAAAGCAAACCCTATACCTCGCTTGGATTCTACTCGGGCTATCGGCGTTCTTTCTATGCAATAGAGTCCATCCCTTCTCATGGAACTATGGAGGGAACTGCGTTTTTGAATTCTTAGGTTCATTATTTCTGCTTCAAAACATCTTTGTTCTGTGGAGAGATAAGAAACTGAGAGGATTCCATTGGGTCGCATCTACATACTTTATGGGATGGGGCTACTGGAATATTTTGTACTATCCCAGCGTAGGAGATTGGTACTCGTTTACAGGAGGGTTATTCATAGTGACTGCGAACACAGTATGGGTAGCGATGCAGATATACTACAGAAAAAATTAGGGAGGGTTCATTAAAGGTGTACTGTAAAGTAGCTGCGGATTACTACAAGGAGAACCGATGTGGTGCTGAAAGCAAAATTCAAAAGCAAAAAAACCGTAATGGATACCAAGGACTCTGACAGAAATAATTCTCGGATCTCGGACTTTGTGGAGATGTTCACCTTTCCTCCCAAGAAGTGGACAAGGCATCGTCTAGCTGGTTCTCTAGCCTCTTACGGGATGCACTGGGTAGAGACCAAGAGAAAGGACGGGAGCAAGACCGCATTTCCAAAACAGTGTTTAGCGTATGACCCGAAGACAGAGTCGGTAGACTCCACTAAGGAGTGCCCTTGGTGTGACGACGACTCGGGGAAAGTTAGATTCTCCGCGGATTACTTCACTAATTCTATTATCAGATCAGAACAGGAGGCGGAACCGAGGAAAAAGGCTAAGCATACTAAGAAGGAGCAGAAGACTGGGTTCAAGGATAAGGATTCCGATTCATGGACACCAGCTAAGGCAGTTAGGTTAACTAGATCTATGATTAGGGAATTGAAGCGACTTTCCTCGCTCAATATCCACAAGGACAAGAAAACTAAAGAGCGCAGGGCATTTCCAATTTCTCATTCAAAACACGGAGTTGATGTGAAGATCATGTACGACCCCACAGAACAGACACCCTCTAAAAAGTATTCTTTTTCGATCAGAGAAGGAGACCACACTCCTCTAACGGAAGAGGAATCACAGCTTTTGATGTGGAATCTTGAAGATCTAATCGAGCCGGAAGATCTGAAAACTGCCAGAAAGGAACACGAGTCCTGGATGGAGAGGATGGGTCTATCCGCTAAGAAGAAAAAGAAGAAGGACGAAGACGAGGATGAAGATGAAGACGAGGATTTAGACGAAGACGAAGACGAGGATGAAGACGAAAAGCCTTCGAAGAAGAAAAAGAAGAAGGGTGGTAAAGGGAAGGGCAAGAAAAAGGATGACGAAGACGAGGATGATGAAGACGAAGACGAAGACGAAGACGAGGATGAAAAACCTAAGAAGAAGAAAAAGAAGGACGAAGATGATGAAGACGAGGATGATGAGGACGAAGACGAAGACGAAGACGAGGATGAAGACGAAGAGGAAGACGAGAAGCCTTCGAAGAAGAAAAAGAAGAAGGGTGGTAAGGGAAAGTCCAAGAAAAAGAAATCAAAGAAAGACGACGATGACGAAGACGAGGATGATGAAGACGAAGACGAAGACGAGGATGATGAAGATGATGACTGATAGTTAAGTGCTGTAGAATGTAGAGAAAGTGATGGGATAAGGGTAGATAAGGGTGGGCTAATCGGGGAAGGAGTAGCCCACCCTTTCTTTTGTGGAGAGGCAGGATGAAGTATGTTTTCTTTGATATTGACGGGACTGTAGCAGATAACAGGCATAGAGTCTCTTACGTTACTACAGACTACAAAAAATACGTCGCACTTGGGGTACTGGATAAGCCCATTGCACCTATAGTAGATGTATGCCAAATGTACTTGAAAAATAAGACGAACTATTCAGTTAGCTTTTTAACCGGAAGGCAAGAATGGGAAAGAGAGCTAACACTGGATTGGCTTTGGAAGCACGTTTGGCCTTCTATCCCTTCCGAATCCGTGTGGATGAGACCCAATAGAATTGATCTGGAATCTCAGACAAAGCAACAGGGGTTCGATATGAAACTGGAGTGGGCTATGAGGATAGCCGGAGATATTAACAATATCCATGTGGTTTATGAAGACAGAAATCACACAGTTAAGACATGGCGGGAAGCTGGGGTGATTTGTATTCAACCTACGGAAAGTGAGTTCTGATGAAAAAGATTGGAAAGGGAGGCGGAGGGAAAGGGTCTGAAAAGAAGGAGAAGGCGAGATTCAACCCGTACTCTAATATAGTGGAAGTTCTGGATGACATTGAAAAGAGGGTAGGAATAACCGAAGCCTCGCTAAGGTTAGAGAAGAGAACGCCAACCGGAATGCTTTGCTTAGACTTGATTTTAGGCGGAGGGATTTCGCCTGGTCTATACACGCATTTTGGACAGGAACAAACGTGTAAGTCCACCTCAGTAATGCTTCAACTTCTATCCGGAGTCAAACACGGGGTTCCAATTATAAGTCAGTACGACTATGAGGGCTGCGTAACAGAGGATACAACATTAAGAATAAATGGTAAGGATATAAAATTTAAAGATATTATTGAAAAATTTTCAGTAGATGAAAAAATCAAATTAATAAATACTATAGATGGAATAACAGAAGGAACACTATATTATGGTGGAGAAAAAAGTACTCATATAATAGAATTAGAAGATTCCCCCCCATTAGAAGGATACGGTCATCCCATATTAGTCTGGGATCCAGCACGGGAAGAGGCTACTTGGGTACTACTAGAAAATATTACACCGGGAGATATTGTTTTAAAAAGCGAAAAATTGGGACTAAAACCGATTAAAGTAGTAGCTTCTTATCCTACGAATAAGAAGAAAAAAGTATGGGATGTAAAGGTTTTGGGTACAGAAAAATTTCCCCATTCCATAATAACAAACGGAATAATTACACATAATAGTCAGGAGCCAACCTATACCCAGAATATGATGAAAAGATTGGGACTGGATTTGGATATTCTTGATGTATTTGGCGAGAAGGATAACAAAGGAAAGTACATTCGCCCCCCTCTAATTAGATACAGAAGTGAGGCAGTAGCGGAAAAGTTTTTTGACTTCGTAGCTGAACTGGAACGTAGACTACCCGATAAGAAGATGATAGGAGATGAATGGTGGTACATCTACGATGATTCTAAAAAGAATCGAGCAATAGTAGGGGATAAGTACGATAAGAGCTATTTCAGGGACACGGGTAAACTAAGAATTAAGGCCCAGGACGGATCGTTACAGGCAATGATCTCAGTAGACTCCTATCCCGCTATGGTTCCAGAGAGCGAGGATACTGACGAGGGTCCGGGGAACGCTATGGCAATCATAGCGAGGATGTTCTCCAAAAATATCCCAAGGATTAAAGGTAGGTTAAGAAGTAAGCGCATAGCCATTCTAGGCGTGAACCAACTGGGTTTGAACCCAGCAGCCCGCTTCGGTAATCCCGAATATGAAAAGGGTGGGCAGTCCTTAAAGTTTTTCAGCGATGTGAGACTGCGGTACGCTACCCGAGCTCTCAGTGGTGTTCCAGAAGTAATAGGAGAGAAGAAGGGTCCTATAGAGAAGGAAGAATCAGTAGAGTATGCGGGGGAGGATAGCTACAGGTACATATACGTTACGGCTATCAAGAACAAACTTTCTATTCCGTATCTTTCGACGTACCTGAGGCTGTGGATTTCAGATGCTAATGGGGACGCTCAGGGGTTTGATCCTGTATGGGATACCTATTGGTACTTGCATGAGACAGGACAGGTAGTGGGTAACAGAAGGAAGATGAGACTCGTTCTAGGGGGCAACGAATCCAAAAAATCTATTGGTTGGTCCGCCTTCAAAAAACTAGTGATAGGTTCCAAAAAGCAGATAAAGAAGATTTGCCTTAAGTGTAAAATGAAGCCCGTGCGCGTTAGAGTATACTGTCAAAAACAAATGGCGTCGGGGAAAGGACTGGATCTGTACTCTGAATATAGGAGTAAGCAGAGCTCCAAACCAAAACCTCCTGAGGGTAATGGAGATGATGATTAGCGATAGCTACACGTTAAAGGATCCAGTAGATAGAACGCAAGCTACACTCCCATTTAATGTATTCCTGATAGACTTAATACTTTGCAATGAAAGAGAGCCCTATGTGACGTACTGGTTAGAGAGAATGGAACCTATCGAGGATGAGGCATGACTAAACCAGAGTGGGAGAAGTATGGTTCGCCAACTATATGCGGATCGCGTTGGTTTAAGGGAACACCCACTATAGAAGAAAAAACTGTTCAAGTCGGAGAAGAACAGGTAGTGGAACGTCACTGGATGTGCCCAATTCCAGAGTGTAAAGGGGAGATGATACACACCGGCAAGGTATGGAGGACAACCCCAAAGGGCTTTCATCACTCTTGCTACACATGTGGATTCACTGCTGCTATATTTACTTTCACTTATCCATATTCTAGATCACCTGATTCCTGATGATAGAGATAGTTGGCATCGGAGACCTTCACTTCGATAAACTGGAAAAATTGTTGCCTGAGGTAGGCAACAGATTCGTAGCTAAGGAGCTGCAAAAGCCTTTGGACTACGCACTGAAGAATGGAATACCCTATGTATTTTTATATGGAGACATAGCGGAAACGGCGCGCATGTCCTACGAGTCTCAAATTCTGTTCTATAGTGTGCTGTTTAATCCCGAGTACAAAGATTTGAAGCAATGGATAATACTAGGGAACCATGACCTAGATGAAAAGGGTAGGCACAGTTTAGAGGTGTTGAAGGGAATTCTAAAGTGGAACAAGACTAAGAACATTCAGGTAATAGTGTCCACAGAGGACACAGAGATAGAGGGAGTACCAGTAAGATTCCTGCCCTTTCCAGATAACAAGACCTCGTCTAAACGCCTCAATGTAGGTCACTTTGAATCCAAGGGAGCCAAAAGAGATAACGGAAGGGTAATAAAGGAAGGAGTGGAGACAGATCATATCTGTGTAGTAGGTCACTTGCATACCTGCCATAGAGTCAACAAAACTTACTATTCTGGTACACTGTATCAGACTAACTTCGGAGAGAGCTTACCCAAGTCCTTCCATCACATCAAAATCAACGAGGACTTGAAGTACAAGGTGATCAACGTTCCTAACGATCCCGAGTTTAAGCTCTTCAACCAAAAGATATGGAGCAGAAAAGATCTCAAGAGCATTTCAAAAAAATCCACGCATCTGTACAAACTTTTCATCCAAGAGGGAGTTAGATTGGATCCGGATGACTTAGCAGGATACGATAACGTGGTAAGAATAAAAAGGTTCAGCGATGAGAAAGATTTGAAACTTTTGATAACAGAGGAGTGGCAAGTAAGTAGCTATGAAGAGGGAGAGGGGTTTAAGCCGAAAGAGGACTTGGACGAATACTTGGTTCATAGAAAAGTTAAGTCGTCTCTACGAAACAGAGCGCTTAAGATTCACGAGAAGCTAATATCAAAATTCTTCGAGGAGGAGACATGACAGAAAAGCTGGGGATGACACTTGATAGGATTAGGAAAAGCATAGCGCAAGCTCATAAGATGGGTCCAGTTTATCTGTCAGAGTCCGAGAATTGGCAGAAGAATTATGGAGGGCAAAAGAAGGGAAATGGGAGCAGATTCAAAGAGGTGGAGGAAGCTATTGATGCGATGGAGGTAGGGGACTCCCTACCGTGGAGAGTGGATACAGATTCTCTTGGTGGATATATGGGATTTATGAATAGGTATCGTAGGAGGAATGAGAACAAAAAAGTATCTTCTAGATACAACTATCGAGAGGAAATCCTTACCTTGAAGAGGGTATTTTAACGAAAGATGGAAACTGAAGGTGGAGTCAAAATAGGCCAGGCTTACTGGCTAGTGGACAGCGGACAAAGAGTGGTACAAGTAATAGTAGTATCTCTATTGGAAGAATTGGTTTCTATTCGCTATCCTAATGGAGCTATTGGCACTTGCTTTCCGGATGAATTGGAAAACTAAACTTTGGAGAGTCAGATGAAAAAACTTCTAATCCTTTTATGCGTAGCTCTATTGGGTGGATGCGTAAACATCCCCTTCAAGAGCGACAACGCAATGATGTTGTTAGCGGATATGTATCAAGGTTCTGCTCTGCTTAATAAGAATTGTGGGGACACTCTTACTGCTCAGGACTACCTGCAGGTGATGCAGTTTGAAGCAAGAAAGTTAGACATCTACTATAAGCTGCGGGGTTTAGATGCTGGGCATAACCCAGCTATAGAGTTGGATATGCTGGTTAGCCATACCTATTCCTTTTATCAGTCCCACAAAACTGTATCCAAACAATTCTGTGAGGACAGGGTGAAACAGATTCAAAAGGTGATAGGTGTAAACGCTGATGAAGAAAGGGGACGGAAATGATCTCAGCACAGGATATACAGGACGTGCTAGTTGGTGCGAGCGTAACGGATGAGGACGAGTTTAACAGCTGGGCGACGGGTAACCAAAGCACCGCCTCAGCCCTTAAGGAAACCCTAACGCAGTATAAAAATGAACTGGACGCTGGGAAAATTTCGGAGGACGAGTACAGGGAGTTAATAGAGGGTGACTCACTTGTCAGCGATGTCTGTCAAAAACTTCAATCCCAAAATAAGGAAATTGAGGTTGCTGCGCTAGAGAATATTGTAAAGTCTTTGATTACACTGATCCCATATCCAAAACTTGATTAAGTATGGCCTTCCATCTTGACTACAGACCTAGAACTCTAGACCAATTTATTGGTCAGGAAAAAGTAGTAGCTAGACTTCGAGGGATACTTAAGACGAAAAAGTATCCCAATGCTTTGTTGATTACTGGACCTACGTCTGCGGGGAAGACCACCCTAGCAAGGTGCTTAGCAGCAGGCATCAACGAGGTAGATAGTTTAGACGGGCATCCAGACTACCTGGAGATAAATGCTGCGGTAACTAGAAAGATCGATGACATGAGGGATTTGCTGGGTGTAGCCCGTCTCATGCCGCAGAAAGGAAGAAGACGGATCCTGGTAATTGATGAATGCCAGCAGCTAACCGGAGATTCAGCGCAAGCTATACTGAAACCCTTAGAGGATCCTCCTAAGAGAACTATTTTTATTCTGTGCTCTATGGAGCCAGAAAAGTTTACGACGGGTGCGGGAAGAGCCATTGCAAATAGATGCACCCACTTGGTACTTAGTCCTCAGACTAAGGAGAACATAACAAGATTCGTAAAAAGGATAGCTAAGAAGGAGAAACTAGATTATGTCAGCGAAAAAATTGCCGAAAAAATTGCCGATAATTCGAGCGGCGAAATGCGTACCGCTGCAAACCTTCTCGAAGCTTTATATCAGTATGTCGGCTCCGGCGAGAAAAAGAGATCGGAAATATCGGACCATGATGTGGACGAAATCCTATCCACTACGGAGAGCTCAGATGATACTAATGCAATTAAAATCCTCGTAGGGGTTTATGCTAGAAAGTTTTCTGTGGTTCAGCGATCCATTCTGGATGTAATAGATCCATTCATGATCATCAACAAGCTGCTCTGGTTGAATGGATACTTGCTTAATACCTATGTCTTGAGGGGGCAGAAACATCCTAAGGTGTGGTTCTCTAAGCATAATCAGGATATTGCTAAGCAAGTGGAGGAACTAGTAAGGAAGGGAGTGATGGAGGACAAGAGTAGATTGCAAACCTTCGCCCTAACGCAAACCTGTCTTGTAAAGTTGAAACAGCAAGCTTCCTCGTTCCTAGTTCCAGCAGAAAATTTGCTTGGAGCTTTCTTGTATGAACTGGTGAGGGAATTAAAAAATGGCTAAAACGAATCCTCTTGTAAGATTTGATGAGCTCTCTCGTGCAAACAGAGCTCGCTTACCCGTATTCAGAAATAAACGGGGAAAATTGGTCCATAAGAATACAGATGGTAGCGATTGGAAAATAAACGAATGGACCAATGCAATCGCAGGAGAAGCTGGGGAGGCCTGTAATCTAGCTAAGAAGTTAAGAAGAGGTGACTTTGGTGAACCCGGAGACAAGGAATACTCTAGAGCTTTACGAAAGCTATCCAAAGAATTTGCGGACATAGTTATCTACACGGATTTAGCTTGTGCTCAAATAGGTTATAGTTTGGGCGATGTTGTCGTGAACAAATTCAATGAAGTTTCCAAGAGAATCAAGTGCGATGTGACTCTTTAGCATCAAAAACAAATGGTTGTATTTGAAAAGCTAACCCTTCGGAACAGCCTCTTCTACAAGAAGCTAGATCTGGATTTAGACTATGCAGGGATAACGGTTATATACGGAGATAACCGTGATGCTAATCCGGGATCTACAAACGCTGCGGGCAAGTCCTTCGCACTCTCCCAAATTCCAGAGCTTCTCCTAGAATCCTCTCCAGTATCGGGTAAGCCCGAAAAGGGTGTAGGAGGGCAGACCAGCGTCTATTTTCGCACCAAAGACCACAAGTACAAAGTAACTAGGAAGAAAGATAACAGAACGTTCTTCAAGATAGACGGCAAGGACGCGGGAACTCTAAGAAAGAATTACGCGAAAGAGAAGCTGCGTAAGATAGTACCGTGGTCTTTGGATGAGTTCTACTCCCATATCTATATCGACTCTAGAAGACCCAACGCGCTGCAGATGGGAAACTCTGCGGCTAGACGCGCTTTCCTAATTCAGCTGTTTCAGCTATCCAATGTGGATAGGTTGAGAAAGCTTTTTCTAGTGGAGCTTAGGCGGGTAGAGAACGAAAGAACCACATACGAGGAAGTGAAGAGGCAAAGAAAAACTCTGTCGGAACAACTCATTTCCGATAGCGAAATAAGTCTAGAGGATAGAGTTAGGTCGCTGGAAATAAAGTACAGGACTCTATCAAAGAGAGTTCACAAAGCGACCGTAGTAGCTGAACTGATTCGTTTCAAGGAAGAGAACAGGAAGTCTATCAAACGCCTCACTAAAATTCTAGGGGAGGATTCCTTAGAGGAGGTTCTGGAGGGCGTAAAAGCTCGAAAGAATTCTCTGGAAGGAAGCTTAGAAAAGGCTGTAGAGTGGACAGCGTATAAACTGAATCGAAGTGAGTACAAAAAACAAGCTAAGCCATTGCAGGATAAGCTGCAAAAGTACAAGGATCTACCTCGGGAGGATCTCTCCGATAACTTGCTAAAGTTTAAGAGATGCTCAGATAGCCAGCTAATCGTTAAAAGGACTATCAAGGAGACTAAGAAGAACTTACCCAGTAAGAAAAGGGTGGACAAGACTCTGTTGGATTTGGATCAGATTAGCCTCCAAACCGAGTTAGAGAATTCTAAGAAACTGCTTAAGACAGCAGAGAAATTCGAGGATGGGCTTTGTCCTCTGTGCGGTCATTCAGTCAAGATCCATAATCCAAAAAAGGTAGGAAAGAGGATTAGAATTCTAGAGAAAAAACTAGATAAGTACGGCGAGCAAAAGGATAGAGCGGAAAGCAATAAGAAGAGAAAGAGAATGTTGGAAACTCTGCACGTGCTCAGACGCAGAAAAAAGAAACTGAGTCGTAGAATCAGAAGTCTTAGACCCTATAGCGAACTAGCAAAACTGTTGGAATTGATGCCCGCTAAACCCAAGAAGTTTGTGGGTAAAAGATTGGATGAGGAGAGGGTTAGGAGCAAGCTCTCCAAGGTAGTAAAAAGATTGGATTTCCTTAATTTGATGAGACCCTCGCTGCTGAGAATAAAGCAGTGTCAGAAGCTAAAGGAAGAGGACGTTCAAGAATCTAGACAGTTGGGCGTTCTACGAGAGGAATTGAACAAGGTAGTAGATAAACTCCCCAGCCTGAAATCTTCCTTGGACAAGATGCGGGCGGTAAAGCAGCAGATATCGGATCTAAAGGACAGAGAGGATAAACTTAAGACCTCAGTGTTAGACGAGGAAGCGTACAGAATTCTGATAGATGCTTACGGGAACAGTGGTATGAAAAAGATGATCCTAAAACGAATCGGAAAGCATCTAGAGAATAAACTGAACAGGTACTCCAGATTCGTGTTTTCCGAAGACTACAAGTTTAAGGTAAGGATCGAAACTCAGTTAGACATTCTAGTGGAGCGAAACTATCCAGGCAGAAAGGTGGTGAGTGACGTAAGAAAGCTCTCGGGTGCGGAGACTAGACAATTTATTCTGCTACAGTTTCTATCCCTGCTATCACTGATACCTCCGAATAGAAGAACCAATCTGCTCATTCTAGATGAACCGGATACGAATTTGGGTCCGGAAATGGTAGAGAATTTGAAGGGATTCCTACCTGTTCTGAATAAGATAGTACCACACATAGTGATCCTAACACCGCGAACGGATATAGTGTACCCAGGTGCTAGAGTGTTCACTGCAATAAAGGAAAAAGGTCAGTCTAGACTTGTAACTGGGAAAACTCTGTAGGGGAAATCCATGAGATACACAGATAACTATGGATTAAAGAAGAGGAAAGAAAAATGAATAGGCGAGGATTTCTTAGAAACATTCTAATTGAGGGAGTAGCTCCAGTTTTTATCCCTTCTACCCGGCTGATGAAACTGTGGATTCCACCTTCTGAGAAGCTTCAGTGGATAGCCTCCATAGACGGTTATGATCTGGACAATGTCCCTATCCCGAAGGAGT
>Ga0307374_10007656_pt1 | contig 16352 bp, 12 predicted proteins | sample OX3MG_FD_202532 | JGI IMG/M metagenome (GOLD analysis project Ga0307374, IMG submission 202532) | Soil microbial communities from Risofladan, Vaasa, Finland - OX-3 | ecosystem: Environmental > Terrestrial > Soil > Coastal area > Acid sulfate soil | place: Finland: Risofladan, Vaasa | collected... | reverse complement strand
AGCGCCTCCTGCTGGGCCCGCCCCCGCCGGACACCTGCCCTCTGGGCCGCCAGCCCCGCCCCGACGCTGACCAGGGCCACGCATCCCGACACGACCAGATAGGTCAGGGAACGGCCCACCACCGCAAAGCCAACCATCGAGAGCACTCCCACCGCCGGAAACAGCAGACCGAGCAGTGGGGAGCCCCTACCCCCGCCTCCGTCGGAGGGGACGGCCGCCAGGAGGAGCGCCTCCCCCGGTGGGACCCGCGGCCACACCCGAATCGGACGGCGTACTCCTCGAGGTACCTGTCCTTCACCCATTTGGCGGGTTTATCATCTAATTACACGAAACACCATGAGTTTCTCGTTTCTCCACCCAGGCGAGCCGGACACATACAACTCACACGGGCCTAGCCTGTGGTGGTGGCGACCATCGAGGCTTCCCCGGTCAGCACCCGCAGCCGGCGGGCCCCGGACCCGGCGCCGAGCCGGGCCGACGCGGTGGCCCGGTGCATCCTCTTCATCCCGCCGGACTCGGGGGCTTCGGAGTCCGACGCCCAGCGCCTCTTCAGCACCTCCATCCTCATCTCGGCCCTGCGCTGCCTTCTGACCTATGTGGCCTTCCCGGTCATCACGCCGTTGGTCGGGGCCCTGACCGGGGTGGCTCCCATCATCGGGATCCCGATAGCCGTAGTGGCTCTGGTCTTCGATGTGCTGGGCATCCGGCGCTTCTTCCAGGCCCGCCACCGCCTTCGTTGGCCGATCACAGCCATCTACCTGGCGGTGATGGGCCTGGTTGCCTATCTCCTGGCCGGGGACATCGCTTACTTCATCTGATCCAGTGACGGCCGCGTCCCCCCCGGTGACCGACGCGCCCGGCCACCGGGGAAAATGGTCAGAACTCCCGTCCGGCGCCGGGGTGACCCCAGGGCTGATCTTCCTGCTGACCGTGGCCGTCCACCTGGGCCTGAGTGTCCACATGCGCACTCCGATCATCCACGCCGACGAATACGGCTACCTGATGGGGGCCCACTTCCTGGCTCGGGGGGGCGCTCCCATCGGCAAGCCCTTCTCGCCCGGCTACAGCCTGCTGATAGTTCCGTTCTGGTGGCTCTCGGCTTCCACGGCCACGGTCTACCGCTGGACTCTCGACCTTAACGCCGTACTGGCCGGGCTTTCCTCGGTTCTTCTCTTCCGACTGGCCCGGCGCCTGGTCCCTTCGGCCGGGCAGACGGCCTGGGCGGTGGCCGCCCTGGTCACGGCGGCCTACCCGGCCACTCTCCTCTACTCCGACCTGGCCGAATCCGAAAACCTGCTCATCCCCGCCTTCCTTCTCGCCTGCCTACTGCTCATGCGGGCTTGGGAGAACCCCCGGCCCCGTCGCTGGCTGGCGGTGGCGGTCACGGCGGGCTTGCTCTTCTGGGTGCACGAGCGCAGCGTGGTGGTGGCCGGGGCGGTGCTCCTGGTCGCCCTGGACAGCCTGAGGCCATGGCGCCGCCACGGACCGGCCCTGGCGGTCACGGCCGGCGGCCTGGCGGTGACCATGGCCGGCGGCGGCCTGCTGACCCACTGGGTGACCCGGCCGGCGCCGGGGCGGGAGCTGCCCGGATCCGGTTCGACGGCGGGACACATCCTCGCCCAGGTCACCACCGCCGGCGGGGTGACCCACTTCGGGACCGAGCTGGCCGGCCAGGGGCTGTACCTGATGGTCGGGGCCGGGGCCCTCACCGTGCTCGGCATCATGGCCCTGGCCGGATGGCGACGCCGGCCGGAAGGCTGGCTGGTCCGGGTCGGCGGTCCCCTTCCGATGTTCCTGGTGCTGGTGATGCTGGCCGAAGCGGCCCTGGCTGCGGTCTACTTGGCCACGGGCAACCGGGTGGACGACGCCATCTACGGCCGCTACCTGGAGGTCTTCGTGCCCCCGGTGCTGCTGGTCGGCATCCTGGGCGGTATGCGCCTGGCGGGAGCCGGCCGGTGGTGGCGGGGCCTGGGCCCGGCCCTGGCCGGCATGGCGGCGATGGCCGTCACATCGCTCGGCGTCGCCCTGCACTGGGGCCGGGTCCTGTCCGGCCTGGTAGTCACGTCCAACCTCCTGGCCGTCGCCGACGTGGTCCGGGGCAGTCCGGCCCGGGTGACGGTGTCTTCTCTGGCCGCGGCCGGCCTCTTCTCCACGATGGCGGTGCTGGCCGGGTTCCGGCTGTCGGCCTTCGGTGGGGCCGCCATCGCCCTGGCCGTCATGATCCCGGCTTCGGCCTACGGCTACTCCTACCTGATCACTCAGACCGACGGCCGCCTGCCGGAACGGGCGCTGCCGGCCGCGATAGTCGCCATCGAGCAGGCCGACCACGTCGGCTGCGTCTCCTGGGACTCCCACCTGGACGATGACTGGGCCTTCTACAACACCCGGCTGTTCGCCCCCGATGTCGCCTTCGAGGTCTTCAACTCGGACCGGGAGACCAACCTGCCCTGCCCCTCCGGGCTGGTGGTGGCGGGGAGGTCGCTCTCGAAGATGGCCGGCTTCACCGGGGCCAGATTGCTCTTGACCCTGCCATCCCCGGCCAGCCTGTGGGTGATGCCCGGCCCGCTGGCCCGGCAGTTGGCCGCCCGACCCTGACGGCGCCGTCCGCCTGAGGCGCCCGGTCGAAGGGCGGACCCGATGGCGACCGCCCTAGCCCTGGTCCTCGTCCTCTCCCGCTGAGGGTGGGCTCCACAGATCGGCGGCCGCGGCCAGGGCGATGGCGATGCCGGCGGCCCGCTCGATAACGGCGGCCACGTAGTGCTCGGCCGTGGTGGAGTGGCCTCCGAGGGGCGGGGGGCCGAGCGAGCGCAGCAGGGAGGTGGGGTCGCCCGCCCCGGTGATGGGCTCCGGCGCCGGCAGGGCGGGCGGCAGGGACCACAGGTCGACCCGGCGGGGCCGGCGGCCGGCCCGGCGGCGGCGCTGGGGCGGGCGGGCGTTGTTCGGATCGCTCACTGGTCGGCCTCGGTCAGAAGAGTGTCGCGGCGCAGACCCAGGGCGGTGCGCAGCTGAGCGGCGTCGAGGTCGGAAAGGGAACTGGACTTGGGCAGCACCATGTCGGCTACATGGCGCTTGCCGGCCACGATCTCTTCCACCCGTTCGTCCACGGTGCCGGGACAGACCAGGCGGTGGGAGACGACCGTGCGGGTCTGGCCGATGCGCCAGGCCCGGTCCCGGGCCTGGTCCTCCACGGCCGGGTTCCACCAGCGGTCGTAGAGCACGACGTGGGAGGCGGCGGTGAGGTTGAGGCCGGTGCCGCCGGCCTTGAGCGACAGGACCAGGGCGCCGGCGCCGGGACGGGCCTGGAAGTCGGCCACGATCTGGTCCCTGGCGATGCGGCCCAGGCCGCCGTGGTAGCAGGTGACCGACGTGCCGGTCGTCTCGGTGAGATGGTCGGCCATCTTCTTGCCCCACTCGGCGAAGTGGGTGAACACCAACACCTTCTCCTCCGCCGCGAAGACGGCCTCAACGATCTCGTCCAACCGGGAGAGCTTCCCGGACCGGCCGGCCAGCGGCTGGTCATCGGCCTGGTAGGCGGCCGGGTGGTTGCAGATCTGCTTGAGGGCGGTGATGGCGGCCAGGATCGCTCCCTGGGCCGGCTTGTCCGGCCCGTTGAGCAGGTTGTCCAGCACGGCCTGGTACAAGCCGATCTGCTCGGGGGTCATAGTGCAGTGGTCGAGCTCATCAATCCGGTCGGGGAGTTCCCGGGCCACGATGGGCTCGCTCTTGGTGCGGCGGAAGACGAGGATGCCGTTGAGGGCCCGGAGGGCGGCCTCGCCCTCCCCGGAAAGCTTGGCGATGAAGGCCGGGCGGGACCCGACCAGGCCCGGGTTGGTGAAGTCCAGGATGGACCACAGGTCGCCCAACCCGTTCTCCACGGGAGTGCCGGTCAGGGCGAGACGGACCCGGGCCTTGATGCGGCGCAACTGTGAAGCCGTCTCGCTGGAGGGGTTCTTGATGGCCTGGGCCTCGTCCAGAATCAGGCGGTCCCAGGCCACCCCGGACAGGGCATCGACATCCCGGACGGCGGTCCCGTAGGTGGTTATGACAACGTCGGCGCCGGCGGCCTCGGCCTCCAGCTGATCCTCCGAGGCCCGGGTGGCCCCATGGTGCACTACCACCCGCAGCCCCGGGGTGAACCGGGCCGCCTCCGCCGCCCAGTTCCCCACCACGGCCGGGGGGGCGACCACCAGGGCCGGGCCGCCGCCCTGGGAGCGGGCCAGGTGGGCGAGGAGGGTCGGTGTCTTGCCCAGGCCCATGTCCAGAGCCAGGCAGCCGCCCAGGCCCACAGTGTCGAGGAAGCCCAACCAGGCCAGAGCCTCGGCCTGGTAGCTCCGCATTTTTCCGACAAATCCTTCCGGCTCGGTCACCGGGTCGGTCGGCACGCTGCGGGCCGCCTCCAGGAGCTCGGCCGCCCATCCCCCGCCTTCGACCTCGAGGCCCCCGGCCAGCGGGGACGCCTCCAGGCCCACGGCGTGGCGGAGAATCTCGGCCCCGGAGAGCCGGGTGGTGTGGGCCCGCTCGGCCAGGGCCGCGGCCGCCTCCTTGAGATCGGCGTGGTCCAGTTCGACCCAGTGGCCCCGGGAGCGGACGAGCGGCCTGGCCTCGAGGGCCAGGCGGGCGACTTCGGCGGCGGTCAGCTCCACGTCGTCGAAGACCACCGACCAGCGCACGTCGGAGAGCTGGCTGGCCCCGACCATGCTCGGGCCGGTCGGCATAGAGAACAGGCGAAGGCGACCGGCGGGCTTGCGGCGGGAGAGAGCCGGGACCCTGACCTCGAAGCCGGCCGCCTCCAGGGAGGCACCGGTGGACGTCATGAGATCCCAGGCCTCGGTCTGATCGAGGTAGACCTCGCCCCGGCGCAGGCCGCCCGGTCGGAGGAGAGCCGGGAAGAGGCGCTCCAGGCGGTCGAGTTCCTCGCCCATGGCCGCCGCGCTCTTGGTTCCGGCCAGGGCCTGCTCCACCGGGGCCAGGCGGCCCTCGGCCCCGATGGCCAGGACGGAGAGGAACCAGGCGTTGCCCTTGTCCGGCGGGTCCAGGTTGACGATCAGCCGGGGTCGGTTGGGGTCGGCAACCCGGCCCACCCAGCGTTCCAGCCGGCCGGCCACGTCGGCGGCGGCGTGGCCGGGGGCCTTGAAGGCCGAGCCGTCCAGGCGGGTGACCACGGCCTCGGCCACCTGGGACGTGCTGTTGGTCACCGGCGGAGGGGCCGGCAGCTCGATGCGGGAAGCGGCGTCGCTCACCACTGTGCTCACCACCGCCGTCAGCACGGACAGGACGATGCTCCGGGCGTCGGCCTGGCCCAGGATGCGGACCGGGCCGGGCATGGCCGCGGCCAGCTGGCTGACCCGGGCCGAGTCGATGAGGGCCGGGGCCCAGTGGACGGACAGCTCCTGGCCGCCGCTGCCCGGGCGCTTCTTACGGTCCAGGGTGGGCACCACCCGGCCTTCGGCCACCATGCGCACACCCTCCACCGCCACGCGCCCCAGCCAGGTGACGCTGGGCCCGACCAGCTCCGAGGCCGGCACCGGGTCGTCCTCGTCCGGGCCGGCGTGGCCGTTGGACTCGGCGTGGCCGTTGGACTCGGCGTGGCCGTTGGACTCGGCGTGGCCGTTGGACTCGGCGTGGCCGTTGGACTCGGCGTGGCCGTTGGACTCGGCGTGGCCGTTGGGGGCCGGAGCCACCGAGGCCCCGGCGGCGGCGCCGGCCGCCACCAGCCAACCCAGGGCGGCGGACAACGGGATGGCGAGAGCGGCGGCGGTCTGTCCGCCGGGGATGGTGACGTCGGGATGGGGCGCCCAGCCGTGAGGAGGGCCTCCAGCCTCTTCGAGCAGATCGGCCAGCCCGTCGTTGTCCTCGGGCTCGGCGCCGGGACCGCCGGCCCAGACCACCACCGAGTCTCCGGACCAGGAAGCCTGTAGGAGAGCGTCGGCGTATTGGCCGTCGGGACCTTCCTCCGCCTCCGCATCGTCCCCGTAGCGGAGGCGGCGCAGGGCCCGCTCCAACAGCTCGAGGGTCGAGTCGAAATCGGCCAGGGCCTGGGCCCGCTCCGGGCCGGTCAGGCGGGTTACGGCTCCCCGGCGGTTGCGGGTGTCCCGCACCAATACCTCCAGGGCGTGCTGCCAGGCGCGTGGGTCCGCCTCGAGCCGTTCGAGCTGATCCGGAGTGGCAACGCCCTCGGCCGCAGCCAGCGCGGCGGATTCGAGGACCTCGGTGTCTAGGTGCATTAGTTGAGCCGCTGTTCCTGTGCGAGTCATCTCTTCGGCTCGGCTGGACCGTTACCCGAACTCGCACCCCTCGGGCCGGTCCTCGGGTGATCCGCTCTACCGCTATCGCGGGCGGAACGCTGGAACCGCTCCTAATGGTACAGCCCCGGCGCCCCACCCGGATTCATGCCGCCAGGCAGCTGGGCCGGACCGGGTCGGGCGGCCCGGGGTACTCAGCCGAGCTGGTCCTCCAGGGGTCGGCGGATGATGGCCTGGCCGTAACGGGCTGCCCCGTTCCCGTACGGGTCGAGATGGATGGCGTCGTGTCCGCCCATGCGGACCTGCACCGTGGCCGAGGGCAGCCGGCAATTGTGAACGTCCCAGGGCATGCAGGTCTCATCCAGCTGCCAGGTCATGGACAGGTTGGACACGGCCGCGGCGGCGGCCGGGTCGTAGCTCCAGCCGTCCCGCACGCCTTCGGGCGATGCGGCCATCTGTTGGTAGAGGACGTTGAAAGCGGGATCCCCGTTGAACCCGTAGCCGGGGACGCCGTGGTTGGCCAGATACTCCCCCGGTGGAGTGACCGGGTTGCGGGGCGGCACTGCGGCCAGGAAGACCCGGGCGCCGTGGGCCGAGGCGTAGGCGGCCATGGCGGTGAGGTCGACCCGGTAGGTGGCCAAGAGGGAGGCCAGCGTGTAGTGGGTGTTGGCGTCGACACATCCCGACAGGGGCCCGGACAGGCCCGGGTTCCCACTGAAAGCCAGGACCACCGCGCCCGGGTGGAACCGGTCGACCAGGGACCGGAAGTCGGCATCGATCCCGCTGTGCGGATTGGCCTGGCCGTCCCACCAGTCACAGGGGGCGGTACCCGGGCCGCCCGCCGGCCACGCCGTGGTCTCAGGGGGCGCCCACCAACGGATGGCGGCGTCGGCCTGGGCGACCACGCTGTCGCCCACCACCAGCACCGATCGGGGCGAAGGCGAAGCGGCCGCCGGCGCGCTCAGGACCGCCGCGGTCAGGACCCCGGTGACGGCGGCCACCCGGCCGAGTGCTCCAGCCACCCGGGAGAATTTCCCCACCGCACATCATTCGATGCCGGCGGGCGCCTGACCTGCTGTGACGAGGGTCACCGCTCGGCCTTGGTCGCCTTGGTCACCTTGGTGACCGTCGCCCGGGAACTGCGGCGCTTGGTGAGCTCCCCAGCACCGAGGGCCTCGAGGAGCGCCTTTCGGTCGGCAGCCCGGCCGGGGGAGCTCTCCTCCACCACCACCCCCTTCTGCATGAGCAGAAGGCGTTGAGCCAGGGCCATGGCAAAGCCGACGTTCTGTTCGACCAGAAGCATGGTCATGCCCTCGGACTGGAGATCCTTGAGCACCTCCAGCATGGTGGCGATGGCCGATGGAGCCAGGCCGGCGGTCGGCTCGTCGAGGATGAGGAGACGGGGCCGGGCCAGCAGGGCCCGGGCCACGGCCAGGATGGCCTGTTGGCCCCCGGACAGGTTCCCGGCCCGCTCGCCACCTCTGGCCCCCAGCATCTCGAAGCGATCCACCACGGCCGCCCGGGCCGAGCGGTACTCGGAGTTGTTGAGCAGATAGCCGCCCACCCGCAGGTTCTGCTCGACGGTTAGATCGGTGAAGATGCCCCGGCCCTGGGGAACGGCCACCATGCCCAACCGGGTGCGCGCTTCCACCCCGAAGCGGGTGACGTCGGCACCCCCGAAGCGCACCGTCCCCGCTCGCACCGGCAGGATGCCGGTCAGGGTGCGCAGGGTCACCGACTTGCCGGCGCCGTTGAGGCCGAGGAGGGCGACCACCTCGCCCTCCTCGACGGACAGGTCCACCCCGTGGAGGACAGTGTGGCTGCCGTAGCCGGCCACCACGCCGGTGGCCCGGAGATTGCTCACGGGCGCGTCTCTCCCAGGTAGGCCGCGGCCACCTCGGGCTGGCGGAGCACCTTGGCCGTCGGACCGTGGGCCAGGACCCGTCCGGAGTCGAGCACGTAACACTCCTCGCAGACGGCGCTGACCAGAGGGAGGTGGTGCTCGATGAGCAGGATGCTGGTCGAATACGACCCGCTCAGATCTGCCAACTGCTCAGCCAGGTGCTCGGCGGCGGCGGGGGACAGACCGGCGGAGGGCTCGTCCAGGAGAAGCAGGCGAGGATTGGGAGCGATGGCGCAGGCCAGTTCCACCAGGCGCTGCTGACCCCCCGACAGCGAACCGGCTCTCACCTCGGCGTAGGAGGCCAGGCCTATGTCGCTCAACAGTTCATAGGCCTGGGCCAGAGCCTCCTTCTCCCGCCGGCGAGCCGGCGCCGACCCGAACAGCGCACCGGGCCCTCCCGGCAGACCGCAGTGCTGGGCCAGCAGGAGGTTCTCCACCAATGACGCCTCTTTGACCAGGCCGATCTGCTGGAACGTCCGCGACACGCCCCGGGCGGCCCTCTCGTGTGGAGGCAGGGTGGTGAGATCGACGCCGTCGAGCAACACCTGCCCCGCCGCGGGGCGGATCAGACCGCTGATGACGTTGAAGAGGGTGGATTTGCCGGCGCCGTTGGGTCCGACCAGGCCGACCCGCGCTCCGGGGCCGATGTCGAGGCAGGCCCCATCCACCGCCACCACTCCACCGAAGCGGACCGTGACATCCTCCACCTGCAGCCGGGCGCCGCCACTGGCCTCCGCCGTCATGGTCCCGTGGTCGTCCCGTCGGCGTCGCCCCATGGACGGAAGCACGGCATCCAGGTCGTCCTGTCCCTTCTGCAGCGCCCGTCGGTCCCGGGCCTCGGCCCACATGGACGGCAGGCCGCCGGGATGGCGGGCCAGGGTGATGACGAGCAGCAGGGAGGCCACGATGAGGTTCCACTCCTGCAGGAAGGACAGCCATCGGGGCAGGGCGGTGAAGAGCATGCCGGCCACCAGGACCCCACCCCGGGAGCCCAGGCCGCCCACCACCACGATGATCAGATAGAAGAGCGATTGATCGAAGGTGAAGCTGCTGTGGTTCACCACCGTCACCTGGTAGGCGAACAGGGCGCCGGTGAAGCCGGCCACCGCGCCGCTGGCCATGAAGGCGGCCAGCTTCGACCACGCCACCCGGACCCCGAAGGAGGCGGCCACGTCCTCGTTCTCCCGGATGGCCACCAGAGCCCGGCCGAGCCGGCCGTGGCGCAGCCTCACGTCGAACATCCACACCAGAGCCAGGCCGATCAGGGGCACGACCACATACCGGCTGGCCTCGTGCAGGCTGACACCCAGGACATGGGGGCGGGGGACGGTGATGCCCGAGCCCAACCCGGTCAGCTGCTGGACATTGAAGAAGTAGTGATCGACGGCGTCGGCAAATGCGAAGGTGCTCAGAGCCAGATAGATCCCCCGTAGCCGCAGGGCCGGAAGCCCCACCACCAGAGCAGCCAGGGCTCCGACACCGGTGCTGCCCACCACCGCCACCAGGAAGGCGAGGGTGAGCGGCAGGTGCAGCTTGGTGGCCACCAGTCCGGTGGTGAAGGCACCCATGCCCAGGAAGGCCACCTGACCAAGCGAGACCGGTCCGGCGTAGCCGGTGATGATGTTGAGCGACAGGGCCAGCATTCCGGCCAGGACGCCGTAGCTGAAGATGTCGAGGTCGGGCTGGTTGATCACCCCGGCCGCTCCGGCCAGGGGAAGGACGATGGCCAGAGCCACGCAGGCCAGCGGGATACCGACCAGGCGGCCCACGTGCGGAGCGAGGCGGGGCGGTGCCGGCGGCGGCGTCATGCCGCGCCCCGGGCCAGGATGCCGCGGGGACGGACCAGCAGAACCCCGAGCACCAGGGCCATGAGGATCACCTCGGGCAGGCCGGGATAGTGGACGAAGGCCTCGATGGCGTAGGCCTCCACCAGTCCGACTATCAACCCGCCGTAGACCGCTCCGGGCAGGTCCCCAAAGCCTCCGACCAGCGCCGCCACCAGCCCCCGGAAGAGAAGGGTCCCGGACATGAAGAAGGGATAGATGACGCCCTGGGTCGGCCCGGCCAACAGACCGGCCACGCCGGCCAGGACGGCGGCACCGACCCAGGTGAAGGCGGAGACCTTGGCGGCGGGGACGCCGAGGAGCCGAGCGGTATCGGGATCCTGGGCGCTGGCCAGGACACCGAGGCCGAAGCGGGTGCGGCGCAGCACCAGACCGAGGGTGGCCGAGGCGATGACGGCGGCGGCTATGGCGTAGATGTAGACCGGGGTCAACAGGAACCCGGCCACGCTGACCCCCTGGAAGCCGAGACTGGGCGGGGGCAGCACCTCGGGACTGTCACCGAAGACTTTGGCCTCGAACCCGTAGAGGGTGAAGGCCACCCCGAGCGTGGCGATGGTGAGCGACACCCTCGACGCCTCCCGCATCGGCGTGGCGACGAAGCGGTGCATCACATAGCCCACCACCGCCGCCGCGGCCAGGCCGGCCAGTGCCCCCACCACCCAGTTCTGGTGGTGGCGGGCGATCAGCTCCCAGGCGATGAAGGCGGCCAGGGTGCCCACCTCGCCCTGGGCGAAGTTGATCGCCCGGGTCGCCTTGTAGACCAGCGAGAGGCCCAGGGCAATGAGGGCATAGATGGTTCCGTTGGCCAGGCCGAGGACGGTGAACTGGAGAATGTGGCTCACCTAGGCCCGAGCCCGACCGCGCCGATCCATCACCAACGAGCCCATGAGAAGGAGCCCATCAGAACGAACTCTGACAGGTCGCCTGCTGTCGCCACACCGTCGCCCCGTTCTCCCGATAGGCAGAGAACAGGTTGATCTCGGCTCCGCCGAAGCTGGGGTTGGACGAGAAGTTCACCGGGCACAGCGGTCCGGTGGTGACCTGCCAACCGGAGTGGAAGATGCCCACGATGTCGTCCCGGGTGCAGCCGGTCCCGCAGGTCTTCAGCAGATCAGTCACCTGTTGGAAGGCCAGCCAGGTCATCCAGTCGATGTCATCAGGGGAGTGGCCGGCGTCGTACTGCTTGTAGACGTTGATCATCTGCTGCTCTTCGGGCCACCAAGGAACGTTGGGGTTGTTCGGGTCGAACGCCGGCGTGATCCAGGCGGCCAGGGTCGGCTTCGGCGCCGGGCTCTGGTTATCGATGTCCTTGCCGACGGTCTGGGTGACCAGGTCGAAACCGTCCGGAGTGACGTAGGACGGGTAGTAGCCCTGATTGGCGGCCTGCTCCACGAAGGCATCCATGGCCAAGGCGTTCGTCCAGAGGTAGACCGTCTTGACCCCGGCCACCTTGAGCTCGGTGATGTAGGCCTGGAAGCTGCTGGTGTCACCGCCGGAGTTGGTGGTGTAGGAGTTCTGGTCGACCGACTTTCCTCCGTGGGCATCCATCCAGGCCTTGTAGGTGGTGTAGCCGCCGACCCAGGCGCTGTCATTGACGTAGACGGCTCCGTAGGGACCGGGATAGTGCCGGTCGAGTTCGGCCTGGGCGATCCACTTGCCCGCCTGTTCGATGGTGGGCGAGCCGGTGAAGCTGTAGGTGTAGTGGCCGGTTCCGGCGTCGGCCATGGTGTAGATGTAGATGAAGTGGTCCTGCTCGGCCAGCTGGCGGACGACCGGATCCTGGTCGAAGCCGATGCCTCCGAGGACCAGGAAGGGGTTCAGCGACTCGCACTCCTGGGCGGCCACCTGGGCGCCCTGGGCCGTGTACTCGTCGTCCTCGATGGTGAGGTTCACCTTGCGGCCGATGACACCGCCGTTGGCGTTGAGCCAGGTCCAGTAGACGCCGAGGTCCTGGGACCTCTCGTTGAAGGCCGCCCCCAACACGGTGGCGGCGTGCATGCACAAGGTGATGGCCGATGCGGTGATGCCCTGCGTCTCCGCCGCGCCGCTCCAGAGATGGGTCGGGGTGTAGTGGAAGCCGGACACCGTCCCGCTCCCGGAGCCGCCCGCGATCGGTCCGCCTCCCGATGACGCTCCGCCAGACCCCGACTGGCCTCCCGAGGAGCCCCCGCCCGAGCCGGCCACGGCCAAGGCGCTGCCACCTCCGGCCTGGGTGGTCGAGGAGCTGGACAGGGTGGTCGAGGTCGACTGTCCGCTCACCGTCCCGGAGGGACCCGGGCCGGTCTCCTGATGGGTCTTGGAGCCGGCGCGGGGCGATGAACTGCCGCAGGCGGCCATGAGCATTCCCAGACACACGACGGCAATGACCCCCCGGTGCCCGGCCTTGGGGATGACGGACTCAAACATGTTGGCCTCCTGGTTGAGCTGAGGGTGCGGCTAGGGACGAAGACTCCTGGTCGGCGCCGAATGCCACCCGGGCGATCTCCGCCGCGCCGCGGGCACCGAACATGAGCGTGTAGTGGTTGGTGTCGGGTACGACCCCGTCCACCAGTTGGGGAAGAGCGGATCGCCACTGGTCGACGACCGCCACGGGCAGCAGGGGCTCGGGCTGGTTCAACAGGCCGCGCTCGGCCCGGATCAGGGTTATGGGACAGCGCAGGGAGCGCAGTGAGTCGGTGATGAGCTCGGGGTCCTGGAGGGTCTGGGCACTGTCCTCCCTCACGGCAGCTTCCGAGACCCGCGAGCGGAACCCGCCCGCCACCGGTTCCAGGTCATAGAGGAGGTAGGCCTCTATGTCATCGCTGAGCCCCTCGCTGAAGGAGGGATGGGCCCGCCAGAAGTCCAGGTACTCCGCCTCCGAACCGAACACGGCGCCCAACCGGGCCAGGGCGGGCCCGAGCACGGCCTCGAGGACGGCGCCCGGGTCGAGGCCGGGCGGAAGGGGCGGGGGCAGTCCGCCGTCCACCAGCACCAGTCGCTCGACCCGCTCGGGGAACCGGGCGGCCAGAACCACGGCCACGTAGCCGCCCATGGACTCACCCACCACCACCGCCGGACCGGAGCCGAGGGCATCGATGACCTCGGCGCAATCCCGGGCGTGGGCCTCCATACCGAAGGGCCCGGGCAGACGCCCGCTGGCCCCGCGGCCCCGAAGGTCCGGTGCCAATAGGCGACGGCTGCCGTCCAGGTGCCGGGCCAGCGGGGCCAGCGACAGCGACGACGCCGTCACCCCGTGGATGCCGATGACGGCCTGGGCGCCCTCGCCCCAGACGGCGGTGCGCAGCTGGCCTCCGGGTACATCCACATCGATGAACTCCGGCCGCCCGTCGCCACCTAGATCCGTCACCCGTACCCCCGGCTTTCCTAACGATCGTTCGTTGGCCCGGGCAGTGAATCACGACCGGAATAAATCCGTCAAGTAGTACTAATTGACCCGACGGGGGGATCGGCCCCAGACTAACGACCGTTCGGATGCTCCTTCGGAGGGGACTATGCCCGAGGCCCAGGCCCAACGCAGTGCCCAGGCACCAGCCGAGGAGCTGCTACCGCCGCGGGCGGCCGCCGACGGGACCCACCGACGCATCCTGGAAGCGGCCCTGGTCCGCTTCGGCCAAAGGGGCTTCCACGGCGTTTCGGTCCGCGAAATCGCCCAGGCGGCCGGCATCCGGGCCAGCTCGGTATACGCCCACCTGGAGTCCAAGGAGCAGCTCCTCTTCGAGCTGATGCTGATCGGACACCAGGAACACCACGCCCGGTTGCGCCAGGCCGTGCTGGAGGCGGACCCCGATCCGCTCGACCAGCTCCGCCGGGTGGTCGAGGCCCACGTCAGGATGCACGCCACCTATCCCCTCCTCTGCCAGGTGGCCAACCGGGAGCTGGCCGCCCTGACCCCGGCCAGCGCCGACCAGGTCATCACTGTCCGGCTCCAGTCCGAGCAGGTCTTCACCGACGTCATCAGCCGGGGCGTCCGGCTGGGGGTCTGCCAGGTGCCCGATCCCTGGCTGGCCACCGCCGCCATCGCGGCCATGGGGATCAGGGTGGCCGAGTGGTGGGGCCAGGCCCGGGGTTTCGATGTCGAAGAAGTGGTGGCGGCCTATGTGGAATTTGCCGTCCGGTTGGTGGGTCTCCCGACCTGAGGGGTCGCCGGGTGAACCCAGCCGGGTCGGATGGGCCCGTAGGATCACCGGCTCGATTCCCCTGACGAGGACGGCACCACCGAATTGTCACAACCGACCGCTCAGACTGGGACCCCCGGTCTGCCCAGGGGGAGACGGCGCCGGCTCACCGCGGCTGTGGCGGTCCTGATCGTCGCTCTGTTGGCGGCCGGGGGCGCCGGCTACGCCTACCACCTGACCCACGGGTTCAAGCGGACCGATGTGCACGGATTGGCCGGGGCCCTCACCAGCGGACAGGAGGCGGGCACGGAGAACATCCTCATGGCCGGCTCGACCTCCCGCTGCGCCCTCACCGTGCAGAACCCTGCCTACGGGTTGTGCTCGCAGGGCGTCAACGGGGTCAACAGCGACGTAATCATGATCCTGCACGTCGATCCGGCCCGCCACCGACTGGCCCTGCTGTCGATTCCCAGGGACCTGTTCATACCCAATGCCCGCAGCGACGGGGCCAACAAGATCGATGCCGGGCTGTACCAGGGACTGTCTCAGCTGGTCACGGCCATCGAGGACGATCTCGGCATCTCCATCCAGCACGCTGTGTCGCTCAACTTCGACCAATTCGCCAACGTGGTCGATTCCCTGGGTGGACTCACCATGTCCTTCCCCATCTCCGTCTTCGACGCCGAGTCCGGGCTCAACATCCGGGCCGCCACCTGCGTCCACTTGAACGGAACCCAGGCTCTCCAGGTGGTCCGGGCCCGTCACCTGCAGTACAAGTCCAATAGTTCCGGCTCCTACGCCACCTACTGGCCCCAGGAGGCACAGAGTGATCTGGCCCGGATACGGAGGGACCACGAGTTCCTCCGCGTCCTGGCTTCAGCGGCAGCCAGGAAGGGACTGGGCAACCCGGTCACCGACATCAACCTGGTCGGATCCCTCAAGGCCGACTTCACCTTCGATCAGTCGTGGTCGGTCACGGACATGGCGAATCTGTTGCTCGACTTCCATTCCGTCGACATCAACTCCGTACCCCAGCTCACCCTGCCGGTGGCAGTGGTGACCGATCCGAACGGAGCCGGAGGGGGCCTGATCTACCGCGGAAGCGCCTACGGCCAGGTGGAGTTCCCCGCTCTGGCTGCCGACCGGACGGCCATGGAACAGGTACTGGGCATCGGCCCGAACACCGACGCCCTCACCGGCCAGACCCTGCCGTCTCCGTCGGCGGTGACCGTCTCGGTGACGAACGGCACCGGCATAGCCAACCAGGCGGGCACCACCGCCGCCGCCCTGGGCGCCGTCGGGTTCCACACCGTGGGCGTCGGCGACACCCAGGCCACGGGCGACGTGGCCGAGACCGTCGTCTACTACGGCTCCCATGCCCCGGCCGCCGAGGCAGCCGCCGAAGCGGTGGCGGGCTCGATGACCGGATCGGTGGTCATCGGCTACAACCCCACCCGGGTGACCGACGGTGCGCAGGTGACGGTGGTGACGGGTACCCAATTCGCGGTGGCCGCACCGGCCGGGACCGCCGGCTCCTCGACTTCGTCACCGGCTCCGACCACCCCCACTGCACCGGCGTCGTCGAGCATCGCCGCCCCCTCGGCGCCCAACTCGAACCTCGCCCCTTGGGACCCCCGGGCCTGTCCGGCCGGGGCAACCCCCACGGCCCCGGTGGCCAACCCGGTCGGCTGATCGGTGGCGGCCAGAGCCGCTGCGCCTCGGCAGCCAGGAGGCCCTTGCAGCAGACTGAGCCATGGCCCCCATCGAAGTCGTCACACTGGGGACGGGGAGTCCCATCCCTGATCCGAACCGGGCCGGACCGGCCACCTTGGTGCGAGCCGCCGGGCGGAGCCTGCTGGTCGATTGCGGACGGGGCGTGCTCATGAGAATGGCCGGCGCCGGGGTAGGCGCCAACCAGCTGCGGGCCACGATGATCACCCACCTCCACAGTGATCACCTCACCGACCTGACCGACGTCATCACCACCCGGTGGGTCACCTCCTTCACCCCCCTTCCCCTCGACGTGTTCGGCCCGCCAGGCACCCAGCAGGTGGTGGATGGAATCCTGGCCTCGTTGGCACCGGACATCTCCTACCGGCTTGCCCACCACGCCGACCTCACCTGGGAACCCTCGGTCATGGTTACCGAGCTGACCTCGGGTGTGGTCATGGACGAGGACGGCCTGGTGGTCACGGCGGCGCCGACCGACCACCGGCCCGTCAGCCCGACCGTCGGCTACCGGTTCGAC
>Ga0307374_10007655_pt1 | contig 16353 bp, 20 predicted proteins | sample OX3MG_FD_202532 | JGI IMG/M metagenome (GOLD analysis project Ga0307374, IMG submission 202532) | Soil microbial communities from Risofladan, Vaasa, Finland - OX-3 | ecosystem: Environmental > Terrestrial > Soil > Coastal area > Acid sulfate soil | place: Finland: Risofladan, Vaasa | collected... | reverse complement strand
GCAAAGCCCTACCGGCTGCTGCTGGAGGCGATGACGCAGACGGGAAAGGTCGCGATCGCGCGGGTCGTGATCCGCTCCAAGGAGCAGCTCGTCGCGATCCGTCCGCTGGGCGACGTGCTGATGATGGAGACGATGCTGTTCTCAGATGAAGTCCGCATTCCCGACCGGCTCGAGGAGCTCTCCGATGCCGCTGAGGTCAAGACCACAGAGCGCGAGCGCGAGATCGCCAAGCAGCTCGTCGACTCGCTCACCGGCGACTTCGAGGCCGGCCGCTACCGCGACAGCTACCGCGAGCAGGTGCTCGGGCTGATCGAGCGCAAGGCCCAGGGCGAGGAGATCACCGCGCAGGCACCTAAAGACAAGCCGCAAACGAGCGCACCCGACCTGATGAGCGCGCTCCAGGCCAGCTTGGACGAGGTGCGTAAGCAAGGCAAAGCCGCGACCGGCAAAAAACCGCGCTCTTCGGCAAAGCCCAAGACCAGCACCTCCCGCGCCAAGAACCCCTCGCGCTAGCGCGCCCGGCAGGTGCCATCCCGTGATTGCTGCGCTAGCGTGTGGCTATGTCCTCTGTATGGCCCACGCTTTCCTATGAGCCGTGGATGCAGACGTGCGACACGCTCCATGCGCACACGCAGGTCTTCGGCAAGCTGGCGGTTGCGCTAGCGCCGCCCGAGCCGCAGCTCCAGCACGCCGCGCTGCGTCTGACCGCGCGCGGGTGGGAGACCGCCCCGCTGCCGGCGCCCGATGGCTCGGGGGCGCTCGTCGTCGCGCTAGACCTGCGGACCCACGAGGCGGTCGCCGAGCACAACGACGGCCGCGTGCGACGGGTTGCGCTCGCTCCCGACCGGTCCGTTGGCGAGGTTACGCGCGCCCTACTCGAGGCAGTGAGCAGCCTCGGTGGCGCTGTCGTGATTGACCCGACACCTCAGGAGGTACCTTGGAGCGTGCCGCTCGACGAGGACGACGTGCACGCGCGCTATGACCCCGGGCAAGTCAACGATTACTTCGCCGCCGCGACACGCGCGGCGCTTGTCCTGACCGCCTTCCGCGCGCCCTACCGCGGGCGTTGCACGCCAGTCAACGCGTGGTGGGGCTCGTTCGACCTCGCGGTGAGCCTCTTCTCCGGTCTCCCGGCCGACCCGCCCTCAGATGACTTCATCATGCGCAACGCCGGGGATGCTCAGCAGGTGGAGATCGGCTGGTGGCCCGGCGACGCGCGTTACGGCAAGGCGGCGTTCTACGCCTACGCATTCCCGGCGCCGGACGGGTTCGCCGGCGCGACGCTCTCTCCCGCTGCCGCCCACTGGAACGGGGACCTCGGCGAGTACATCTTGGACTGGGAGGACGTTCGCGCGAGCCCCGATCCGCATTCCGCCGCGCTCGGCTTTGCCAGCTCGGCGTTCAGCCACGCCTGTCTGGTGTGCGACTGGGACCCCGCGCTCGCCGCGAGCGCGGAGGGGATGCCACCGCCCGTGTCCTAGCACCGGCACCGGCGCCGGTGCCCTGGAATGATGCGCTTGATGACCGAGCGCCTCCTAGCTACGAACGGAATCGAGCTGCATGTGGTCGAAGAGGGCGCGGGTCCACTGGTGGTTCTCTGCCACGGGTTCCCTGAGCTCGCCTTCTCCTGGCGCAAGCAGATTCCCGTGCTCGCCGGTGCAGGCCACCGTGTGGTGGCAGCGGATATGCGCGGGTACGGGCGCAGCTCGGCCCCGCAGGCGGTGGAGGCCTATGACGTGGTGACACTGTGCGCCGACATGACGGGGCTGCTCGATGCTCTGGGCGAGGAGCAGGCGATCTTCATCGGCCACGACTGGGGTGCGAACTTGGCGTGGCAGCTCGCGGTCCTGCACCCAGAGCGCGTGCGCGCGGTGGCCGGGCTGAGTGTCCCATTCGTGCCGCGCGCGCCGGCACCGCCGCTGCCGATCATGCGCAGGCACCTCGGTGAGGACTTCTACATGGTGTGGTTCCAAGAGCCGGGAGTGGCCGATGCGGCGCTCGCGCGCGACGTGCGCCGGACGCTGACGACCAAACGCCAGTGGACGGCCCAGTGGGCCGATAAGGACGATGCGCCACTCGAGCCCCCGCCGTGGCTCTCAGAGCAAGAGCTGGCCGTGTACGTCGAGGCGTTCCAGCGGACGGGATTCACGGGCGGCCTGAACTGGTACCGCAACATAGACCGCAACTGGGAGCTCACGGCAGACGTAGCCGAGCGGCGTATAGAGCAACCCGCCCTGTTCCTCACCGGCGAGCGCGACCCCGTGCGCCTGTTCATGCCAGCCGAGGCGATGCACGGCTGGGTCACCGGCCTGCGTGCGGAGATCGTCGTCCCAGGCGCGGGCCACTGGGTCCAGCAGCAGGAGCCCGCGGCCGTCAACGAGGCGCTGCTGGGCTTCCTCGCTGAACTGTGACGCGCGCTAGGCGGGTCTTGACAGGGGTGGGTTTGCCGTGCAATCTTGCGATTTCGAGCGTGGCCTTCCTCGTCGGTCACCTCGACTAACGCCACGGCGCCGCTCCCTCCTGGCGACGGGCGTATGTGCCGGGGGGCGCCGTGGCCTGGCTCTGGTCGCGGCGTCCAACGGCTTGTGCGGCCTTACAGCGCCACGAGCTCCCGTTCCGGCCCCGACGATTATCGATTCGTGGGGCGCGCCGGGAGAGGGGCCCTGCTGGTTCAGGTACCGGACCGTGAACCCGAGGTGGGGTGGCTATGAGCTGTGTGAGCCTTTGGGTGTGAGCTTGAACATGCCGGTGCCGAAGTCCTGGTTGCATGTGATCGTCGTCTTCGTATCGTGGCACGACAGGCTTTGTGGGAACACGATCTGCTGGCTGGTTGGCAGCGTTTCACCACGCCGCGTGAGCTTCAGCTTGACTGCTTTCGCCTTGCCGGTCGGGCGGAGCCGGTAGGCGCGCTTGGAAGAGAGCACCTCGCAGGCGACGTTGTCCGGCTTTGGTGTCCAGAGGCATCGGATGTTGCCGCTTGGCGTGGAGAAATGGCAAGGCACTTTCGAGCTGCTCGGGCCGCTGCACGCGAAGTGGCTCTTGGCGGCGCGTACTCTTGGGGCTGCCATAGTCGCGAGGGCGAGCGCCGCGATGGTGGACATGCAGGCCACGCACGTCACAACACCGAGCAGGATTAGCAGCCGTCGCGACATCCCTCGCTGGAGACGGAGGCGGTTCCGTAGCATCAGCGACATGCTGACATGTTGACGCAGCCCTCGCACCAGCGCTGACCGACAGCGGGTCGATCCGTTCAGCCGCAAGCGCCGTGATGGGCCAGGGAATGTCGCCAGCGGGCGGATGTCGCTCGACAAGGCACAGTGGTCCCAGTGGAGCCAGGCGAAACTCTGGAGACGACGAACTCAGGCTAGATCGACGGACCTCGCGTACGCACCAGTGATTTCAGTCGTCGAGCCCTAAGTCTCGGCGCATACCTGGCAACACAGCGCGGTCCTTCTCGCGGTTGGATGATGACTTTGACTTGACAATGTCGTCCCTGGCCGCGACGACGATTGTGAGATGGTCGAACTCCATCTCGCTCGCATTGCGCAACCAGTCTTCGTACATGCCGATGCCATCAGCCCGGCGCACGATCTCCAGCCGCCCGTACCTCGTTTCGAAGCTCGTTCCGAGTCCTCCGTAGTCGGTTTTCATCAAGCCGACCTCCGCCAGCGCACGGTTGAGCCGCTCCGTGTTGTCCTCCTCGCTCGCGACGGCGATGTCGAGGTCTGCTGTTGCACCGGACCAGCCTCGGAGCTGAGCCGCGACACCGCCTACTACGACGAACTCAACACCGTTGCGAAGAAGGGCTCGGAGGAGATGTGCTTGGTCGTCTGCGAGCGTCATTCGGATGTGACCTCAAGCAGCGCCTGGAGTCCGGGAACGCGCGCGCGTTCCGAGTCGCGGGGAGACGCATCGCCAATTCGCAGCAGGTCCCTGGGGTGCGCGACGAGCACCCTCGTCCGCGCATCGAAGTCCACATAGGACGAGTTCCGTTTGAGATCGCGGTAGTCGCCAGTGCCCGGAAGGTTGCGCGCCATCGCCAATGTGCCGCCCGTCGGCAGTGTCCATGGCTCACGGACATCCTCGTCTCGCCAGCGGTCGTCGACATCCACGAGTACCAGGCTGGCACGGAGCTCGCGATCCATCGCGACCGGGTCTTCGGAAACGAACTCAATCTGTGCGCTGTCCGGACGCTGGGGCGCCCCGAGGAGAGCTGCCCCGACCTGACCAACGACGATGCTTGGTGTGCGGGCGCCAGCAAGCCAGCGCAGCGCTCGCTTAGCGTCGCGCACGCCGTCGCCCGGAAGCAGCCGCGCCAGGCGCTTAGGCGGCGATAGCGCAAGCTGCTCGCGGACTCGATCCACGAGGGTGGTGTCCCGCCTGGTGAGCCTGAGAACCAAATCGAGGTCGCAGTCAGCGACCAAATCAGACACCGCCTCGAGTGACGGAGCCTGGCTCCCGGACTCCCAGCGCGCGATCGTCTCCCGGGGCCGTCCGCTGCGTGCGGCAAGCTGCTGTTGTGTCAGGCCCGCTCGGTCGCGGGCGATTCGTATGACGTCCTGGGCACGCATCTGTAGCGCCAGCGTAGCCTAAACGCCACATCCAGTGTGATGAGTGCATCACTTCATGCATGACGTTTCCGTCACAACGCTTCGAGGCCCTGTCAAATTGCTTCGACGTTTCCACGGGCGACTCCTTTCTCGCGTAACCACGGTTCGCGGCGAGCGCGTCTGACCTGGCTTTTCCGACCCGTCAATAGGGCCGTCGGCTACTGCCAAGCGTCTCGACGCTGAACGTGTCCCCTCCCGGCCCAATGCTGGCAGCCCGCCGCGCTTCGCGTCAACAGCCGAAGTGAGATCTACCTACCGTGTCAGCGGGCCGCTGGTTCCGCGCCGCCCACTCCAATGGACCCAGACGGGATCGAACCGTCGACCTCCTGCTTGCAAAGCAGGCGCTCTCCCAGCTGAGCTATGGGCCCTGGAGTCCTCAATATACGCTCGCCTGCGCAGGAAGTCCGGTGTGCCTGAGCAGCTAGCTGTGTGCGGACCGAACCGATCGGGTAACACACTCCCTGCACTGATGTGCCACGATCGTGATCGTCCTCGTCCGCAAAGGAGAACCATGCCCGAGTATGCACCCGGAACCCCGTCCTGGGTCGAACTTTCCTCACCAAACACCGATGCCGCCGCGGGGTTCTACGGCCAGCTGATGGGCTGGAGCGCGACCGAGCCGGGCGGCGAGGAGACCGGCGGATATCGCATGTTTCAGCAGGACGGTAAGAACATCGCCGGCCTGATGGGTCACATGCAGGAGGGTCAGCCCACCGCATGGGCCACCTACATAAGCGTCGCCGACGCCGAGGAGACCGCGGCCAAGGTCAAGGCGGCCGGCGGCAGCGTGGTGGTCGAGCCGATGGATGTGACGGACATCGGACGGATGGCGCTCTTCGCCGACCCCACCGGTGCGGTGTTCGGTGTCTGGCAGCCGAAGAGCTTCACCGGCGCCGACCTCGTCAACGAGCCGGGCTCGCTCTGCTGGAACGAGGTGCTCACCCGTGACGCCGACGCCGGCAAGGCGTTCTACCCAGCGGTATTCGGCTGGGTAGCTGGTCGCCCGTCGTTCGAGGGCGCGCCGGAGAGCTACACGGTCTGGGAGCTGCACGGGAAACAGGTCGGCGGCATGATGCAGATGACCGACGACTTCCCGGCCGAGATCCCGCCGCACTGGGGCGTGATATTCGCGGTCGCCGACTGCGACGGCATCGTCGCCAAGGCCCGTGAGCTCGGAGCCACCGTCACGAATGAGCCGATGGACATGCCGATCGGACGCTTCGCCGGTCTGATCGATCCTCAGGGGGCCTCGTTCACGGTGATGCAACCTGCTTCATCGGCCTGACCGCCGGCCAGGGGTGCTCAGGTCAGTCGTGTAGCGCCGGCGCGTAGGAGATCCCGACGATCGATCCCTCGATCGAGAGAAGCCTCACGATCGTCTGCCCCCATGGCTCCTCTCGCACCGGATGCAGGAGCGAGAAGCCCTTGGCCTGCAGCTCCTGCGCAGCTGCCTGCACCGCCTCGCTGTCTTGTACCTCGAACTCGAGGCTCACTTGGGGAACCGGCCGGTCCGGCGGCCACTCGCTCGTGCCGAAACACGCCTCGGCGGCCTGCGCGAGCGGCCACACACCGAAATGCTTGCTGCCGCCGATGCTCTCGCTGTGGTGGTACCCATCCTCACCGTCGCCCTCGAGCGGCAGCCCGAGAGCATCGACATAGAGCTTGCGGCTCTCCGGCGGATCGGCAGCAATCACGGCCACGCCCGTGATGAAAGCAATCTCCATGGTCCGCTACTTCTCGAAGTCGAAGTCGCGGGGTGGCTGCTGCTCGAACCACAGGCGCTCCTGCTCGGGCGTGTCTCGCAGGAAGTCCGGTGTCTCCTCCAGGACGTCCGCGGCCGGCTCGGCAGGGTCGCCCGTCTCGCTTGCTGCCTGGGCGGGGTCGGCGTGACCCTCAGGACTCTCAGCGTCTAGCCAAATTTCGCCGTCCTGCTTCTCCTCGTCATCAAGGACGGTCCGCATGTCGAGCTCTGCGGTCTCTTGGCCGACGTTCGCGAAGTCCGGTGCGGGTGCGGCCTGCGGATCCTCTGCGGGCACCGCTACATCTTCGGGTGCGATCCCCTCCGGCCCGGCGACATCCTCGACAGCCACCTGCGAGGTGGGATCCTCCTCGCGGAGAGCGGCACCGAGGGCGTCGTGCTCCTGCCGGGCAACCTCGCCCGGATCGGCGCCATGGAGGCGCTTGAGCTCCATGTGCTCGCGGATGGCGTCATCGAGCAATCCCATGCGCCAGCAAACCATACTGCGCCCTGCCGTCCGGGCCTGGCGTCTACACTTCCAAGACCTCGTGCCGCCCCCGCGGCGCAAGTTCATGGGGCTATAGCTCAGTTGGGAGAGCGCCTGGATCGCACCCAGGAGGTCGGGGGTTCGAGTCCCCCTAGCTCCACCATCTCGTAGAAGGTCGAACCTCGGTCTCTCAGGAGGCCGGGGTTTCGCCGCCCCCTACGCGGTCTCGAGTTTGCTCTACGGACTGGTGCTGGCGGCAGTGTTCGTCAGTTGGCAGAAGACCGAGAAGACGTTCTGGTTCGCCTATGTCGCGACCCGGCCGCTGGGCGCCTCTTTCGCCGACTGGATGGGCAAGCCTCAGAGCGTGGGCGGGCTTGATTGGGGCGAGGGACGCGTCGCGCTTGCGCTGAGCATCCTGATCTTCTGCCTGGTCGCCTTCCTGGCGATCACCCGCCGGGACGTGCAGAGCGCCGAGCGCGTACCGCACGCTGCCGGCGAAGCGCACCTGCGAGCCGGGATCACGCCAGAGAGCGTCGACTGACGCTAACGGGGCGGGCGAGGTTGTGCTCGTTACGCTTGCGGACGATGAGGGTGGAGAGCCATGTTCCGGTCAGGGCCACTCGTCAGGATGCGGCTGCGCTGGCGGGGGTGCTGGCGCGGGCGTTCTTGGATGATCCGGTGGCGAGGTGGTCGTGCAGGCCTGATGGGCTCCGTTTGGGGATGCTCGAGCGTTTCAATGGCGCGCGTCTGCGTCAGTTGCTCGTCCACGATGAGGTGTGGACTACTGGAGACTTGAGCAGCGTCGCGCTGTGGGCACCACCAAAGCGCTGGAAGACCACTGGGCGGGAGGACATGGAGCTCGCTCGCTGTCTGCTTCATCCTCGCCTGATCGGGCGCATGCCCCTGATCGCGACCGGCCTGTTCGGTATGGAGCGCAGGCACCCCCGCGAGGTTCCCCACTGGTATCTGGCTGTGCTCGGTACCGATCCGAGCGCGCAGGGGCAGGGCCTCGGCTCGGCCGTTCTGGAGCCCGTGCTCGACCGCTGCGATACGGATGGGGTCGGTGCGTATCTGGAGTCTTCGAAGGAGCGCAACATCGACTTCTACGCCCGTCACGGATTCCGTGTGACGGGAGAGATCGACCTTCCCCGTGGTCCGAGGCTGTGGCCAATGTGGCGCGACCCCCGCACGTAGCAAGGGAGCCGACCAGCTGAGAAGATGGAGGCCCTGTTGCGCTGACCGCTTGAGTTCGCCATCCTTTATCGCCCAAAACGGTTCCGCCGAGCTACCCTGCCGCAATGAGCCTTCACCCTCTAGCCCAGCATTTCGCGACGGTCGCCGACCACTACGAGCGCGGGCGTCCCGAGTACCCTCCCGCCGTCGTCGAAGCGCTCATGGCCGAGCTCGGCCTCGCCGTTGGCGCCCCTGTCCTCGACCTGGCGGCGGGGACCGGCAAGTTGACGCGGGCACTGCTCGCTGGGGGATTGGATGTCGTGGCCGTCGAGCCACAGAGCGCTCTGCGCGACATGCTCGCCACAAACGTGGACGCCGCACGCGTTCGCGAGGGCCGCGCTGAGGCGATCCCACTGCCCGATGGCTCGGTTGACGCGGTAACCGTCGCCGACGCCTTTCACTGGTTCGACCACGCCGCCGCGCTGCGGGAGATCCGTCGCGTGCTTCGCCCCGCTGGCGGGCTTGCTGTGATCTCGACCGCGCCCGACTGGAGCGGGGCCTCATGGGCCCACGAGCTGGGTCAGTTGGTGTCGAGCTCACGCCCCGAGCACCCACACTTCGACGGACCGCCCTGGCAGGACTCGGTCCGTGAGAGCGGTGGTTGGAGCGAGCCTTGGGAGGTCCGGGTGACCGCCTCGCAAAGTACCGACCCAGAGAGGATCGTCGATCATCTGGCGTCAATGAGTTGGGTCGCGGGGATGCCCTCCGAGCAACGCGCCGAAAGCGTGGCGGAGTTCCGCGCGGTCGTGCAGGCAGGCTCGACACCCGAGGAGATATCCGTCCACTACGTACTCGGACTGGCGTCCCTCGCATAGCAAGGCTGCGGGCGATACCGCTACTCGTCTCGGCGCCCGCGTGGGGGGCTAAGTCGCGCTCTCCGCATCCGGCGCGGCGAAGCGCCGTAGCCCGTCGCGCACCCAGCCGGGGATCGGGGTCTTGCCCCAGGTGGCGGTCTTGACGCACACGTGCTGGAGGCGTCCGGCGACGAGCAGCTCCCCGTCGCGCATGACGTCGATCTCGGTCAGCATGCTCGTGGTCCCCAGCCGCGCGACGTGGGCGTGCAGCGCAAGCACATCGTCGAAGCGCGCCGGTGCGCGGAAGCGGACGTTTGCCTCCGCCACGACCGCGTCGATCCCGCGCGCAACCATGTCCTGCCACGGTCCGACGGCGGCTCGCCACAGCTCGGTGAACGCGACGTCGAAGTAGACGAGGTAATTGGCGTTGAAGACGATGTTCTGCGGGTCGCACTCGGCGTAGCGCACGCGCAGCTCGTGTACGAAGGTCTCGGGCACGGCGGGGACGTTATCCACGGGCGCCGGGGGAGACACCGCGGTCAGCTATGAGCCGGCTCAGCGCGTACGCGGTCATCAGGCCTCGTGCTCAAGCTATCGTGGGAGCGGTGCCGCGTTGCTCGCTGTCATCGATCGAGTTTCCCGCGGACGATCTCGCTCGCGCCCGGCGCTTCTGGACGGGGCTTCTCGGAGTTGAGCTGCAGGCGCGCGAGGAGGGAGAGGGGGAGGGGTGGCAGACCCGTTCGGAGAACCCGGCGGTCGGTGTGCACGAGCGCGGGCGTGGGCCGGGGGATTCTTTTTCGCTGCCTTACTTCACGGTGAGTGACGTAGCCGAGGCGCTGAAGCAGGTCCAAGCGCTCGGTGGAAGCGTCGTCCACCCCGGGGAGCGCTGGGCGGTCTGCAAGGACTCCGAGGGAACCCCATTTGGGCTGGCCCAGGAACGGTTCAAAGCATAGCGCTGCCGATCATCCGAGCTCCATTTATGCGACGATTTGTCTACATGGCCAACCACAAGCGCAAGGGTCCGAAGAGCACGCGCGCCGGCTGTCTGCTGTGCAAGCCGCACAAGCACCAGGCCGAGCATCGTCGCGACCGCACGCGCGGCGACCGGCGCTGGCGCGAGCAACAGGTAGCCGCCGAGCATGACGGCCATAGAGATCGCTCACGGTCCCTGGATTAGGCTCCTGGGGGCGTCAGCGCAGCTTTGCGCGTCGCGGCTAGTGAAGACATGCTGGAGGTAGAACCGCTCGCGGCCTGGGACCGGATGCTCCGGCGATCCATTTTGTGCTTTTCACGAACGTTGGCACGTTCAAATCCCACCCCCTACACGGCGCCTTCCTGCAGGCATTCAACGACGCCCTGGAGATTCACCGCCTCTTGAGCTAGTCAGGCTCGCCGAATCTCTCAACGAGCCGGTAGAGATGAGCGTGGGCGTGTGCGATCGCCCGCAGTTCGCGGATCACTTTGTGAGCCTCAGGCGAGTCCATGAGATGCTGGCGCTCCTTGGCTGTTCGCATGCGCACGCTCAACATCACGACGCCCCCGTCGGCGCTTTCGTAGATCTGGGCGGACACGAAACCTGGGTGCCCGCGGACTACATCCCGGACAGCGTCTGAGATCCGCCGGAGGAGATCGTCCTTCTGTGATGGGTCGACTGTCCAGGTATCGATCAGGATTGGGGATTCCATTGCACGATCCACTCCTTTCAGCGAGAGTCGGATGGGGCCAGACCGGCGAGGCCCGGCACGGCCGCGATACCAAACCGGATGGCGGACGCTCCGCCTCCGGCGCCCATGGCGCAAACCTACCAACACGGCCTGAGTGCGTTGGCGAGCCCGATGTCTATCTTGCGTCAGACTTCTTGGTATGAGCGATCCTGAACTGATCCTGGTGGCGGAAGTGCATGGGCGGGCTGCTCTCAGAGATGAGTTGCGCGCGGTGCTGAGCGAGTTGGCTGACGGGGCCCACGGCGAGGCCGGTTGCATCGGCTTTCGTGTTCTTGCAGGCGACGAACCAGGCGAGTTTGTGCTGCTGGCCTCGTGGACGAGCGAGGAAGCGCTGCGCAAGCACTACGCCACGGTGCACTACCGCCACTACCGCGAGCAGGTGGGGCCCCTGCTGACGCGCCCGAGCGATGTCGTCGTCCATCACCTGGCCGCGACCGTCCACGCACTCGACCCCAACCCGCCCGAACCAGGGAAGCTGGGTTGAAGCATCGCCTCCAGGAAGCTTCGGCTAGCGCGTCGGCAAAAAGAAGCCGGCCGCCTGAGCGTCGCGGGTCAGGCAGCGGGCGCTAGAAAGCGTTAAGCCCGCCAATGGCGGGCTTAACGGCGCCCAGCCGGGCTACCCCTCTTCCGAGGCCGACCGGGCAATGATGCAACGTATAGCAACCTTCGGGCTGCTTTAGCAACCCCGTTTACAAAGTGGGCGCGCGCTTCACCCTTCGCGAGGAGCCGCGTAGATTGTCATGAGGACAAGCTCAGAGCGCTCACCGGGCTGCTCGCGACAGAAGGAGGCGATGGGAATGACTGAGCCGCTACACAGTGTCCGGTTTCCGGGCGAGAGCGATGAGTACCGGCGGGCGCGCGACGAGCTGCTGCAGGCTGAGATCGACCTGCGCCGGCGCACCGAGGCAGTCGCGGCGCAGCGGCGCACCCTGCCCCTGGGCGGCGCCGTGCCGGAGGACTACTGCTTCGAGGAGGTCGCCGAGGGCGGTGGCGAGGTGAGGTTCTCCGAGCTGTTCAAGGACGGAAAGGACACGCTAGTCATCTACAGCTTCATGTTCCCGCGCTGGCCGGGCGACACCCGGCCGGGGCCGGCTGGCGAGACGGGCAAGCTGGCGCTCACAGAGACCCCGTGTGCGTCCTGCACGTCGATTCTCGACTCGCTCGACGGCGCCGCTACTCACCTCGGCCAGCGGCTCAACCTCGTCGTGGTCGCGAAGTCAGATCCGCAGCGAATCCGCACCTTCGCACGCGAGCGCGGTTGGCGAAACCTGCGGCTTCTGTCCTCTCAGAACAACGCCTACAATCGCGACTACCAGGCCGAAAGCTCAGAGGGCAACCAGATCCCTATTCTGAACGTGTTCGTACGAGAGGGTGAGGGGCTTCGTCACGCATGGGCCACCGAGCTCATGTTCGCGCCGCGCGAGGCGGGCGAGGACCCCCGCCACGTCGACTCCATCTGGCCGGTCTGGAACGTTCTCGACTTGACAGCAGCTGGCCGCGGCAGCGATTGGAACCCACAGCTCAACTACGGCTAGAGAATGGCGCTGGCAGCGCTCTCAGTGTGCTGGTGGCAGGGCGCGGCCTGTTAGTTCGAGCAGGCTGGCGCGGAATGCCTCGCGGGACTCCACATCGCCGGTGTAGGTGGCGATGTGGCCGGTGACCGTGGTGAGCCAGGCATCCCACGCTGGTCGCAGTTCCGCCTGGAGGCGCCCATGTGCTTGTGCGAGATCGAGTACCGCCCGGCCAACCGCGTCTCCCATGCGCGGCTTGTACAGAAAGCGCCCTCGGTAGAGGCCGAGGTCGACCGTCTCGATTCGTGCGCCCGGCGCCAGCGCGGAGGCGATGTTCAGGTGCGCCTCGATGCCGAAGCCGGGCGGGAGCCGGCCGAGGGCCTGGCCGGTGCGCAGGGCCCGGAATCCGCTGAGCGGCTTCTTGGCGTATTTGCCTGCGGCCTCCGGAAAGAGTGCCCGGACGAGCGGCTCGTAGACACCGAGCGTTACGCTCGGCACGCCACCTTGGTCGTCTTCGAAGGAGCCGACGACCATGTCCGGCTGGCTGGCGCGCACGGACTCCCCGAGGGCGGCGGGAATATTACGGCTCGAGCCGTAGATATCCGCGTCGATGAAGCAAATGTATGGGTTGGTGGTCTCCGCTAGGGCGCATGCCATCGCCCGGCCCTTGCCAGCTGGGGCCCGGAGGGCTCGCACGCCGGTGGACTGCGCTACCCGTAGCGAATCATCCTCGGATGAGGAGTCCACAAAGATGACTTCGTCGCCTGGGCTGGCAGCGTCTTGGGCGGCCTGCAGCGCCCGGGCGAGGGTCACTGCCTCGTTTCGCCCGACGACGGCGAATGTGATCTCTGGTCCTCGTTTTCGCCTGAAGCACGGCGGGCGATAGCTCATGCCCCCAGTCGGTCAACCGGCCAGCGAGACACCCCCCCCTTTCGAGCCAGGCCTCCAGCGGGGAACTCACCCAAGAGCTTCAGGGAGACCAACGGAGACGGAAAAGGACTTTGCGATGCCGACTTTGTTCAAAGCCCAAAATGGACGATGCGCGCTACTTCACGATCGTGAAGCCGAGCGATTTAGCGTTCGCGTTCCATTGCTCGCTGGGAGCACGTTGTTCAGCCGCGCCCGTTCGCGCTCCGGCGTGATCCTGACGACATCCCAGGCAAGCCCGGCCTTGGCTAGCCCGAGGATGATCCAGCCCGAGGGGTCGAGCTCGTACCAGCGAAGGCCGTGGAAGGCCGAGCGGGGGAAGGCATGGTGGTTGTGATGCCAGGCCTCGCCGAGGGAGGGGAGGGCGAGCCAGAAGACGTTGGTCGACTTGTCATCGGTGGGGAAGCGGCGGCGGCCGAAGAAGTGGCAGATCGAGTTGATCGACCACGTGACGTGGTGGACGAGGAAGATGCGCACGAGGCCCGCCCAGATGTAGGCGCTCAGCGCGGCCAGCCATGAGCCGCCGCTGAGCACGAAGCCGAGCAGCGCGGGCAGCGCGAGGCTTGCCCGCGCGATCCACGGGAAGGAGCGGTTGATGCGGCGCATCTTTGGGTCCTCGACGAGGTCGCGGGCGAAGCGCCGCGAGGAGGCCTGGCCGTGCACCGTGAACAGCCAGCCCACGTGCGCGTGCCACAGGCCGCGCAGCATCCCTGAGATGCCCGAGCCGTGCTCGGTGTGCGGGCTGTGGGGGTCGCCCTCCTCGTCGGTGAAGGTGTGGTGCTTGCGGTGGTCGGCGACCCAGTCGATCACTGAGCCCTGCACGGCCGCGGAGCCGCAGACCGCCAAGGTGTAGCGAAGCCACGGGTGCGTCTGAAACGCGCGGTGCGTCAGCAGGCGGTGGAAGCCGACGGTGATGCCTATTGCCGTTGTCAAGTACAGGACCGCAAAGATCGCCAGGTCCAAGGGGCCGAGCAGGCTCCTCCACAGCAGCACCGCGGCGGCGATCAGCCCCAGGAACGGCAGGAGGACCGCGGCGATGTTGGCGTTGCGCTCCAGCCGGCTCACTTCCCTGGACTACCCCGCGCGGGGTAGCGGTTACGCCATCATTGGCTTTCTTCACAATGGCGGAAGCCCTGGGGGAGTTGTAAAGGGTTTGCTCCAGGCACCTCGCCTGCTCTCGGGGCCGGTCTCGAACGCGTGGAGGCAGTGCTGGCTGCAGAAGTAGAACGTCTCGCCCCCGAACTCCTTGGTGACCGCCTTTGCGCGGTCGACCTTCATCCCGCACATCGGGTCGGTGACCCCACGGCGCGCGGTCAGCCAGAACAGCGCTGCGAAGATCACGGCGCCGAGGGCGTTTAGGTAGAGCTTGTAGTCAAGCGAGATCGACCCGAAGATGTCCCCGCGCGACGGTCGTGGGCCGGTGGGGATCAGCCCCAGGCCGCTGAACAGGCCGCCGGTGATCAGGGCCGAGATGACCATCGTGACGAACATCAGTGCGACGATCCGCAATGCGAACTTGGTGCCGTAGTACTTGCGGTAGATGGCGATGATCGGCAGCACGATCAGGTCGGCGAAGAGGAAGGCGAGCACTCCGCCGAAGCTGATCCCCCCCGACCACAACACAGCGGCGAGGGGCACGTTGCCGATCGAGCAGACGAAGCTCAGGATGGCGATGACCGGCCCGGCGATCGCGTTCTCGATCGCGCGCAGCGGTTCGGGGGCGGCCGTGATGAAGAGGCCCTTGAAGAAGCTGTTGTGAAGCTGCGCGATGAAGCCGGCGAGCAGGAAGCCGATCACCATCTCCTTGTAGAGCATCTGCCAGTCGCCGCGGAAGTTTTGCGCGACATCTGACCACGCCGAGGTCGAGGTCAGCCGCTCGCGCCAGCTCATGCGCCCGCCCGCCGCCTGATGCTGGTGGCCCGCGTGTGCGTGTTGGGCGTGCTCGCGCGCTTGGGTCTCCAGGCGCGGCGAGACGAACGCCCGCAGCAACACCGCCATCAGCACGATCATCACGAGGCCTCCGAGGTACTCCGCGAGCGTGAACTGCCACCCGATCAGCACCCAGAGAACCAGGCCCAGCTCCCAAACCAGGTTGGTCGAGGCGAACTGGAAGGCGAGTGCCGTGGTGGCCGACGCGCCCTTTTGAAAGAGGCTCTTGGCGATCGCGATTGCCGCATAGGAGCACGAGCTCGAGGCGGCGCCGAGGCCCGTTGCTAGCGCGACCGGCCTGGTGCCCGATCCAGAGAGCGCTTTCTCGATGCGCTCTCTTGGCACCCATGCCTGCACGATCGCTGAGATCGCAAAGCCGAACACCAGCGCCCACCACACCTCCCAGGCCATTAGGAAGGCGTCCTTGAAGCCATCACCGATCGTGTGGAGCACGCTGCTCACGAGACGATGCTCATGCCGTTCTCTGCGAGCTCATTCCCTCGAACTTAGCGGCTAATCGTCTCCTACAGGCTGCTCGCCGGTACTTCGATCTTCGGGGTTCTCACTCCGGGGACCGTCACGCTGGGGACCGTCACGCTGGGGATCGTGACGGTGGGGGTACTCACGGTAGGAGGCGTCACTGGAGGGGCTGGCGGGACCGGGGGCGCTGGGATGCCGGCGGGCGGCGCGGGTAGGGAAGGGGTTGGCAGGGGTGAGGTTGCCGCTGGCGGTGCAGTGGGCGTGGCCGCGGCGGGTTCGGAGGGGTGAGGGCTTGCGCTTGCGCCCGAGCCCGGGCTGGGGGGCGAAGACACGGTGGAGGAGCCTGGCTGCGATGGGAGGCCACGAGGGGAGTGCCGCGAAGTTCGTCGCGCTGTCCCTATCTGTGTTCTGCCCTGTGCACCCGTTCCCGTTGGCGGCGCTGGCGTGGTGGTCAGCTTCGCTGGCTGCTTCACGGTCCGCGCGAGCGCTGCAGGCGTGACTTTCAGAGGCGTGACGGGTGTCCTCACAGGAGCGCTATGGGAGAAGGTGAATAGGCCCGCCGCACCGATGGCAGGCAGAATCGTGGCGGCGCCCGAGTTGATCCCGATGGCGGGCGGCACGGCGCGCAGCCCTTCCAGGATGCGCTGCGGGACCGATGCAGCGAGCGCCCACCATGCGACCGAGCGCCGCGAGGAATAGCAGCCAAGGAAAGCGGCTACGGCCGCTGCGTCGAGTTGGGAGCCGGCCTCCTCGTTGAGGACGTCCAGCGCCTTCTTGTGCGGGCATGCCGCACGGTAAGGACGGCTTGATGTCATCGCGTCGAATGTGTCGGCAACGGCGATGATGCGGGCGCCGATGGGGATCTCGGAGCCGGCGAGCCCGTCGGGGTAGCCGTGACCGTCCATGCGCTCGTGATGGTG
>Ga0307374_10007653_pt1 | contig 16354 bp, 15 predicted proteins | sample OX3MG_FD_202532 | JGI IMG/M metagenome (GOLD analysis project Ga0307374, IMG submission 202532) | Soil microbial communities from Risofladan, Vaasa, Finland - OX-3 | ecosystem: Environmental > Terrestrial > Soil > Coastal area > Acid sulfate soil | place: Finland: Risofladan, Vaasa | collected... | reverse complement strand
TCGCTCACAGGAAGTGCCTCCTTTGTTTTGGGTAATGCGACGTCGAACATCGCCATTTTCCCAAGCGGGGAGGCACTTTCCGCGGATACGCGGCTATCTACTCCGGTCGCTCATCGGTGTATCGAGGCTAAGGCCTCATCGGATCTGGCATGTTCGAGCGGATCAGACGGGTGCCGACATCCGAGACTGGGCGGTGTTACCGATCAGTGCGATCCGGCGCTGTCGCAACCCCTGCGGACACTCTGTCATGGCGTTCCGAGGCATCCTGGTTAGGCAGCAGAGTCTGTGTGTCCAAGATGGATCGGCACCCGCCGCTCTCCGTCATCCTCAAAGATGGCAACAAGCTCCAGACGGGCCCCGAGAGCCTCCAGGTACTGACGAAGGGTCGAGACTCTGACGTCCTCAGCGTGCTCAAGCTTCGACACCGCACCCTGCGTGACCTCAAGTCGTCCGGCCAGCTCGGCCTGACTCACCGCTTCGGCGTGGCGTAGCTCGTAGAGACGGATCTCGTCGAGTGTCTCGGCCCGCAGTTCGGACAGGCGCTCCACCGCGCCAGAGTGCTCTTCGACCTGCTTGCGCAGTTCGGAAAACTGAGTTCGGGCCATCAGATCAATCCCTCCGTTCGCAAGTCATTGAGGTAAATTTCGTAGAGTTCATCAGCCTCCGGAACAGCCTCCAGATACCAGGCTTCCCACGCTCCGCTCTTGTCCCCGCCCAGTAACAGGATCACCTGTCGCCGGGGGTCGAACATGAACAGGACCCGGAGGGCACCTCCTCGGGCTGCTCGAAGCTCTTTCATGTTGTGGTGCCGCGACGTGTGGATCCGTTCGACGACCGGCCGGCCGAGGTCTGGTCCTCGCTCGGCCAAGGTCGACACGATCGGCTACTGATTCCATCTGGGTCCTGGCTCAGCTGGTGCCACCAGGTGAGGAACTCGTCTGTGACCTCGACTTCCCACACAGATTCAATATGACTTATACCTCATAATGAGTCAATGCTCATACCGGAAGTAGAAGGACCCCTGCGCGCCAACCGACAGAGTGGTCCCTTTGTGATCCATCTCGCAGCGGCTCATGACCCTCCGGCCCCTTCTCGAATCGGTCTGATTGTGGCTCTACGCAGGGAAAATACGCCAACTGCAGAGATGGAAAGTGCTAACTGCCTGCGCCTTCACAGCCAACACAACCGCCGGCACTTATCTCGTGACCGCGGCAGGTCGTGAGCCTCACTCCGCACCATTTCGTCTATTTCGAATCGGGGGAGCACGTCGGCAGCGTCGGGAACCTGGTCGAGGTGCCTCCCTCAAGACCCCCACCCCCGATCTCGTCCGTGACGCCGACCCGACACGAACTCTTTTGTCATCGAGATGGATCCCGTGAGCCTTCCCGACGATGACGGAGTGATGCACGATCCCGGAACTCAAAAATCCGCCGCTCAGAAGCCGGTCGCGGGCGGCTCTCGAGATTGACCGCCTCGAACGGCGGACCGACGCGCTGATGGCGGGGGTCGGTCACCCCCGCCATCAGCAACTCCAATGAGGCTGGTCGGTTACAACGGGCGGTTGCCTACGACGTGGCAACCAATGTCTTCGGTGGGGTCGAGGTGGCGCCGGTGTACTTCGTCACCGGACCCGATCCCGTATCAGTCACTTCCACCGAAGTGACAGGGGTGCCGCCGATCCAGCTACCCGTGGGCGTCACCGCCGGCGACGTTGCGCTGCTGAGCTTAATGACTTCGGCTCCTTCGAAGCCGAAGTGCACGCTGTTCGAATACGATGGAGGCACGAATCCGGGGGTGACAAAGTTCTTTCCGGAGTTGGCCATGGATGCCAAGAACCCAGCCCGGGTGAGATTCTTTCCTGCCGCCTGCAACGCTTCGACAAAGGTGTATGCCAGCGCAACGCCGTACTGGGTATTGCCATCCAGCCCGTATTTCGCATAGAGGCTGGGTGCGTAGTCATTCAGAAGCTTCTTCTCTACCTGCACCCAGGGATTGGACACCTCAGACTCAGGTGCGAAGTACGAATCGGTGATCACCCCATTCAAGAGTCCAGCAGTTGCCGTCGCTTGTGCCGCGGTACCCCCACCCTTTTGAGTGAACGATGAAAGTAGAGGTCCGACGGTGGGCGGGTCTGAGCCGACACTAGAGATAACGTATTGGGGCTGGTATCCAATGGCTGCGGCTGGAAGCATCGCCAGGGCTGTGGCCGCTGGGATCGTGGCCATGGCGACGACCTGCGCCCCTGCTGCCTTCAACGCCGCCACCTGGTTCGACAATGGTCCTGCCAACGTGGCGGCGTCATAGGTTTGACGTGAGACCACCGAGGCCGAAGGGATTTCCTGGTCCAGCCCCTTTATGAAGTCCTGACCGAACTCGTCATCCTGGGTTAGGTAGCCGACCTTCTTCCCAGCGAACTTGGTCTTGATGTAAGCGCCCAGAATTTTACCCTCGACGGTGTACGGGGGCTGCCATCCGTAGCTTTGGGGGTATTTCGGATTGCTCCAGCAGTCGCATCCTGACTCGATGAACAGTTGCGGGACCTTTTGTGTGTTCAAAAACACTTGCACCGCGGCCTGGGTAGGAGTCCCCAGCGACCCGACGTCGGCGAATATTTTGTCTTGTAGGACCAGTTTGCGGGTCAGCGTGGCTGTATTGGCAGGGTTGTAACCATCGTCGAGGTACGTATAATGAATCTTTCGGCCGTTGACTCCTCCGTGAGCGTTGACCCAGCCGAACACCGCGTTCATGGCCGGAGCAATTTCGTCATAACCCGGCGCAGCCGGTCCGGTGAGCGGCACCGTAGCGCCAATCGAAATGCTGTTGGAGGTCACCCCGGGCGTATTGGTGGCGGCCTTTGGAGTCGAGCTGCAGGCCGAAAGTACCGTGGCTGCTAGCGCGATGCCCATGGCACCAGTCACGACGGCACGTGTGCCTCTGCCCATGGAAGTGTGCTTGGTATCTCTCATTGCTGCTTCCTTTCTCGTCGCGAATCCAGTGGCCTTCGCTAACTCTCACTTGGTTGGGAGACTCTGCACTGCGTCGTCGGAGAGCTCTGACGCTGAAGAGGAGGTGGCGTGTTGCCCGGCAAGGAGGCTGGCAATGTGCTGCCACATCCACCGGAAGCCGCCCTGGACGCCGGTGGGGGCGGCGATCATGACGACAATCAAGACGACGCCAAAAATGATGGTGGCGAGGTAGGCACTCGCCCCGCTCCCAAGGCTGAAATGGGTCGAGAGCGATGTCGACCACTGCGGCAGGTACACCAACAAGACCGCCCCCCACCACATACCCATGAGGCTTCCCGTTCCCCCGAGCACCATGGCGGCCAGCAACTGGATGGACAGGGTCAAGGGGAACTCTCCGGTATTGACCACCCCGGTGGACAGACCGAGGAAGGCGCCGGCTAACCCGGCACAGCCGGCGCTGATCACGAATGCCAGCACCTTTGTCCGCGCCACGTGTATCCCGGCCAGAGATGCCGCAATCTCGTCGTCACGCACCGCTCGGAACGAGCGTCCAAAGCGGCTCCGAAGGAGGTTGGCCAACAACACCAGGGTGATCAAGGCGCCGATGATCTGGATCCAAGCCAGCCACTCTTCGGGATTGATGGTGCCCGGTCCGGTCGGCACTGTCGTGCTGAGCCCCTGATCACCCCCGAAAGTAGTACTCCACTTGTCGGCGATGGGGGGAAGGGCCAGTGCGAGCAGCAAGGTCATCCCAGCCAGGTACGGGCCCTTCAACCGGGTCGCCGGAATGCCGATCAAGAGACCCAAGAACGCTGCCGCGCCGATCGAGAGGACGAGCTCGACGAGGAAGTTCAGTTGTGTGTGGGTCATGAGGAGGGCAACAGTGTAGGCACCGACGGCCATGAAGGCACCGTGACCTAGAGAGATTTGCCCGTTGACTCCCGTCAGGAGACTGAGACCGGCCAGCGCCACCACATACAACGCAATTTCTCCCACCTCGTAGTCGTTGAACGGGCTGAGTAAGGAGGTGACCAGGAACAAGATCCCGGCACCGCAGAACGCGAAAATCAGATGGCGAGCGAGTGGTTGATTCGGCAACCGAAGACGGCGTAGCCACGACTCATTCTCCTTCTCCATCGAAAGTTCCTGGGTGACCGGCAGGGTCATCTCAGACCCTCCGAGCCGTTGGTCGGGCGAAGATGCCTTCCGGCCGAGTCATGAGGGCGACCATCAGCAGAGCCAATGCGCCCAGCGGCTGAAGGCCCGGACCCAGGTAGCCCCCGACATAGGAGATGCAAAGGCCCGTAATCAATCCACCGAGTAAAGCCCCAACTGGACTTTCAAGTCCCCCGATCACAGCTGCCGTAAATGCGTATACAAGGATGAGGTCCATATAATACGGGCCGAACGAACTTGTCGGTGCGACGAGTAGGCCAGCCAATGACCCGGCCACGCCCGCTAGCGCCCAACCGAGGGTGAGAAACAACCCAACACGCACTCCGAGCAGTCTCGAAATCTCACCGGCAAAGGCCGATGCCCGCATCCGAAGTCCGAGCGTGGTCGCCCGGAACAACACGAGGGTGGCGGTCATCAGGACAAGAACCGCCCCAAAGATGAAGACGTCGAATTGTGAGAATGCGATCTTGGTGTGACCGACGCTGAGCCCACTTTGGGAGAACGCGGCAGGAAAACCGCGGCTGGCGTTGCCATAGATGGCTCCAGCCAGACCCTCGAGCACAATCAGCAACCCAATGGTGACGATGACCGGATTGAGCTCGGATTTACCCCGTAGTGGCCGAATCAGAACGCGCTCGACGAGCGCTCCGAATACGAATCCGATCGTCAATACAGCGAGAAATGCCCACCAGTACCCGACTCCTTGACTAAGGAGACTCGAGGCGATGAACGTGGTCATCATGCCCATCGCCCCTTGCGCAAAGTTGACGATCCTCGTGGCGCGAAAGATCAGGACAAGCGCCAGAGCCAAGCTCGCGAAGATCATTCCGTTGGTGATTCCGTTCAGGCTGATGTTGATGAAGAGACTCATGCAGACCCCCTAAAATCCGAGGTAGTGATGGCGCAAACCACTGTCGGCGGCAATCACGGCAGCTGAATCGGACGCCACCACCTGACCAAGATTGAGCACCACGGCATTCTGTGAGACCGACAGAGCGCTACGCGCGTTCTGCTCCACAAGCACAACGGTCAAATCCGTACCGACAGTGAGATCTCGAAGAAGCGCCATGAGCTGCGCCGTCAAGAGCGGTGCCAACCCCAACGACGGTTCATCGAGCAAGAGCAGCTTTGGACGCGAGATCAAGGCGCGGCCAATGACCAACATCTGGCGTTCGCCACCCGACAGTGTGGATGCGTGACTCCGACGAAAGCGACTCAGTCGAGGGAAGAGCTCGAATGTCGCCTCCACTGCTCCCTGACGTTCACGGCGTCCCATGCACCAGAGCGTGGCCAGGCGGAGGTTGTCCTCCACCGTCAGTTCGGCAATCACTCCTCGTCCTTCTGGAATGTGGGCGACGCCACGACGAGCGATATTCTCGACCGCTCGTCCGAGCAACTCTTCTCCTGCAAAACGGACCATGCCGGAGCGGGGCCTCACCAGTCCGGTGATAGCGCGAAGCAGTGTCGTCTTCCCGGCCCCATTGGCACCGAGAATCGCCGTGATAGCCCCGGGTTGCGCGGAGAACGTCACCGAGCTGAGCGCATTTACGGGCCCATAAGACAGCGATAGGTCCTTGACCTCAAGCATTGTCGGACATCCCCGAGTCGACGGACGGCTCATGGACCGCATCGCCCAGATACGCCGTGGCGACCTCAGGGTTGGATCGGATGAAATCGGGCGTTCCGTCGGCGATCACCTGGCCGAAATTCAATACAACCAGACGGTCGCTGACAGACATGACCAAATCCATGTGATGTTCAACGAGGACCACGCTCATGTGAGCACTAAGACTCCGGATCGTCGTAGCGAGGTCATCCATCTCATCGTTCGATAGCCCGCTGGCAGGCTCATCGAGCAAAAGGAGGCTGGGCTCAGCCATTAGGGCCCGAGCGAACGCCGTGCGTTTCTGAACGGCATACGGCAACGTGTGAGGGAGCCGTTCCATGTATTCAGCTACGCCCAGGTCGTCCAGTAGCGCACCAGCGCGAGCGGCTACCTGTCGTTCTTCTCTACTCGAGCGCCAAAGACCCATGAACGAAGAGACGAGATCGCTGTGAATCTGACTCTGGGCGCCAATCATGACGTTTTCGAGGACTGTCAGCCCGGCGCAAAGTCCAACCCCTTGGAGGGTTCGGGCGATACCGAGCTTGGCGAGATCGTGGGGGTGGTGCCAAAGCAGCGATGATCCTCCATAGGTGATGACTCCCGAGTCAGCACTCACAAATCCGCAAATGACGTTGAACAGAGTCGTCTTTCCGGCGCCATTGGGTCCGATAACACCGACGATTTCCCCCTGAGCTGCAGACATGGTGACCCGATCGAGGGCGATGATTCCCCCGAATCCCACGCTCAACTCGTCAACGATGAGTGTCTTTCCCTCACTCTTGGGGCGGGCGGGCAGCGCACTCACCAAGAGCTACCTACGCCTCAATGATCGACGAGGTACAAGTCCATCTGCTTCTCCGCGAGATAGTCACCCAACCCCCAGTGTCACCCAGGGATACTAAACGAAGGGAGTCCCCACAGTTGGAGAATTGCCGGAACACGACATAGCCCACCTTTGATCCTAGGGCTGGCAGTTCGTGTACTCCTCGGGTCCATGAACAACTCGGGCGTGCGTTGCGGACGGGAATACCGGCACTGGCAGAGACTCCACGGCTACGCCGTGCGCGAGGCCAGCTGGGTCGGGCCAGGCTGCGGTTCGAATCCTCCGCCAAGTTGCCGGCCTTTGTCGCCGGACCGACTCCCGCCGCCCGTAGCTCGTCGAGTGCCTCCGGAATGGCGGCAACGATCAACTCCAAACCCGAACCCGGAACGCCGATCGGATGATCTCGACGCGCTCACACGAGTCATCGGTAGCGCAGGGCAGGGCCACGAACATGGCAGATACCTTGTTCTATGCGACGTGGTGGGATGCACGGTGATCGATGCCGGCCCGTCCGGCGTAGCCGGGCCCGACCAGCTTGTCCCGTGCACAGCGAGCACTAGGTCACCACTATCGGTGGCAACACAAGACGTCCCGGCACACGATGAGGCGTCGATGGCGCCTTGGATGCCGTCCACCTCGAAGTTGGTGATTTGGCCACCGCCGGTCTTCTTGCCATCGGTGATCGAAAGGAGTTCACCCAGATCGGCCCGCTGCTTGTTGAGCGCCACGTCGGTTGATCATCGTTAGACCTCCCACCGCCGCCGAACGTGAGCACGGTTTGGTGGGCCACTTGGCGGCGCCGCCTTCGGTGAGGACGACCCGGGGCCGGGATTGGGTTTGCCAGCCAGGGGGCGCAGGCGTCAGCGTGAGCACGACCTGAACGCGCAAGAGCCCCCTCGCCAAGATCTTTTCGACGGATCGCGAGGGGGCCCTTCCTGACGAAGCCGGAGCTCCGCTGTGCTCATCGTAGGGATCGACGCGGCCGCCGTCGAGGCAGCCCTGATCGACGGTCGGCTCAGCTGCCCGGGCTGCGCCTCGGACCTCAGGCCCTGGGGCCACAGCGTCGAGCGGGAAGTGCGCCTGCTCGACCGGAGCGTGGACCGGCGATTCCGGCGCTCGATCTGCCGGGCCTGCGCCGCCACCCACGTCGTCATCCCCGAGGACACCTTGCTGCGCCGGTGTGACGGCGTGGAGGTCATCGGTGTGGCATTGACGGCGAAGTCGAAAGGCAAGGGCCACCGGCGCATCGCGAGGGATCTCGACCGGCCGGACTCGACCGTGCGGGGCTGGCTGCGGCGCTTCGCCTTCATGGCCGACGAGCTGCGGGAGCACTTCACCCGCTGGGCCCATGCCATCGACCCCGTTCATGACCGGCTCTCGCCCGGTGGTTCGGCGTTCTTCGACGCCGTGGACGCTGTCGGCGTGCTCGGGATCGTGGGTTGCGGTAGGGACTGGCCTTGGTCGGACGAGTCCGAGTACGGCCAGCCCCCCGCACAGATCCCAGCGTGCGGGACTACCGCACTGGGCTCCTACCTCGGGTGCGAGCGTCGAAGCGCACGCCAGGATAGGGATGCAGGATGCTGACAGGCGGCAGCCATCGGGCCGCCAGGCGTTTCATCTTCTCCCAGTCGAGGCGATGACGCTGGCTGCGGCGCCGGAGCGCCTTGAACCAGTGCCGGGTCGCCTGATCCCGAAAGGCTCTGAGTGCCCGGCTGTTGCCTGGCACGGCGTAGTAGGCGAGATGGCCCCGCACCACCCTTGCCAGCCAGCGGCCCTGCTCGGGGATGGGCTGGTGCCGGCGCCGCTTGAGTTGGCCCTTGACCTCGGCAAGCTTGGCCCGCAACCGCTTCGAGATCGTGATGCGCTTGAGCTTGAAGCGTCCCTCCCTGGTCTTCCCGCAGATGTGCGTGAAGCCCAAGTAGTCACACGTCTCAGGCTTGCCGAGCCCCCGAGCCCTCCGGCGTCCGGCGGCGAACCGTCCGAACTCGATGAGCCGGGTCTTCTCGGCATGCAATTCCAGGCCGAACTTCGCAAATCGCTCACGAAGGTCGGCGAGGAACCGTTGCGCATCTTCTCGATGCTCGAACCCGACAACAAGATCGTCAGCGAAGCGCACGATGATCACGTCACCGTGGGCGTTCTGGCGTCTCCACTGCCGGGCCCACCGGTCGAACACGTAGTGGAGATACACGTTGGCGAGCAGCGGCGAAGCCGATGCCCCTTGCGGTGACCCCTCTGGCGTTTCCGACCAGTTCCCGTCCTCGATGACCCCTGCGTTCAACCATTTTCGGATGATCCGCAGTACCCGCTCGTCTGCAATACGGTGCCGAAGGAACTTCTCGATCCAGACATGATCAAGTCGGGAGAAGAAGTCGCAGATGTCTGCGTCCAGCACCCAGTTCACCTTCTTCCGCAGGATCCCGGCCGCCAGCGCATCGAGCGCATCGTGGGGCTTGCGCCCCGGTCGGAACCCGTAGGAGAAACCGAGGAAGTCCTCCTCGTACACGGCGTTCAACACCTCGACGACGGCCCGTTGGACGATCTTGTCCTCCAGCGCAGCGATGCCAAGCGGCCGCTGTCTGCCTGCCGCCTTGGGGATGTACACCCTCCGAGACGGACTCGCCCGGTAGGCGCCGCTGTGGACTCTGCGGTGGAGGTCCTGGAGGTTTCGCTCCAGGTCCTGCCCATAGTCCTGCCACGTCACACCGTCCACCCCGGCTGCGGCCTGGGGGCGGATCGCCCGGTAGGCCGCTCCGAGGCGGGCGACGTCGACGTGGTGCAGCAGGGCCGTGAACCGTGCTTCCTTGTCCTTGCGTGCTACTTGGCGCACACGGTCCAGCCCACTTGACACGCCTCGCCCGGCGCTGAGTCCGGGGCGTGTTTCGCTGTCCGTGTTTCCCTTGGCCGGACTCCTTTCCTCCAGCGCCTCCGCTACCGGTTGCCCGGTTTTGTTCGGCGCCTTCGCAGGTAATCCCGGTAGGGACCGCCCTTGCGGGCGGCCCCCCGGACAGATCCCGGCGAGCGGAATTACCACACCGGGCTCCTGCCTTGGGTCCTGGCGGAAAAGCGCACGTTGGGGTGGGGATGCACGATGCGGACAGGAGGCAGCCACCGATCACTGACCCGGCCAAACCGCTCCCAGGTCATCCGACTGCGCTGGCTTCGGCGCCGAAGCGTCTCCCGCCAGAGCCTTCTCACCTGGTCACGAAAGGCCGAGATGGCGTCGATGTTTCCGGGCACGGCGTAGTAAGCGAGATGACCTCGCACCACGCTTGCCAGCCACCGCCCCTGCTCGGGGATGGGCAGATGTCGGCGTCGTCGAAGCTCGGCTTTCACTTGCTTCAGTTTCGCTCGCAGCCGCTTTTCGATGGTGATACGCCGGAGCCAGAAGCGCCCGTCCCTGGTCTTGCCACATACGTGGGTGAAGCCCAGGTTATGCCCTCGAGGAAGGCGAGCAGCGAGTCGGGGGCGCGATAGCGCCCTGGCTTCGTCTTGGGCGAAGCGACGAGCGAGATGGCTTGTTCGGCCGCTCGCATGTCCGCGTGGAGGTAGAAGCCGTAGGTGGTGGCGATGTCCTCGTGTCCGAGGATGAGCGCGATGACCTCGATGGGGATCCCTTTGGCCCGGAGTCGCATGGCGCAGGTGTGCCGGAGCGAGTGCGTGGTAACTGGCTTTCGCTGCAGCGAAGGGCAGTTCGCCGCTGCCTGCTCGACGTGGAGCGTGACGCGACGTTCGATTGCGTCGCGGCTCATGTGACCACCCGTTGTTGTCGGGTACAGCGGGCTGGCGCCGTCGCCGCCCGTCTCGCGCAGCCATGCTCGCAGCACCCTCGCGGCCCCCTGCCCGAGGGGGACGTGTCGCTCCTTTCGACCCTTTCCCTTTACGTGGAGGTTTGCCCCTCTGCCAAGGGTTACGTCATGGCACTTGAGCGCGACGAGCTCGGAGATGCGCAGTCCGGCCTCGACGGCGAGGTCGAGCAGGGCCTGGTCCCGTCGCCCTGCCCAGGTCCCGAGGTCACAAGCGCCGAGTAGAGCATCGACCTCATCGTCGTTCAGGTAGGTGACGAGCTTGCGGTCGGACAGCTTGATCGGGATGGCGAGGACGCGCTGGATCGTGCCGGCGTGCTCGGGGTGACAGAGCGACGCGTAGGCAAACAGCGAGTGGATCGCCGAGAGGCGGTTGTTGCGAGTGCGCACGCTGTTGTTCCGGACCACCTCCAAGTGCTCCAAGAAGGCACCGATGAGGGCGGCGTCAAGATCGGCGAAGTCCAGCTGAACGGGCCGTTTGTTCTTCTGCTCGGCGGCGAAGCGCAGCAACAGACGGAAGGTGTCCCGATACGAGGCGACCGTGTTGGGGCTCGATCCTCGCTGGGTCATCAGGCGCTCGGTGAGGAACGCTTCGAGCGTCGGCGCGAGGGCGGTCATCGCTCATCACCTGCCGGTTGGTGCCCCAGGCGTTCTGCGACGAGCTCGATCAGCTCGGGAGATGCACTCAAGTACCAGTACGTGTCCGACGGGTTGACGTGCCCGAGATACGTGGACAACGCCGCCATCTGCGTCTCGACGTCGATGCCGGAGCGGCACCACGAGATGAACGCTCGGACAGCAAAAGAGTGTCGGAGGTCATGGACGCGAGGCCTCTTCGTCTCGGTGTGCAAGCCGGTCTTGACGGCGAGACGGTGGAAGGTCTGCCCCACGGCCTGGGGGATCACAGTGGTGCCGCGGCTGGAGACGAAGAAGGCCCGCGAGCGCGTCTCGGAGCAAAGCAGGTCCCGGTCCGCTGCATAGGAGGCAAGCGCGTTGGTTGCGCTCTGCTGTAACGGGACGAGCCTCGAACGGCCAAGCTTTCCGTCGCGCACGGTGATGACGCCCGCGCCGAGGTCGACGTCGTCGCGCTGGAGGTTGATTGTCTCTCCGATCCGCATGCCGGTGCACCAAAGGAGCCCGAAGAGGGTCTCGTAGGTGAGCGCGCACAGCTGCGGGCGCAACTTCTGGGCTGCCGCCATCAGGTCCTGCACCTCACTTTCCTGCCACAAGTAGGGCGTCGGACGCTGGTAGCGGGCAGCGAAGACGTCATGGGGAGGGACCTCGGTCGCGGGGTCGATCGCCCGCAGGTAGCGGGCGAAGCCGCGCACCATGGAAAGCCGGTGTGCCCAGACGATGGGCTGGACACCCTGGGGGAACTGGGCGAATGAGATCGCCAGCTCGGTGGTGAGCGTCGTCGCGCCAGCAGCGTCGAGGTAGTCGACGAACTGCGCGAGCAGTGGGCCGTGGAGGCTCAGCTTGAAGCCGAGCGACCGACGGAGCCTCAGGTAGTCCTCGGCGTGGCGACGGAGCTCGCTCATCGTCCCTCTCCTCCCGGCCACGGCTGCGCAACCGCCCGCAAGCCCGCGATATCGACGCGGGCGTACTCCGATATCGTGGAGATGGCACGGTGGCGAAAGACCTCGGCGATCTCCGGCAGGGGGACCCCGGCGTTGACCATCTCGCACGCCAACGTGTGGCGAAGTCGGTGCGCCCGAATGATCGGCACATCCGCCCGCACACAGGCGCTGCGCACGATCCCCGAGATCCCATTCGTTCCGAGCGGCCCAGTCGGGGCCACCACTCGCAGGAACACCTCGCGATGCCCGGCGGCTTTCGGACGGCCCCTGTGCAGGTAGACGACGATCGCTTCACCGACGTCGTTCGGCAACGGGAGGCGCCGCTCGTGGCCACCCTTGCCGCGGACGGTGCCTCGCCGGCCCGCCAGTCAATATCACCGAGGCATAGACCAGCCACCTCGCCGGCCCGCAGTCCGAGACGAAGCAAGATGAGCAGGACGGCATAGTCCCGCCGACCCTTGGCCCGCCGTCGGTCACAAGAACGAAGCAGCGCATCCGCGCTCTTCTGGTCGATCCCCTTCGGCAATGACGAACGCTGCCGCCGGGCGACGGAAAGGGCTGCCGCGGACAAGTCGCTCGGCGTCAGGCCCTCGATGAAGCTGAAGCGAAGGAACGAGCGGAGCGCGGTCACAAACAGTTTCGTCGCGCTCACTGACACCGATGCCGACGTCCGCAGCACGGCACCGGTCACGTCGCTCGCCGCCAGGCTGGTGAGCTCGCCGTTCGGTGCGCTCCATTCAAGGAAGCGGCGCGCCCTCGCGACGTATACCGAAGCCGTCGACGGGGCCACCGCCCGCTACTGAAACAAGAACCGCTGAAAGTCAGCGAGCAGGGCCTCACTCGGTGAGGCGGCTGCCGTCTCAGCTGACGGCCCCATCCCTTTGTCCTCAAGCACTTCCAACACCTGGATTAGCGCCTGCCTGGAACAGACGCGACCGCCGTCGCGCCGTCGTGGCAGCTCACCGAGAAACTCCTCGAGCCGCTCCTTGCTCAGGTCGGCCGCGCTGAGCCGGCGCTCCTCCAACCATTGGCTGAGGCGCGCCAAATGTCTCGACTCGGAGATGACCGAGCGAGCCGAGTAGCCCCGGGTTGTCAACTTGACGCTGTAATCGGCGGCAAAGGGTGCCAGCGGCCCAGTGATCCCGGCTCTCGGCGTCTCCTTCTTCTTAGGTAACCAGTCAGGTCGCTCCGGCGGCAGGAAGCCAGGGACCTTCGACGAATAATTGGCGGAGAACGGCCATTCGGTTGTGACCCTGCAAGGCGGCGGTCTGTAGGTAGGACCGGATCGTGGCGAAGGCCTCTGCCCCATCGTCGCTTCGGAACGAGCCGCTGATCTTGTCGTGCAGCTTCACCATGCGAAGCGCTCGCTCTCCGGCATTGTTGTCAAACGGCACGGCGCTGTCGCGCAGCAGGTGGAGCACGTCGGGTGCCCCCGCACGCAGGCGGGTGGCCAGGTTCCATGCCTGGCGCTGCTGGGTGGACCACCCGCCGGTGTGCCGGCGGCTCGGGGGCGGTCCGTCGGGGAGAAGAGCGAAGGCGGCGTTCAGGGTCTCGTGGTAGCGCTTGCTGAGGGCGTTCGCCCGTCGGTGGCGGACCCGGGGAAGTCCGGTGTCGGCCGCCTGTTCGTTGGCGGCCTTGGCCGCCAATAGGATCTCGATCATCTGGGTGCTCCACGTCTCGAACTCCGGCGTCTCGCCCACGGCGTGGAGGTGGCGGATGAGATGAGCGCCACATTGGGCGTGCCCGGCGCCGGTGAAGGTGTCGTAGGACGACCACCCGTCGTGGACGATGGTACCGGCGTAGTCGGCCAGGACCCGAATGTCCTCCATCGCCTTCACGCCACGCTTCGGGTGCACGACGAGGAGGGTCAGCAGGTTCGTGGCCAGCGTGTGTACCCAGCGCTTGGTGGTCCCTACCCTCGTGCCTGTTTCGTCGGCGTGCACGACGGGCGCCTCATGGAGGCCCTCCTTCACGGCCGTGATGAAGGGGGCGAGCCGACCGGCCGCCTCGGCCTGCACCGAGCACAACCACCCCGTCGACACCTTGGCCCCGAGCAGCTCGGCCAGCAGTTCGGCCGTGCGCTCGAGGGGCAGGTGCTGGCGGTCCATCAGATAGACGGCGAAGGCCCGGACCTCGGGGCCCCAGCACACCGGCGCCCGGGCCTCGGAGGGGAACACGTCGACCGTCTCTCTCCCACAGGAGCACCGGCGGCGCTCGGCAACGTGGTCGGTGACGCGCACCTCGATCTGGGGGATCTCGAGCACCTGCCGTCGCACCTCACCGACCACGTCGGCTCCGGCCAGGTCGGCCCCGCAGCCCCGGCAGCACACGGGTGGGTGGACGATGACCTCGTCGGGGACACGCCGGGCCAGATGCGCCCCCGGCGCTCCGGGCTGCTTGCCTTGACGCCGACCCGCCGTCCGTTGCGCGGCGCGTCTTTCGGCCCGTGACTGACGCGGAGCCATGGGATCTTGCGACGGCGGCTTCGACGAGTTCTCCGAATGACGACCCAGTTCGGCGGTGAGACGTGCGACGAGATCGCGCAACGACGCGTTTTCGGCGCTCAGTTGCTCGGTGAGCAACTGCAAAGCGGCGACCTGCTCAACCAGCTCCTGATAGGAGCGTTCATTATCGGAGGCGGAGCGGTCGTCGGGTGGAATTCGCCACCTTACGCGCGACGTTCTCCCAGGTGGCGGATGGCGTCCTCAGAGGACCTGACTGATTACACAACGGCTTTGCGCACGTTTTCGTCGATGGCGAAGCCGAAGCTGAAGGCCACGCCCCTGTCCCGGCAGAACCGGGCGAAGCCATGGGTGGCTCCCGCCGCGTCGGCCCGCACGAGAAGCCGTGGGGAGTCGGGGTCATCGGGTCGGGGTCGGGCTTCGGCCGGCAGAGAGGCCAGCGCCATGTCGAGGACGGTGACGTGGTCGGAGGTGGTGTTGGACCCCGCTCGTCCCTCTCGGAGGATGCCGGCCAGGGCTTCACCCGAGGAGATCTCGGGGCGGTCCAAGAAGCAGACGAGGGGATGATGACCGAACGTGTGCTTCCAGGTGGCCGTGGCCAGCTCCTTCTCCGAATGGGCGATCACGATGGTGGCGTCGATGTCGAGGACGATCTCCTTCGAGAGGTCGGGTGCCGCTCCCGCTTCCCACGCCCGAGCCCGGGCCGCGGCCCGACCGGCACGAAGATGCGCCAGGTGCGACTCCGACACCCGGTCGAGCACCCGCCATGCCGTCGGGGTCGACGCCACCGGTCCGAAGAGACGGGGCTCGTCCCGCAACGCCTTCAAGTCGCTGATCGAGTCGGCCCCATCGGCGATGGCCACGGCCAGATCACACAGCACGCTGCCCGGGAAGTGGATGGGCATGCCCTTGTAGGTGTCGATCAGGGCCCGGTCCCAGTGGTCGATCAGACCGGTGAACCCCGCCATCTCCCGCAGCAGTTCGGCCCCGGCGTGCGAGACCACGCCCTTCCCGTCGGCGGTCACCCTCACCTTGCCCAGTCGCGCGCTACGCTTCACTCGTCAAGTGCCTTTCTGTGAGGGTTATGGGAGTCTTCGAACAACTCCATTTTCCCTTACAGAACAGGCACTTTGGCGTTTCTAGCGACCTCGCGAGCTGCCAAAACGTGAACGAGCGAGGCTAGCCCTTCGATGTAGGACTCTTCCATTCCCTCCTCCTTGCCGGTTTATCCCGGCGCACCTACGACCCCGTCGGACTCCCCACGACCGTGCGTCCCAGGCTTCGGCCATCGGCCTTCCCTGGGCGTCCCGTCCCTGATCAGGTGGTCGGGCGGTCGTGGGGTCTCCCGGTTCTCGCGCATGGAGGTTCCGTGCATGCTCAGGTTCTTCGACCGCGCGGGGTCCGCTGACGACTCGCGAGTGGCGCCGTCAACGATGTTGCCTTCCGCTGGACCGACAACGTCGGCACCCCGGATCTGCTGATTACGCGGCTCAATAGCCCGGCCTGCACGTGCCCCTGTGAACGCTTCGCTGCGCCCTTGCGGGTCGCCAACGCATCACTCGGGGTCACCGTGGGTCGCTACTCCTTCGGCGTAGAGCTCTCTCATCTCCTCCTCCATGCCGGTTTATCCCGGCGCTTTCCGATCCTCCGCGACCTCGAGGTCCCCGTCGAGGACCTCCCCATCGTCATCGTCCCCGGCGGACCTTTTCTCCGCAATCCCACCGGCCGCCAATTGCTCGACGCCCTCGGACTCTCCGGTGCCGGCGATCACGACCCGGCCGACGTCTGCGACCTCCTGGTGATCGGCGCCGGGCCGGCCGGTCTGGCGGCGGCTGTCTACGGCGCCTCCGAGGGCATGGACACCACCCTGGCCGAGGACACCGCCCTCGGGGGCCAGGCCGGCATGTCCTCGCGCATCGAGAATTACCCCGGCTTCCC
>Ga0307374_10007651_pt1 | contig 16355 bp, 13 predicted proteins | sample OX3MG_FD_202532 | JGI IMG/M metagenome (GOLD analysis project Ga0307374, IMG submission 202532) | Soil microbial communities from Risofladan, Vaasa, Finland - OX-3 | ecosystem: Environmental > Terrestrial > Soil > Coastal area > Acid sulfate soil | place: Finland: Risofladan, Vaasa | collected... | reverse complement strand
CTCCATGCCGGGGACATCACCTCCCTGGAGACACTCGCCGAGCTGGGTCGGATCGCCCCGGTCGAGGCCGTTCTCGGGGATCACGACTCGGGCCTCGACCTGCCCCGGCGCCGTCTGATCGAGGTCGAGGGGCGGCGCATCGGCCTGCTTCACGGAAATCGGAGCCACCTCTTCGAGGAGCCGGCGACCTTCCTCGGCACAATCAGCCTGGGGCTCTGGTGGCCGACTCTGGGGCTGGAGCGATTCCTGCGGGGCGCCTTCCCCGACGCCGACGTGGTGGTCTACGGCCACACCCATTTCGCCTCCAGCCGCCGGGTCGGCGGCGTACTCCTCTTCAACCCTGGGCCGGTCTACCAGGTGACCCCGTACGAGGCCGACCGCCGGCTCGCCCGGGGCCCGAGTTGGTTCGCCTGGAGCTGGCTGCAGGTGATCCGCCACCGCCGTGACCGTCCCCGGCCGTCGGTCGGGCGGCTGGAGATCGGCCCGCGAGGGATCACCGCCTCGATCCTGCCTCTCTAGACTTCGCCTCCCAGATGAGGAGAGTGCTGGCGGCCGTGCTCCCGCTGCTCACCGTCGGCGCCCTAGCCTGCGGCTCGCCGGCGCCCGCCCTCCATCCCGACGTGCTGCTGATCGCCTCCCCAGACGGCAGCCGGGTCGTCGTCCGCAACGTCGGCGGCGCCATCCTCGGCCACCTGCCCGCGGGTATCTTGGCCCTCTCCCTGACCGGCGGGGACGACATCGCGGAGGCCTATCTCGTCACCGCATCGGCGTCCGGGACGGTGGCCAGCTCGGTGGTGCCGAGCCAGCGTTACGCGCTCACTCCGATCGCCTCCGAGGCCGCCGCGCCAGCTGCGGCCCTGCTCCTGCCCGCCCCCCTCCTGACGGCCTTTGTCGGGCGCAAGACAGTCCTCGTCGTCTACACCGCGGACGGCACCCTCACCGGCTACCAGCATGGTTCGCCGATCTGGTCCGAGGCGCTCGGTTCCGGGCCGGCCCGGCTGGTGGCCGTCGGCGACCGACTGCTGCTCGGCCGGCAGGGCGATTGGCAGGAGGTGGCGGTCGAGACCGGGGCCATTGGCCAGTCGCTGCTGAGCTCGCAATGTCCGCCGCCCGGTCCCATCGCCCAGGTGTCCGGCAGGCTGGTCTTCGACTGCGGGGGGACTTTGGCCCCGCAGGGCGCCGGCGTCCCGGCGGAAACACCGTTCGTATTCACGAGCGGTCCCGCAACCTTCCTCGCTTTCCCTGACGGAGAGGTCTGGCGGCTGCTGGCCACGAGCATCCGGAAAGCGTTCCAGGTGCCCTCCTGGGTGAACCCGCCGGTCGCCTCCCTCGACGGCTCCGAGCTCTACCTGCCCACGCCGGCGGGGGTCGAGCAGGTGAACGTCGCGACGGGCCGCCAAAATCCACTGACGAGCCCGGCGGGCCACGACCCATCGGTCGCACTCAGCCGGGACGGCAACTTCCTCTACGCCCTCGCCGGCGGGGTGCTGCGCACCTTCCGGCTCGACACTGGCAGGCAGGTCGCCTCGGTCGTCGTCGGCGGCTCGACCATCGACCGTGTCGTCGGCGGCTAGGCTTCCCACTGGTAGATGACCCGCCGGCTGCTGCTCCTGCTCGTCTTCATTTCCGGAATGACCTCGCTCGGGGTCGAGGTCGGCGCCTCCCGGCTGCTGGCGCCGTACTTCGGCACCAGCCTCTACGTGTGGGGCATCCTGATCGGGCTGATCCTCCTCTACCTCAGCATCGGCTACGTCGTCGGCGGCCGGCTCGCCGATCGCCACCCGAGGGAAGACCTCCTCTTCCAGATCACCGCCGTCGCCGCCATCTGGATCGGCCTCATCCCGGTCGTCTCCTATCCCATCCTGGTGGAGAGCCAGCAGGGCTTTGCGACGCTCAGCGCCGGCCTCGTCCTGGGGACCCTGCTGGCCGTGGTGGCGCTCTTCGCCGTCCCCGTGATCCTGCTCGGCTGTGTCTCTCCATTTGCGATCCGTTTGCTGCTGGAGGACGTGAAGACGGGTGGCAACACGGCCGGTGCGGTCTACGCGCTGAGCACCGCCGGCAGCATCCTGGGCACCTTCCTGCCGGTCTTCTGGTTCATCCCCACCTACGGCACGCGGCCGACCCTGATCGGGTTCAGCCTCGCGCTGCTGGTTCTGTCGGTGGCCGGGCTCTGGCCGCGCCGGAAGGTCTACGCGGTCTTGGGCGTGCTGGTGCTGGCGAGCGGCATCTTCGTCCAGGGGTTCGGCGTCAAGCCGCCGGTCGCGGGTCGCCTGGTCTACGAGAAGGAGTCGCCTTACAGCTACATCCAGGTGATCCAGGTCGGCGCCCAGACCGAGCTGCTGCTGAACGAGGGCGAGGCGATCCACTCGATCTACGATCCCAACCAGGCGCTGACCGGCGGCCCCTGGGACTACATGCTGTTGGCGAGTTACTTCCGGCCGGCCCAGGCGACCGAGCCCAAGCCCGTTGACGTTGCGATCATCGGCCTCGCCGGCGGCACCATGGCCCGCCAGTTTCAGCTCGCCTACGGCGGCTCCGTGCACCAGACCGGGGTCGAGATCGACCCCGACATCCTCGCCGTCGCCTACCGCTACTTCGACCTCGGCAGCTCGGGCGTCCATCCCGTCGTCCAGGACGGCCGCTACTGGCTGGCGACCGACCACCACAAGTACGACGTGATCATCATCGACGCCTACCGGCAGCCGTACATCCCCTTCTACCTCACCACCCGGGAGTTCTTCCAGCTGGCCAAAGACCACCTGAAGCCGGGCGGGGTCGCGGTCGTCAACGCCGGCCGGACGCCGACCGACTACCGGCTGGTGGCTGCGATCGCCAGCACCATGAGGGCGGTCTACCCCTCGGTCTACCTGCTGGACGTGCCGGCCTTCTCCAACACCCTGGTCTACGGCACCGACGAGCCGACGACTGAGTCCGACATCGAGCACAACCTCGCCCTGGCCAGCGAGCCGCTGGTGCAGCAGGTGGCGATCAGCGCCCAGAGCCAGGGCGACATCCGCCCCTCGCCGTACCACGGACAGGTCTTCACTGACGACCTCGCGCCGGTGGAGCAGCTGATCGACTCGATCATCTTCGGCTTCATCAGCGGCCAGCATTGAGCCGCCGCGGGCGCGGGAGGAAAGGCTAGCCCCGCTCCATCCGCGGCCTCTGCCCGGCGATCTCCTCTCCCGGCTCGAAGCTGTGTAGGCGGACCCGGCCGGTGGCGATCATCCGGCCCTCCTCGTCGACGATGTCGCACTGCCAGAGGTGGCTCCGGCGGCCGCGGGTGATCGGCGTCGCGGTCGCCGTCAACCGCCCGCCGCGGATGGCGCGAACGAAGCTGGTGTGGTTCTCGAGGCCGGCCACGGCGCGACCCTCGCGGGAGGCGAAGAGGTGGGCGCCAACAGAAGCGAGCGTCTCGATGATGCCGCAGTAGACGCCGCCGTGGACGATTCCGTAGCCCTGGTGGTGCCGTTCGGAGATCTCGATGGTGGCGACCACGCGGTCGGGGGTCGCTTCGGTGAGGTGGAGGCCCATCTCCTTCACCCAACCGTTCGGCGCCGAGTTGATCATTTCCAGGAAGTTTTCGCTCATCTGAAGGCTGAGGTTAGCCGGAGAGAATGAAGAGGCCGGCGGGTTGTTAACCCGGCCGGCCTCTCCCACGCTGCTCGCGGAGCTTTCCGCCTCCGACTCCGGGAGTCAGAGTTGGAATGTCGGTTGCGTTTGCTAGAGGACAGTCCCCTCAAACACTCCCGGCGGGCAAACGAGGCGGTTGGCTCCACGACTACTGTGATCCAACAACACCTCACCTCCTTTGCCTTTCAAGGCAGTGAACTTCGGGCTGAGTATACACTCGCCCCCGATGCCTTCCCGGCCCCGCCCGCCGGCCTTTCGAGATCGAAATTGGCGTTGTTGAGGCTGGTCCGAAGGCTGCTGAAGAAGGCGGACGGGCGCTACCTGCTGCTTTACTCCAAGAAGCCGTGAGCGAGCTCCGCTGGCACCCGCTGCTGCGCGAGTGGGTGACGGTGGCGCCGGCCCGCCAGGACCGGACCTATCATCCCGACCTCGCCCACTGCCCGCTCTGCCCGACCCGTCCCGGGATGCCGGAGACCGAGATCCCCGAGCCCGACTACCACATCGCCGTCTTCGAGAACCGCTTCCCGAGCTACGACGAGCGCCAGGGTCGCTGCGAGGTCGTCTGCTACACGTCCCAGCACGACTCCTCTTTGGGCGCGCAGAGCGTCGCGCACATCCGCGACCTGGTGGAGGTCTGGCAGGACCGTTACCGCGAGCTGAGCCTCCTGGCCGAGGTGAAGTACGTCTTCATCTTCGAGAACCGCGGCGAGGAGATCGGGGTGACGCTCTCCCATCCCCACGGGCAGATCTACGCCTATCCCTTCGTGCCGCCGGTGGTGCAGCGCGAGATGGAGGCCAGCACCGAGCACTTCGAGGAGACCGGCGCCTGCCTCTACTGCGAGATCCTGGAGGGTGAGTGGCAGGGTGAGCGAACGGTGGCCGAGAACGACCGCTGGCTGGCCTTCGTGCCCGAGTTCGCCCGCTGGCCGTACGAGGTGCACCTGGCGCCGCGGGAGCACGTGGGCGACCTCACCGAGCTGAGCGCGGGTCAAGCCGACGCTTTCGCCCACATCTTGAAGGTGCTGCTCCAAAAGTACGACCGTCTCTTCTCCCGGCCGCTCGCTTACGTGATGGCGATGCATCAGCGGCCTCCCGGCGACGCGGGCGGCCACTACCACTTCCACCTCGAGTTCTATCCGCCCAACCGGACCGCCGACAAGCTCAAGATGCTGGCCGGCTCCGAGCTCGGTGCCGGCGCCTTCATCCTCGACGCGCGCGCCGAGGACACCGCCAAGCGTCTGCGTGAGGCCTGAAGCCGACTCCCGGTTCGAGTCCGCCTTCGGCGGAGTGCCGCGCTGGCGGAGCCGGGCGCCGGGTCGCGTGAATTTGATCGGCGAGCACGTCGACTACCTGGGCGGGAAGGTGCTGCCCGCCGCGGTCGACCGCTATGTCTGGCTGGCCGGAGCGCCCGCGCGCTCGTGGGAGGTGAGCAGCGAGGTTGCGGGCGGAGAGGCCTATCTCAAGGCGGTGGCCGCCGAGCTCGGTGCCGGGCCGCAGCGGGTGGCGGTGTCGGAGACAGTGCCGGCCGGTTTCGGGATGAGCTCTTCGGCGGCGCTGCTTGTCGCCGCCGCCGCCGGGCTGGAGCCCGAGCTGGATGGAAGGCAGGCGGCGCAGCTCTGTCAGCGCGCCGAGCAGAAGGCGACCGGGGTGATGGTCGGCGTGATGGACCAGTTCGCCTCCGCGCTCGGCCGGCGCGGCCACGCGATCCTCCTCGACTGCGCCACCCTCGACCACCGGTACATTCCCTTTCCAGCCACCATGCTGATCGTGGTGGTCGATTCCGGCGTGCGCCGCAACCTCGCCGACACGCCTTACAACCAGCGTCGCCGCGAGGCCGAGTCGGGGATGCCGAAGCGCCGGCGCCACGTCGACTCCGAGATCGCGCGGGTCGGCGAGTTCACGGCGGCCCTGGAGCACGGTGACGACTCCCGCTGCGGCGAGCTGCTGAAGGAGTCGCACCGTAGCCTCCGCGACGATCTCGAGGTCTCGACGCCGGCGGTGGACGCCATCGTGGAGCGGGCGTGGAGCATCCCCGGCTGCCTCGGGGCCAGGATCATGGGGGCCGGCTTCGGCGGCAGCATCCTGGCCCTCGTCGAGCGGGGCGCCGAGGAAGCGTTCGCCGCCGGGATCGGCGCTCCCAGCGTCGTCTGCGCCACCGCGGATGGGGCATTCGTCGGATGACAGAGCGCGAACCTGCCGGGGTCGGTGCCACTTGGCGCCGGGGCCGCCCTGCGGCGGGCGGCTTCTGGTGCGAGGTCGGCGGTCGGTGAACGACTGTCTCTCATTGCCGCTGCGGCAGGGTTCGGGAGGCATCCGGCGACTCGAAGGGTTCGAGTCGCTCTGGCTGCCCCTCGGCGAGGGTGAGGCAGAGGGCCTGCCGGCCGGCAGGGGCAGGGGGTGGGAGCCCGCCGAGGTCCCCGGCCAGCGGTTGGCGGTTGAGGGCAGGAGCTCGCTCTGGTACCGCTGCAAGTTCGCCCGCCCCGACCACTCGGGCCGGGTCATGCTGCGCATCGGCGGTGCCTTCCTGGCGGCCAACGTCTGGCTCAACGGCCGTCTGCTTGGGTCTCACTACGGCTACTTCGCGCCCTTCGGCTTCGACATAACCTCCTACCTGGCCGCCGACAACCTGCTCGTCATCTGCTGCGAGTCTCCGATCGAGACCGACCTTGCCCGCAAGAAGCACGTGATGGGCATCTTCAACGACGGAGACAGCCGCCCCTACCCGCCGAGCGCCTATTTCAGCCTTCCCGATCCCTACCGGTGGGAGGTGCCGGTCGGCCTTTGGCGCGGCGTCGAGCTTGAGTACCTGGGACCGGTCGCGCTCGACTGGCTGCGGCTCCGGCCGCGGCTGGAGGCCGGCGATGTGGGAGTCGTGGAGGCCGAGGCCCGGCTCCGCAACCTGGACGGCCGCGACATGGCGGGCGAGATCGCGTTTGAGCTCCAGGGCTTTGGCGGCCGCCCGCTCCGGGTCGTGCGCGAGTACCGGATACCGGGTGGGCTGGAGCTCACCGTGCCCTTCTCTCTGACGATGCCGCAACCGCGCCGCTGGTCTCCCTGGCGGCTCGGCGAACCGAACCTCTACCAGGCGGCGGCGACGGTCACCGTGAGCGGCCGTGAGTCGGTCAGGGTCGAGGAGGACTTCGGCTTCCCTGACCTCCAGGTCCGCCCCCGGCCGGAGGGCTGGGAGGTCCGCGTCAACGGCTCGCCGTTCTTCCTGCGGGGGGCCAACTACCAGCCGGACCTCCGTCTCGATCGCCTGACTGCGGATCGCTTCCGGGACGACCTGCAGCTGGCGCGGGAGACCAACCTCGACGCGCTCCGCGTCCACGGCCACGTGCTGCCGGAGGAGTTCTACCGCCTGGCCGATCGGGCCGGGATCCTGGTCTTCGCGGACTTTCCGCTGACCGGGGCGTACGCCTACCACGCGACTCCCGAGGAGGGCCGCTTCTTCGAGGCGGCGGTCCGCGAGCAGGTGCCGGAGATGGTCGAGCTGCTGCGTAACCGGCCCTCGATCGCGCTTTGGACCGCCCACGACGACCCTCCATGGATCGCCGGCAACGCGTCTTTGGCCGACGTCCATTCGGTGCGGCAGAACTACTCCATCGACCAGGAGGCGAGCGCCCTCTTCGAGAAGCTGGACCCGAGCCGCCCTGCCTTGGCCGGCTCCGGCGATCTCGACAGCATGATTCGCGCCGGCTGGGGTGGCGGGCCCTGGTCCGAGATCGCCGACCTTGAGCCCCGCGTCGTCTCCGAGTACGGCGCCCAGGCGGCGCCCTCGCTCGACTCGCCGGTCTGGGAGGACCTCGGCCATGCCTGGCCGGTCGCGGACGACGACCCCGCCTGGCTCTACGCCGGGTTCCAGCCCTTCGCCTGGACCGAGAGCGGGGCCGGCCTGCCCTCCGACCACGAGTCATTAGCCGCTTTCGTTGAGGCCGGCCAGGCCTACCAGGCGTGGCTGCTTCGCTACGCCACCGACCAGTTCCGGATGCGGAAGTTCGAGCCCTGCTGGGGCGCCTTCGCGTACCAGTTGGTGGATCCCTTCCCGGCCATAGGGTTCGGCGTCGTGGACTACGCCCGGGTCCCCAAGGCGGGGCTCCAGGCCCTCCGCGAGGCGATGGCGCCGACGCGCCTGATCATCGAACCGATCGGGTTCCAAGCGGTCTCGGGTGCGCTCCGCTACCGGGATGGCGCGCCGGTCGAGGCCCGCCTGGTGGTGGTCAACGACGATTTTGACGCCAGCGGCACCGCCCGAGTGCGCTGGAGCCTCCATCGGCGGCGGGCGCCGGAGCGGACCGGAATCGCCTTCGTCCGCGACGCCCTGAGTCGCAAGTCCTACTCGGGCGCGGCTGAATTCGAGCTGCCGCTGGCGACCGAGCCGGCGCTCCAAGTCGGCCGACTGAGCCTCGCCGTCGCCGGCGAGGGCGAGTACCTGCTGAGCGGGGAGCTGGTGGTCGGCTCGCGACTCGTCGACTCGGTCGAGCTGCAGGTCGAGGTCTCGGCCGAGCCGGCGGCTCCACGCCGCCGGAGGCCGCTCCCTGGCTACCTGGCCGACCGGCTGGTGGACCGCAAGAGCCTACGGAGCGACCCGCGCGGGTTGAGCCTCGAGCTGCTCAACCAGACTCGGCCCGCGGCGCTGACCGAGGTGCACGGGATCTCGCTCGACGGCGCCCCCGTCGACGGCCAGCACCTCCTGGCGGAGATCAGCGGGCGTATCCTGCCGATGCCGAAGCGGTTGGAGCTGCCGATGGGAAGGCGCGTTCGCCTGCTGATCGACCTCGGCGCCCCGCTGCGTGGCGGACAGCACGTCCTGGAGATGGATCTCACGGTGCCCGGCGTGGCCAGCGGCAAGCTTCGCCTCCAGGGGTTCGTCTCGCCTGAAGAGCTGCGGCCCGCGCCATCGCCCAAACGCGGCTGATCTTGACTCGCACATGGCTGCTGCCATACTTCTGCACGCGGGACGGCTCTCCAGTCCCCGATGACGCGCGCATACAGATAGCCAAACGGAGGCCCTCCCGGTAATGGATCCACAGACTGGCAAAGCGGTTGCTGCGGTACTGCTCTTCCTCGTACTCGTCGTCGGCTGCATCTTGCTGCTGCGGCGGATGGGACGAGCCCGAAGGACCAAGGCCGCCGCGGTCGCTCCCCCGGCGGCGCCGGTCTCGGCGGGATCGCCCGCCATCCCGCCCCCCATGGCCGGTCCCACCGCCGGGGCCGGCGCCGCCGCGGCCGGAGGCTCGGTTCCGACCTGGGCCCCCCCGCCTGCGGCCACTCCGCCGGCGCCGTCTCCGCTGGCGCCGGCCGCTCCGCCTATTGCCACACCGGCCACGCCGCCTCCCGCCTGGGGAACACCGGCTCCAAGCGCGTCTTCGAACGCCGCGCCGGCGCCAGCGCCCGCCTGGGAGGCGGCGACCGCGCCACCCCCCGCCGCCGCGCCGCCGGCGGAGTCCACTCCTGCCTGGGCCGCACCGGCCGCCGCCGCCCCGGCCGCCCCGGCCGCCCCGGCCTGGGAGGCCCCCGCCGCTCCTGCTGCACCTCCAGCCTCGGCCGCCCCCGCCTGGGAGGCGCCCGCGGCCGCCGCCGAGACGCCGCCGGCCACCCCTGCGGCTCCCGCCTGGGAGGCGCCCGCGGCGGCGGCCGAGACGCCGCCGGCCACCCCTGCGGCTCCCGCCTGGGAGGCGCCCGCGGCCGCGGCCGAGACGCCGCCGGCCACCCCTGCGGCTCCCGCCTGGGAGGCGCCCGCGCCCGCGGCCGAGATGCCGGCCACCCCTGCGGCTCCCGCGTGGGAGTCGCCCGCGTCCGTCACCGGCGCCGCCGCCTCGTCCGCGGCTCCCACCTGGGAAGCGCCCGTGGTCGACACCACCGACGCAGCCGCTGCCCCGGTCGCGGTCGAGCCGGCCACGCCTGCCTGGGAAGCCCCGGCTCCAGTCGCTGAATCCCCGGCTGCGGGCGAGCCGGCGGCGGCTGCACCCGCGGTCGAGTCTGGCACGCCCGCGTGGGAGGCGCCCGCCGCGGCGGCCGCGCCCGCCGCCGAGTCCGCCGCCCCGGCCTGGGAAGCTCCCGCGCCGGCTGCCTCCGAAACCCCCGCCTCGACCTGGGCGGCTCCGGTGACCGACCCGGTGACGGTCGAAGCTCCCTCCGCGAGCCCCGAGACGCCGGCGGCGCCGGCGTGGAAGGCGCCCGCCGTCGGGGCCGCCCCGGCCGGCGAAGCAGCCGAGCTTCCGGCGCCCGAAGCCGCGGAGTCCCCAGCTTCCGAGGCTGCGCCCTCCACCGAGAGCGGAAACCTCGACCAGGCCCTGGGTGGTAGCACCATGGCGATGCCCTCCTGGCAGCCCGAGGCAGCGCCGGACCAGGCCGCGGCCACCCTGACGCCTGAAGAGCTCGGCTCGGCCGCGGCGGCTGCCGCGCCGGCCGACCCCGCAAGGGCTGAGCCGGACGCGCCCGCCACCCCGGCCTGGGAAGCACCCGCCGCCGAGACTCCGGCGGCAGCGCCGGCTTGGGATGCGCCCTCCGGGACACCGGCGAGCGACGCCGTGCCGGCGGCCGAGTCTGCTCCGGTTGCCCCGGCGTGGGAAGCTCCCCCGGCCGAGCAGCCACCCGCCGCGTGGGCCGCACCCGCCCCGCCGGAACCTGCCGCGGCCGAGGCTCCCGCCACCGGACCGAGCTGGGACGCCTCCGCCGGGGCGGGCGAAGCCGCTGCTGCGGGGCCCGAGGCTCCTGCGACCGGCGTCGAGGGGATGGGCGCCGCTCGTTCCGAGGGCACCATGTCGATGCCGACCTGGGCTCCGCCTGCGGAGGCCCCGGCGCCCGAAGCCCCTTCTGCCGCCCCCATCGCCGATGCCGGCGTGGACCGGACCATCTTCGTCGACTCCTCGGCGGTGACCGGCCCCGTTGCCGGAACCGGCACCCAGGCCATGCCAATCCTCGCGGAAGGCGAGCTGGTGATCGCCTCGGGCCCCGACAGCGGCCACAGCTTCAAGGTCGCCGGCCCCGCCATCCGAATCGGCCGCGCTCCCGACAACGACCTCGTCCTCCGCGACCCGGCCACCTCCGGGCACCACGCTCGGGTCGAACGCCGCGGCAACCAGTTCTTCGTGGTGGACCTCGGCTCGACCAACGGGACCCTGGTCAACGGCGAGGTGGTGATGGAGCGCGAGCTGAAGAACGGGGACGCGATCACCATCGGCCAGAACGCGGTCAACTTCGCCGTCCACTGATGCCGCTCTGTCTGGCCTGGGCGACCGACCCCGGCCTGGAGCGCGAGGAGAACGAGGACTCGGTCTTCGTCTCGGCGGACTCCGGCCGGCTCGACGCTCTCCTGCTGGTCGCGGACGGAATGGGCGGGCACGCCTCCGGCCAGGTCGCGAGCAGGATCGTGGTCGACACCGTCGCCGGTGAGGTGAGGTCGGACTCGGGGGTGGACCCCGCCAACCTGCCGGCCGTCTTCGCGCGGGCCAACACGGCGGTCTTCGAGGCCTCGCAGGCGGACTCGGAGAACGCCGGGATGGGCAGCACGGTGGTGATGGCGGCGATCCGGGACGGAAGGATGGCTCTTCTCAACGTCGGCGACAGCCCCGCATATCTCTTCCGCTCGGCGACGGTTACCGAGATCTACCAGAACCACAGCTGGCCATCTGAGCAGGCGCGCGCGGGGATCATCAAGCCCGAAGAGGTCGCCAACCACCCGATGAAGCACCGGCTGGCGCGGGCCGTCGGCGTCTGGGACCACGTCAAGCCCTACACCACCCAGCTCGAGCTGGAGCCCGGTGACGTGGTCTTGCTCTGCAGCGACGGGGTGGAAGAGGCAGGAGTGACAGCCGAGGAGCTGCGGGTGATGCTTGAGGGTGACGACCTCGACGCCGCAGTGAAGTCGGTGATAGCGCTCTGCCGCGAGCGGGGCGCGCCCGACAACGTGACGGTCGCGGCAGTCCGGGTCGAGGCGGGGAGCTAGTAGGCCCGGGCGATCAGCTCGGCCAGGTGCCAGACCGGGATCGACCGCCCGCGGCTCTTGAGACCTGCCAATAGCTGCATCTGGCAGCCGGGATTGGCGGTGACCACCACCTCGGGATCGACCGACAGCAGCCCTCCCAGCTTCTCGTCCAGGATCCGTCCGGACATCTCCGGCTCGAGCGTGCTGTAGATCCCAGCCGAGCCACAGCAGATGTCGGCGTGGGGCATCTCGACAAAGTCGACGCCGGGGACCGCGCGCAGCAGGTCCCGGGGCTGACGGGTGATCCGCTGGGCGTGGGCGAGGTGGCAGGGGTCCTGGTAGGTGACCCGCAGCCTGACCTCGTGTTTCGGTTCCGGCAGACCGGCCTGGGCCAGGAACTCGAAGAGGTCGCGAGTCTTCGGACCCAACTCCGAATAGAAGTCCTTCAGGTGAGACGAACAGCCGGCGGAGTCGACCACCAGCACATCGAAGGACTTGGGGTCGAACACGGCCTGGTTCTCATCCCGCAGGCTGCGAGCAGTCTCGAGGTCGCCGTTGTGGGCGAAGAGAGCCCCGCAGCACCTCTGGTCGGGGGGAAACCAGACCTCGCAGCCGGCCAGCTGGAGCAGCTTCACCGCGGCAGCATGCGACTCGGGAAACATGATCGGCATCACGCAGCCGGTTAGGAAGGCGACGCGATGGCGGCGCGGGCCGATCGCCGGGGCCACCGACCCGGCCGGCGGCCGGTAGGGAGCGTGCAGTCTCGGCAGCTGGCGGCCCTGGGGCACGAGGGAGGTGAGGCCGACGGCCTGGGCGGCCCTGGTCAGCACTCCCGCCGCGCGAAGTCGCGCAGGATGGGGGAGCAGGGCTCGCATCGCCAGCGTCGAGACCGTGCGCTTGCGGTCGAACCCGCGAAGCCTCTCGACCTCGGCGCGGCCGTGCTCGATGATCCGGCCGTAGGGGACGCCTGACGGGCAGACCGACTCACAGGTGCGGCAGCCCAGGCAGAGGTCGATGTGGCGGGCCAGGTCGGCCGTGAACGGCAGCTCGCCGCGCTGCCACTGGGTCATCAGGTAGATCCGGCCCCGCGGCGACTCCGTCTCCAGGCTGGTCGCCCGGTAGGTGGGACAGTAGTTGAGGCAGAGCCCGCAGTGGACGCAGGTCGAGAGGTCGTCGTCACTGGGGGCATCGGGGCCCTGGAAGACGCCCGCGTTCTTGACGTCGATCGCCTGGACGGCCATCAGACCAGGTACCTGCCCGGTGACAGGGTCCGCCGCGGGTCGAAGGCATCGCGAAGCCTGCGCATCAGGTCGATGGTGGCGGGGGGGCGGCCCCAGGCCCCGACCTGACGCTTGAAGTCGGGCGGCGCGGCCAGCAGGACCAGCGAGCCGCCCTCCGCCTCCGCGGCCTGCCTGACCGCCACAAACCGGTCGGGATCCTCGAAGTCGAACCAGTGGGCGACGCCGACACCGGGCTGGGCCATCCAGCGGGCCGGCTCTGGGAGCATGCGAAGCAGGCCTGACAGCGCGCCGCGGCGCACCGAGAGGCGCGCCCAGCGCTCGGCCCCGTGGCGGGCGTGCTCCTCCCAGAAGCCGTCGTCGGCGTCCTGCCATCCGAGCTCGCGGCGGATCCGACGAGTTCCCTCCTCGGTGCCGGCGATCCGGCCGACCAGGGTCAGCCCGCCGCCGAGCTGGAGCAGCTCGAGGGCGACCGGCGGCATTGCCAGCGAAAGAGCGCGGTCGGCTTGCGCCCACGCCTCCTCGAGGCCGGGCCCGGCCCAGCCCAGGCTGAGCTCCGACAGCGGCTTCGGGTAGACCTTGAAGGAGGCCTCGACGATGACCCCAAGGCTGCCCAGGGCGCCGAGGTGGAGCTTGTTCAGGTCGTATCCGCTGACGTTCTTGACGACGCGGCCGCCCGACCGGGCGAGCCGCCCGTCCGGGAGCGCGACCCGAAGTCCCACGAGGTAGTCGCGCGCGGTGCCGTAACGGAGTCTCAGCGGCCCCGACCAGCCGCTGGCGAGCAGCCCGCCGACCGTGTGGCCGGGGCCGCCGAAGGGGTCGAGAGGCAGGAACTGGCCGGCCCTGGCGAGCTCGGCCTGGAGCGCCTCCAGCGGCATGCCCGCCTCGACGGTCACGGTCAGGTCGGCCGGGCTGTAATCGACCAGCCGGTCCATCCCAGAGGTCTCGAGGGCGAGGTCGAAGCGCTCCGGCGGGTCGCCCATCCCGAGCGCCCGGCCGCCGCCGACCGGTATCACCGCCAGGCCGGCCGCCGCCGCCTCCCCGAGTGCAGCCGCCAGCTCCTCGGCACTGGCCGGACGGGAGGTCGTCGCGGCCCCGAGCCCGTCTACCACCAGTTCGCCTCGGCGGCGACGCCGCTGCGGGCCACCAGGCGGGCGTCGCGGCGGGTCGGGTCGGGGAAGACCTTGCCGGGGTTGAACATTCCCTTCGGGTCCACGACGTCCTTCACCCGGTGCATCTGCTGGAGGTCGTCGGGCGTGAAGATCCAGGGCATGAAGGCGTTCTTCTCGAGGCCTATGCCATGCTCGCCGGAGAGGGTTCCGCCGGCGTCGATGCAGGCCCGCAGCATCTCCTCGCCCGCCTTTTCGACTTTGTCCATGACGCCCGGCTCGCGGAGGTCGAAAAGGATGTTCGGGTGAAGGTTGCCGTCGCCGGCGTGGAAGACGTTGGCCACCGGCAGCCGGTAGTGGCGGCCGATCTCGCCCACGCTGTGCAGCACCTCCGGCAGGCGCGTCCGGGGCACGACCCCGTCATGCAGGTAGTAGTTCGGCTTGATCCGTCCCAAGGCTCCGATTGCGCCCTTTCGGCCCGCCCAGAGCAGCTGGCGCTCGGCGTCGTCCGCCGCCAGCTTGCAGGCGAACGCCTCGTTGGCCTCGAGGATCCTCCGGATCTCGACCATCAGCTCCTCCGCCGACTCGGTCAGACCGTCCACCTCGACCAGCAGCACCGCCCCCGCATCGGTCGGGTAGCCGGCGTGGTAGTGCGCTTCGACGGCGCCGACGGTGACCTCGTCCATCATCTCCAGCGCCGCCGGCACGATCCCGTGGCCGATCACCGAGCTGACCGCGTGGCTGGCCGTCTCGATGGTGGGGAAGGCGGCCATCAGGGTCCGCACGGCCTCCGGGATGGGCAGCAGCCGGACCTGGATCCGCGTTATCACGCACATGGTCCCCTCCGAGCCGACCAGCATCCCGAGGAGGTCGAGGCCGGGCCGGTCGGGGTCGTCGCCGCCCACCCACCGGATGCTGCCGTCGGCCAGCACCGCCTCCATCCCGATGATGTGGTTGGTCGTGACGCCGTAGTAGAGGCAATGGGGTCCGCCGGAGTTCTCGGCCGCGTTGCCACCGATGGTGCACGCCTTCTGGGAGGAGGGATCCGGCGCGTAGAAGAGGCCCTTGCGAGCTGCCTCGACGCTCAGGTCGGCATTGACGACGCCGGGCTCGACCATCGCCGTCCGGCTGACCGGGTCGATCTCGAGGATCCGGTGCATCCGGGCCAGCGAGAGCGCGATCCCACCGCGGATCGTCACGGCGCCGCCGGACAGCCCGGTGCCCGCGCCGCGCGGCACCACCGGCAGGCCGTGGGCGCGCGCGATCTTGACGACGGTGGACACCTCCTGGGCGCCGAAGGGGAAGACGATCGCGTCGGGAAGCGAGCCGGTGATCGAGGCGTCCCGCTCGAAGATGACCAGGTCGTGGGGGTCGGAGACGACGTGGTCGGCGCCGACCGCCTTTCGCAGCTGCTCGATCGCGCCCCGGTTCATGGTCATGCCAGCGGAGCCTCCACGGCCGGGTCGTGCTCGAAGGAATCGAAGCGGCGGGCGAAGCTGCCCGGAAGGGAGGCCGACTCGGCCCACTCGCGGCCGGGAGCTAGAAGGTCGAGCCAGGCTTGACATTCAGCGTCGGAGGGCATCGCGTCGGGCCGCTCGAAGAGCACGTCGTAGATCCGGCTGTGGGGCGACACCTGGATGGTGTACCAGACCGACAGTCCGTCCTCGGTCCGCGCCCGGTGGCGATCGTCGACCTTCCGGTTGACAGGCAGCCTGAGTGGCCTGGCCTCCGCTTCCGCGCGGAGACGCGCCGCCTCCGCCGGCCGGGACTCCCGCTCCACTGCACCGGAATCATACGGCCGGTTTCAATCGCCCCATCAGCCGGGCCAATGGTGATATCGGAATCGTCTATGCCCGCGACAAAAATGATCGGATGAGCGTTAGATTGAATTGCAGACATGGACATCGTGCTCTACGGACGCGCCGGGGACCCCGACTCGCAAACGATGCGGGACTACTTCGAGTCGCGCGGCATCGACTACCGGATGCGGCGGATCGACGTTGACGGCGAGGCGCGCCGCGAGTGGGAAGACCTCGACGGGCAGGTCACCCCGGTCATCACCATCGACAGGACCCGCATCGTTCGCGGTCTGGACCGCACCCGGCTCGACTCCTTCATCGGCATAGTCGGCTGCTAGCCCAGCGCTAAACTCCGAGCGTGGATTCACGCTCGCGAGTGGAGGCCGCGCTTCGCGGCGACAGCGTCGACCGGGTCCCGGCCGGCGCTTGGGGTCACACCTACCGCGAGGAGTGGTCGCCCGAGGCGCTGGCGAAGGTCACCGCCGAGCGTCAGCGCCGCTACGGATGGGACTTCGTCAAGTTCCAGCCCCGCGCCAGCTGCTTCGCCGAGGCCTTCGGCGCCCGCTACCAGGGGTCCAACCACAGCCTGCGCGCCCCGCGGGAGCTGAGCCATCCGATCCATGGCCACGCGGACTGGCGAGATCTACCG
>Ga0307374_10007650_pt1 | contig 16356 bp, 9 predicted proteins | sample OX3MG_FD_202532 | JGI IMG/M metagenome (GOLD analysis project Ga0307374, IMG submission 202532) | Soil microbial communities from Risofladan, Vaasa, Finland - OX-3 | ecosystem: Environmental > Terrestrial > Soil > Coastal area > Acid sulfate soil | place: Finland: Risofladan, Vaasa | collected... | reverse complement strand
TTCGACGCGAGGATCTGCATGGCCTTCGCCTTGTTCTGATGCTGTGAGCGCTCGTTCTGCACCGCCACGACAGTTCCTGTTGGAAGATGCGTGATCCGAACGGCGGAGTCGGTGACGTTCACATGCTGGCCGCCTGCACCAGAAGAGCGGTAGGTATCGATGCGGAGGTCTTTGTCGTCGATCTCGACTTCGCCGGACACGTCCTCGAAGAACGGCACCACGCTCACCAAAGCGAAGCTCGTCTGCCTACGGGCCTGCGCGTCGAACGGTGAGATGCGAACGAGGCGGTGGACCCCGCGCTCCGAAGCGAGAAGGCCGTTCGCGTAGCGACCTCTGATGATGAAACTCGCGGACAGGATCCCGGCTTCCTGGCCCGGGCTCACCTCTTCTATCTCGAACTCGAAGCCGCGCCGGTCCGCCCAACGCTCGTACATCCGTACGAGCATTTCCGCCCAGTCCTGCGCGTCTGTGCCGCCGTCCTTGGCGTGGACCTCGCAAACGGCGTCGTACTCGTCGTGCTCGCCGGCGAACAGCGAGCGCAGCTCCAGTCTGTCGAGCTCCCTGCTCACCCCGGAGATCAGCTGGGAGAGCTCCCCTTCCACCGAATCGTCGTCCTCCTCGACGCCGAGCTGGTAGAGGGTCTCCGCGTCGGACAGCTTCCTGCCGAGGCCGTCGAGGATTTCTACATCTCCCTTCACCTGTCCGTATTCACGCGTGACGCGTTGCCCCACCTCGGTGTCGTCCCAGAGGTCAGGGCGGCCGAGTTCGGCTTCGAGCTGGGCCAAACGCGTCCTCAGGTCGTCGAGGTGCAGGTAGGTTGCCGCTTCGTCGAGCCGGCGGCGTTGCGCGGCAAGATCATCCTTGAAGTCATGCATTCCGGTAGCGAGCCTTCAGCGCCCGTGGCAGAACTTGAACTTCTTGCCGCTGCCACACGGGCACGGGTCGTTGCGCCCCGCCCGCTCGAAGGCCGAGTCCTTGACAACAGGTTTCTCGATCTCAGGAGACGGCCCGGGAGCGGTGGTTTGCATCGCGGCGCCGGCGGCTGGGTTGTGGCTGGTCGCCTGCGGATCGGGGGCGAACACCACTTCCTCCCCGGGGGCCGGCCCGCTCCTCGCCGCCTGGTACATGGCGCTGGTTCCCTGCACGGGGTCGTCCGCCGCCTCGTACTGCGCGCCCGCCAGAGCCGCTTGCTCGTCGGGCGGTGCCTGCTCGAGTACCTGGACCTGAGCATGCATGACGATCTTGACGTAGTCGTCGTCGATACTGGCCATCAGCTGGCCGAACATCTCGTAGCCGTCCTTCTGCCAGGCGACCAGCGGGTCCTGCTGACCCATCGCACGAAGCCCGATGCCCTCGCGCAGGTAATCCATCTCCGATAGGTGCTCCCGCCACTTCTGGTCGATCAGCTGGAGCATGACCTCGCGCTCCAGAGCACGCATCGTGTCCGCCCCACCGGGCATCGTCTCTTCGCGCACCTCGTAGTAGCGGATCGCCTCGCCCGCCAGGACTTCGTAGACGTCGTTGGCGCTCGGAAGGGTTTCGAGCTGCTCCTTCGTCGCCGTGGTCGGGAAGTACAGCCGCGCCTCGGTGATGAGACCGTCGAGGTTCCAGTCTTCGTGGTAGTCGGAGTTCCCGCAGTTCGCGGTGACGATGCTGTCGATCGCCGAAGAGAGCACGTCTATCGTCCGGGCCCTCAGGTCCTCCCCCTCGAGGATCTGGGCGCGCCGGGCGTAGATCACCTTGCGCTGCTCGTTCATCACCTCGTCGTACTTGAGAACGTCCTTGCGGATCTCGGCGTTGCGCGCCTCGACGGTGTTCTGCGCACGCTCGATCGCGCGCGACACCATCTTCGACTCGATGGGTACGTCCTCCGGTAGGGCCTGCCCCATCACCCAGTTCATCGCTCCGGTCGCGAACAAGCGCATCAGCTCGTCCTCGAGAGAGAGGAAGAACCTGCTTTCGCCGGGGTCGCCCTGGCGGCCGGAGCGGCCGCGCAGCTGGTTGTCGATCCGGCGCGACTCGTGCCGCTCGGACCCGAGGACGTAGAGCCCGCCGAGCTCACGGATCTTGTCGCCTTCGGTGACGCATTCTTCCTCGTACTTCGTGAGGAGCTCGCGGTACCGGGGCTGGCCCTCCTCGGATTCGGGGTCCAGCCCGCTCGCGTGCACTTCCTGCGCCGCCAGCAACTCGGGGTTCCCCCCGAGGAGGATGTCGACGCCGCGGCCCGCCATGTTCGTGGCCACTGTCACCGCGTGCAGCCGCCCTGCCTGGGCGACGACCTGAGCCTCACGCGCATGCTGCTTGGCGTTGAGGACGTGGTGCGGGATCCCCCGCCTGGTCAGCATGTCGGAGAGGACCTCGGACTTCTCCACCGACGCCGTGCCGACGAGCACCGGTTGACCCTCGTCGTAGCGTTCGATGATGTCCTCGACCACCGCGTTGAACTTGGCCTGCTCGGTCTTGTAGATGAGGTCCTGCTGATCCGCGCGGACCATCGGCATGTTCGTCGGGATCGGCACGACCGGCAGGTTGTACGTGCTGGCGAACTCCGACGCCTCGGTCTCGGCTGTGCCAGTCATGCCGGCGAGCTTCTCGTAGAGGCGGAAATAGTTCTGGAGGGTGACCGTCGCCCAGGTGTGGTTCTCCTCTTTGATCTGCACCCGCTCCTTGGCCTCGACGGCCTGGTGAAGCCCGTCGGACCAGCGCCGGCCTTCGAGGACGCGGCCGGTGAACTCGTCGACGATCTTCACCTCGCCATCAGCGACGATGTAGTCCTTGTCGCGCTTGTAGAGCTCTTTCGCCTTGAGCGCCTGCGTCAACTGGTGGACGTAGTTGGATGAGACGAGGTCGTAGAGGTTGTCGATGCCGAGGGCCTTCTCGACCTTCTCGATGCCTTCCTCGGTCGGCGCCACCGTGCGCTTCTCCTCGTCGACCTCGTAGTCGACTCCCGCGTTGAGGGAGCGTGCGACGCCGGCGAACTGGTAGTACAGCCGGGCTGATTCGGACGAGGGCCCGGAGATGATCAGCGGGGTACGGGCCTCGTCGATGAGGATCGAGTCCACCTCGTCGACGATGGCGTAGTGGTGGCCCCTCTGCACCATGTGCTCGAGGGCGCGAGCCATGTTGTCGCGCAGGTAGTCGAACCCGAACTCGGTATTGGTCCCGTAGGTGACGTCCGAGCTGTAGGCGTCCTTCTTCGCCTGCCAGTCGTCGATATCCGGGGACACCCGCCCCACGTTGAGACCCATGAACCGGTGGATCTGGCCCATCCACTCGGCGTCCCGTCGGGCGAGGTAGTCGTTGACGGTGACGACATGCACGCCTTCGCCTGCCAGCGCGTTGAGGTAGACGGGCAGGGTGGATACCAGCGTCTTGCCTTCACCGGTCTTCATCTCGGCGATCCAGCCGAAGTGCAGCGCGGCGCCACCCATGAGCTGCACGTCGAAGTGCCGCTGGCCGATCGTGCGCCGGGCCGCCTCCCTGACCGCGGCGAAGGCTTCTATGAGAAGGTCGTTGAGATCCTCGCCGTTGGCCAGCCGTTCCTTGAACACGACGGTCTTGTGAGCCAACTGCTCGTCGGACAGGGCCTTGATCCCGCCCTCTAGCGCGTTGATGTCGGGAACCAGGGACTGCAGCGCCCGGACCTTCTTGCCCTCGCCGGCGCGCAGGATCTTCGAGAACACGCTCATGGGCCATCCATGCTACCGGCGCCCCCTAGGGCCCGGGGCCCGTGCCGGGCTTCGGGCGGGTGCCACCGCTAGCCTCCGGTCGTGGAGGCAGTAGCCGCAGCTCCGGTGGCCACGCTGCAGTGGAGGCGGGTACTCCCCCACCTCCCGTTGGCGGTCCTGGTCGCTGCCTACGCGATCCGTTTCTCGCTCCTGTCCGTGGCGGTCCACGACGGCTTCGGCACGCCGCCATTCGACATGGCGATACCCGACCAGGGGATCTGGCTCCTCAGCCGCTTCCACGCGCCCTTCGTGACCGTCATGGGACGCAACCTCTTCGCCGACCACAACTCGTGGATCCTCGCGCTCGTCGTCCCGCTGTACTGGGTCTACCCCCACACCCAGGCCCTGCTGGTGTTGCAGTCGTGCCTGCTGGCCGCTGGGGCCGTGCCGATCTACCTGCTCGCCCGCCGCCGTCTGGACAACACCTGGATGGCGACGGCGCTGGCAGCCGCCTACCTGCTGAACCCGGCGCTGCAGAACGGAAACCTGGAGCAGTTCCACGTAGAGGCGTTCACCGTCCTGTTCCTCTCAATGGGCATCTACGCGGCAGTCGAGTGGAAGCCGGTGCTGCTCGCCGTCTCGGTTGTCGGGTGCGTGCTCTGCAAGGAGGACACCGCCGTGCTCATGGTTCCGCTGGGCATCTGGGTGTTCCTTCGTCGCGACCGACGCTGGGGGTCGGCGATCGCGGTGGGGTCAGCCGTGTGGACGGCGCTCTCGTTCGAGGTGTTCACACGTGCATTGCTCGGAGCCGGTTCGATTCACACCGACCGGGTGCCCTTCGGCGGGGTCGGGGGCTTTCTCTCCGCAATCTTCACCAAACCCAGGCAGGTCTTCGACTACCTGACCAGCCAGGGCCGGCTCTTCTATTTCTGGCAGATGGGGGTGTCGGTCGGATGGGCGTTCCTGTTGGGCCCGTCCGTGGCCGCTATCGGCTTCTTGACCTTCGTCGAGAACGAACTGGCCGACTTCGGCTACATGCACCAGATCCAATACCACTACTCGATGCCGCTCGTGCCGATCCTCGTCGCCGGCACGGTGTACGCGATCAGCCGGCTCGGACCCGTCTCTCTTCGTGTAGCAGCCACCGGTTTCGTCACCGCGTGCGCCTTGATCGCTTGCGTGTTCTGGGGCCTGGCGCCGTTCTCCCTCAACACGTATCCGCACATGAGCACCTCGTCGCCTGCGGTACGCGACGCCAACGCGGTGATAGCGCACCTACCGCCCGACGCGGTGGTATCGGCCTGGTACCCCTACGTCGCCCACATCGACCACCGCACCCGGATCTACATGTGGCCGACACCGTTCTCGGCGAAGTACTGGGGTCTTTACCACCAGGAGGGACAGCGGCTGTCCTTCGCCGGCCAGATCCAGTACGTGCTACTGCCGACGGACCCCGCGGAACTGACTCCCGATGACACGCGCGTGCTGGCCGGGATCGCTTCGCAGTACCGGATCGTCTATCAGGTCGGCTCGGTCGCTCTGTACGAGCGTCTGCCCGGGCTCACTCCTCAGTGTGGGGGTCGAGAAGCCTCTTGCGCACGGCGTACATGACCGCCTCCATGCGCGAGTGCAGGTGCAGCTTCTCGAGGATGTTCCGCACGTGGTTCTTCACCGTGTTCTCGGAGATGTAGAGCTCGTCGGCCACGTCGCGGTTGCTCATGCCGCGGGCGACCAGCTTGAGCACCTCGAGCTCGCGGGCGGTCAGCACCGGCGCCGGCAGCTGCTCCTTCTTCTCGGCGGCCTGCCGGGCGAGGGAGTTGAACTCGTTGAGCAACTTTGACGCCATCGACGGCGAGATGAGGCTCTGGCCCTGCACGACGGACCGTATCGCCGTCGCCACCTCCTCCACCGAGATCTCCTTCAGCAGGTAGCCGTTCGCCCCGGCCTTGATCGCCTCGTAGAGGTCGTCCTCCTCGTCCGACACGGTGAGCATGAGGATCTTCGTCGACGGAAGCAGCTCTCGGATTCGCCGCGCGGCCTCGATCCCGTTGACACGGGGCATCCGCACGTCCATCAGCACGACGTCCGGGGCCATCTCCTCCGCCTTGGCGATGGCCTGCTCGCCGTCCTCGGCCTCGGCGACGACCTCGATGTTCTCCTCGGTACCGAGGACCACGTACAGCCCGCGACGGAACAGAGCCTGGTCGTCGGCTATGAGAACCCTGATGACGTCGTCGTCTGACGGCTCGCTCACGGACCATGACGGTAGTAGACCAGAGCTACTAGTAAGGGGTTGACCTCAGCGGCTGACCTGGTCTTTGACCCCACACTCGCCCGGACACCCCGGGGCCCCTGCGGCCCCGCCGGCGGCCGGGACTTACTCCTAAGCCGCACCATGATCAGCAGCGGTCAGCTGCCTTACGTGGGTCGTTTCGCCTGCGACTGGCATCGACTTTCAACCACAGACCCGCTGAGGTCCGCATTCAAATTACCCGGCCGGGCACCCCGCACGGCCCCGCAGGCCTACGCGCCCAGGTGCTCCTTCAGTTCCACCAGGGTCGGAACCGGGCCGGGGTCGATCCCGGCGAAGGCGGCCATCCACAGGGACACGAAGTCCCCGACGAGTATCAGGTCGAGCAGCTGGGCCAGGTCGCTGTCGCCTTGCGCTCGCACCTCGATGATGTCCGCGACGACCTCTCGCATGATGTCGCCAACCAATTCGAAACGACGCCCGATCTGGGGATGCTCCACCTCGTGCCTCAAGAACACGCCGGTGATCGTCTGGCGGGTGACGTCGCCGTGCTGGCCCCAACCGCAGATCTCGTTGTGGCACAGCTCCGACTGGACGGCCCACCACGCGGGGGCCTTGGCGTTCTCGTTGATCTGGGTCTTCCACCGCTGGGCTGCCACGGCGCCCAGGGCTCCCCCTCCGTGGACGAGCGCCATGGTCCGCCCGATGCGCCGGGCCACTTCGGCCGCCTCGCTGAACTCCCCCCCGGCGACGAGCGCGTCCCTGCGCCGGGACAGCTGGTCGACCGCGTCCCCGATCCACTGATGCGCACCCCGGTAGAGGCCGATCTCCTCGAGGACGACGAGCGGCGGGATGGCCATCGCCCCGAGGGCAGCCCGCGGCTGGGGGATGCTGGCCGGGACCTCGATGACCGGGACGTCCCACCCGTGTGCCAGCTCGGCCAGTTGACCGCCGCCGGTCACGACCACCATCCGCGCGCCGGCTACGGCCGCGTCGGTGGCTGCTTGGACGGTCTCCTCCGTGTCGCCCGAGGCTGAGATCGCGAAGACGAGGGTCCCGCTGTCGACGTAGGCAGGGCATTCGTAGGACTTGCTGACTATCACGGGCACCGGGAGCATCGACGCCGTGACGGCGGCGACGACCTCTCCCGCCATGCCGCTGCCCCCCATCCCCATGATGACCACCTTCTCGACCATCTCCGCCGACGGGAGACGGTCGAGGCCCTGCCCCCTCGCGGCGGCGTCGCGGACCTGCTCGGGCATACCGGCGGCGAGATCGAACATCCCGAGGGAGTCGACGATCACGAGCCACCCTCATGGGAGGCCGGGGCGGCGTCGAAGGTGGGCTTGATCCCCTCGGCGGCGGCCTTCGCCGTGAGACGCTCGTCCTCGGCTTCGTCGACGGTCTCCGCCTCGTCGATGAGCATCACGGGGATGCCCTCGGTGATGCGGTAGCGCAGGCGGAGCCGGGGGTTGTACAGGGAGTCCTCGCTCTCGAAGTACAGCAGGGGGCCCTTGTCCTTGGGGCAGGCGAGGATTTCGAGCAGCCGGGGGTCGAGGGCCAACGGGGCTCTCCTTGTCGAAGTTTTCGGGCGGTTCGGTGTAACGGTCTAGCCGGTTCAGTGGGTTGGCCGCTGCCCGCCGATCAACCCGAGCACTTCCTCGGTGCGCGCCCGGCACGTCGCCGTGTCGGCGGCTTCGAGATTCAGGCGTAGGAGCGGCTCGGTGTTCGACGGGCGGAGGTTGAACCACCAGTCGCCGAGGTCGACCGTCAGCCCGTCGAGGCGGTCCTGGCGGGCGCCTGAGAAGTGTTCAGCGACGGACTCAATGACACCGGCCGGGTCGTCGACCTCGGTGTTGATCTCGCCGGAGGCGGCGTAGCGCTCGAAATCGCGGCGCAACTCGGATAGGGGTCTGCCGGTCTTGCTGAGCACCTCGAGTACCACCAGAGCGGCGATGGTGCCGGAGTCGGCCCGGTAGTTGTCGCGGAAGTAGTAATGGCCCGAGTGCTCGCCGCCGAAGAGGGCGTCGGTGTCGGCCATGACCGCCTTGATGTACGAGTGTCCCACCCGGGTGCGCACCGGGACGCCGCCCCGCTCGCGGATGATCTCGGCCACCGCCTTTGAGCAGATGAGGTTGTGGAGGATCGTGGCTCCGGGGCTCTTCTCCAGCATCGCGGCCGCGACCAGCGCCGTCGTGGTGGAGCCGGAGACCGGCTGGCCCTTGTCGTCGACGAGGAAGCAGCGGTCGGCGTCGCCGTCGAAGGCGAGGCCGACGTCGGCCTGCGTCTCGAGGATGCGCCGCTGGAGTGCCACCAGGTTCTCGGGCTGGATCGGATCGGCCGGGTGGTTCGGGAAGGTCCCGTCGAGCTCGCCGAACAGGACCTCCAGGGAAAAAGGCAGGCCGTCGAAGACCGCCGGTACGACGAGGCCACCCATGCCGTTCGCGGTGTCCGCCACGACGCGCAGCGGTCTCAAGGCGGTGACATCGACGAATGAACGGACCTTCGACACGTAATCCGTTAGGACGTCACGCGTCGTGACGGCACCCGGGTCGGGCACCGGCTCGTCGGCGGCGATGCCGTTGACGATGTAGTTCTTGATCTCTCGGAGCCCGGTGTCCACTCCGACCGGGCGGGCGCCGGCGAGGCAGAGCTTGATCCCGTTGTAGTGGGCCGGATTGTGTGACGCTGTGAACATGGCTCCCGGGGCTTCGAGTCGGCCCGAGGCGAAGTACATCTCGTCGGTGGAAGTGAGCCCCAGGTCGACGACGTCCGTGCCGGCGGACGTCGCCCCGTCGGCGAACGCCCTTACGAGTTCCACGCCTGACGGTCGCATGTCACGCGCCACCAGGATCCGCGAGGTACCGGCGAATCTGGCGAAGGCGGCCCCGACCGCTCGGGCGAGGTCGGGGCTCATCTGATCGGGGACTGTGCCGCGGATGTCGTAGGCCTTGAAGACCGTGTCGAGGATCGCCTGGTCGCTCGCTGCCATGCGGCCCCGCACCTTAGCCTTGGTGCCCAGGGCGCCCAGGGTGGACGCCATCCCCCTCCCGAGGAAGTGCCTGGGCACGGGGTAGACCACCGGGCGCAGTCGCCACAGGACGACGATGCCGGCGAGACCGAGGATGGATATCGCGAGGCTCAACCAGTCCAGGCTCGTGTACCCGTAGTTGAGCGTCACGCGGTTGGCGGTCGGTATGACGACCATGAGGTTGGGAGTGACCCGGTACGGTCCCCGACCGCCCGACACCCGCCAGTTGGGAAAATAGCTGGTCTTGACCAGGACCGGGACACCGGTCTGGTCGACGTCAAACGAGATGGACTCGTTCGTGTGACGGATATGGGATACCTGCACGTTGGGGAGCGGCGTGATCGGAGGGGAGGTGTCCTGCGGGGATACACGCGCCCAGTTCTTTGGCCCGGACGCTGCTTCGAGCACGTCCCAACGGTTCGGGTCGAGGTACCAGCTTTCCGACGCCTTCAGCCAGGTCTTGCCTCCCCCGGACACCCCGGTCATGACGACCGGCTGGTCGAGCAGCGGCGCCACCTCGTCGGAGTTGGCGACCTCGTAGATCTTCCAGGTGCGCATCTCGGTGTTGGTCTGGTTGCCGGTCGTGTAGGAGACGGGAAACGGGCCGACGCTCGCAACGAGCTGGAGATCGCTGTCCTGATCCGCTTGGGTCTGCACCTCGGGCGTGAGGGCCATGAAGTACTTGACGCCGAGCATCTGGAGATGCTGGACGCCCTCTGCGACATCGGGCGCGGCGGGGTAGTCCAGGCCGCGTACCGGGTTCGACGGGTGAGCCGAGAGTTCCGCCGCGTTGAGGAAGTGATAGGGCGTCGTAGCGGACGACTCGTAGTACAGACCCTCCTGGGACCCGATGCACCCCTGGGTCCAGTACGGGAGCAGCATCAGCGCGTCGGGCGTGCCCATCTGGTCGAGCTCGGGCTCGTACTCCCACATGGCGCGCCCGCATCCGTAAGCGGGGTCTTTTCCCAGCTTCTTCATCTCGTCGACCAGAGCGAAGTACTCCTTCTCCCTCGCCTTCGTCGGCGACTGGTAGCCGGAGTAGTTCCAGTACACCCATGACGGGTCGAAGGACGCGTCGGAGCTCTGGATTCCTAGCCAGTCGTACTTGCCCGAACTGGTCATGTGGCCGAACGGCATCTGGTGCAGCGGGTAGTTGACCCACCCCATTGCGAGGACGAGGGTGACCATGCCGAGCGGGATCGTCGCGTTGGGCCGCGCCCGAGGTTCCTGGGTGATTCCTTCTGCGAGGATCAGGCCAACCTCGAGGAAGGCGACACCTGCGAGCAGGTACAGGCTGACGTACCAGAACGGCAGGACGCGCGCGTTCCACAGGCGGTACTGAGGGGCGACGCGGAAGATCACCGCCGATAGGACGGCCATGATCGTCAGGAAGGTGCCCACCCGGTTGCGTCTGAGCAGGGACAGCAACGCGCCGACGCCGGCGAGCGCGAACAGCCAGAAGTCCTTGGCCGGGAACAAGGTCGCCATGTAGGTGGTGACCTTCTCGTAGCCCATGTCGGTGGCGTACGGCAGCCGCAGCTCGAACGGCAGCGCCCAGACGGCGATGAGCGCCCCGCCCGAGACCAGCACCGGAAGGATCCACTTGAGCCGGTGCCGGTCGAAGCGCATGAGCGTCAGGACGATCGCGCCGAGCACCGCGAACAGCAGGGGGAGAATGTGGCATACCCCGACGCCGGCGAGAACCACTGCTGCGAGCGCGCGGTGCCGTCCGGTCTCCAGCCCCCTGATCACGAGGCCAAGGAAGAGCAGCGCCAGGGAGAGCGAGATCGAGAAGCAGAACTCCCCGGCCATGGTCGAGGCGATGTTGCCCCCGTAGATGGTGAACTCCCGGCCGAACATGAACGGAACAGTGGCGACGGCCAGGATCACCGCGCCGGGGTAGCGCATGCGCGCCAGCCGACCGAACGCCCACGCCGCTATGGGCAGGGTGAGCAAGCCGACCACGGTGACGAGCTTGAAGGCGATGTTGTAGGGGATGACGTACGACAGCACCGCGATGGCGACTATCGGACCCGGGAAGTAGAAGGTCAGCGCCGGGAAACCGTCGTACCAGTCCGGCGCCCATCCGGTCAGGCGCAGGTGCGGCAGGAGCGCGCGCTTGACGAAATCCGGTAGCCAGACGTGCGCCCCCATGTCGCCGCCTGCGGGTGTCGTGTTGCGAAGCAGTTGCGACGGCTGCAGCTCCTTGCAGACGAACACGACGCACGCCGCCACGATGAGGAAGCCGACGATCGCCTCGGGCTTGCGGACCCTTTCCCATACCCGCCGCCAGCGTGGGTCAGGCGGGATGACCTCGGGATAGTCCTCGCCGGCGTGCTCGATCGCCGTTGTGGTACCGGTCGCCGTCATCCCGCACCAATGTTGCCCGCGCGTGCGGCGCGGCTGGGGTCAGCCGGCAGGACCGGCGACCGCGCCGACAGGACGCGCGTGTTAGGGAAGGTCGCTAGCTGGCGGCGGCGAGGTCCAGAACGCTGGACAGCGAGAGGGCGCCGTCGATGCCCTGCCACCACCGCTGGTCGCAGTGTGAGCAGCTGTGCATCCGGATCGGCTCCCCGCTCACCGTGATCTCGATCACGACAAGTTCGCGCGAGCGGCAGGTGGGACATTTCATCCCTCGGGGTATCGACCGGCGTCACGCTGCCCTTGAGTCCCGGCACATCAACTGTCCATCAACGCAGCGAGACCACGCTCAGCACGGCGGCGGCGTTGAACGCCATGTGTGCCCCGATCGACAGGCCGAGCCTCCCCGATCTCCAGGCCATGTAGGCGAGAACGACCCCGAAGGCGGCCAGGCCGGCCAGCTGGACCGCTTCGAAGTGCGCCAGAGCGAAGAGCACCGAGCTCACGATGATGGCGAAAGGGACCGGCATGCGGCCGAGAAGTGCCCGCAGAAGCAGGCCGCGGAAGAAGAGCTCCTCGATTAGGGGCGCTCCAATCGCAAGGAAGACCAGGAGCACGGCTACAGCCGGGACGGTGTGAGCCGCTCCGGTGTCGCGGTTCACCGGCTCGCTGAGCTGGTGGCTGAGGGAGTGATCGAACGACTCGAACGGCAGGTAGAGGAGCGGTATCAGCCCGTACTGGCAGGCCAGACCCACCGCTGCGCCGGCGGGCAGCTCCCACCAGGTCCCGACCCGCCAGCCGAAGTCCCTCGACAGGCTTGCGGTCCCATGCCGCCGGCTGGCGTAGACGGCTGCCGCCGCTAGCCCGACCCACAGTCCGGCGACGTTCGCGACGATGACCGCCACGGGCAGCGCAGCCGAACTGTCCGGGTGGTATCCCGTTGCGGATTCGGCGATGCCGGCCGTGACGAGGGAAATGAGCAACCCGAGGCCGAATCCGATCAAGGCTTCGGGCAGGCCCCATCCGTGGCCCAACCCGGGCCGGTTCAGGTGCTTCAGGACACCAGCGAGGTGGGGGGTTCGTACCGAGACGGCCGCGTCACCCTTCGGTCCACCTGCGTCCAGCCCTGGGGGGCACGCAGCCTTCCCGCGTGGCCGGCACAGAGCGCCCACTGGTCGCCGCCATCCTCCACGGGTACGTCGTCGAGCCACACGCGCTGCGCGGAGTAGTCGTAGGTGAGCCACGCTGCCGTGGTTCCCTGGCAGCCGGGCCGGGCGCACAGGGGGCGGCGGTCCATGGGTGCCAGACTAACCCGGTGGGGACAACGCAACCGTGATAGCCCCGCCTAGCATGGACCCATGAGCAGGCAACCTGGGGACATGAGGCCGGGGGGTGGACCCGGCCTGCCCGGAGGGAACACGCCTAACGGTAACTGGCGCTGGGTAGCGGTGGTCCTGGTGACCATCGTCATCCTCGCTGTCGTCCTGTCGTCCATGCGGACCAACACCAGCTCCACGTCGCAGAACTACAGCGCCTTCTACGCGGCGATGAAGGCCGGGCAAGTGACCCAAGCGACGGTCAACAAGGACACCGGCAAGATCACCTACACCAACAAGTCCGGGCAGCAGTTCTCGGTCCAAGGCCCCGACCTCAACCAGAACGGCCAGGCGCTCGAGACCTACACCCAGAACATCAAGAACCTGAAGCTGGTCAACAACACGACGAGCTCCTGGGCCGCGATCCTCCCCTACCTCATATACGGGGCGATCATCATCCTCATCTTCGTCTGGTTGTCACGGCGCGCCCAGGGTCAGATGAGCGGGATCATGTCGATCGGGCGTTCCAAAGCGAAGGTGTACACGACGGAGCGACCGCGCACGACCTTCGCCGACGTAGCCGGATACGAGGGCGTGAAACTGGAGATCCGCGAGGTCGTCGACTTCCTGCGCTCTGCCAACCGGTTCAAGGAGATCGGGGCGAAGGTCCCCAAGGGCGTCCTTCTCGTCGGCCCTCCGGGGACCGGCAAGACGCTTCTCGCCCGTGCGGTCGCTGGTGAGGCGGGTGTGCCGTTCCTGTCCGTGACCGGCTCCGACTTCATGGAGATGTTCGTCGGGGTGGGCGCATCGCGGGTGCGTGACCTGTTCCAGACCGCTCGCAAGCAGGCCCCGGCGATCATCTTCATCGACGAGATCGACTCCATCGGACGAAAGAGGGGCGCCGGCCTCGGTGGCGGCCACGACGAGCGAGAGCAGACCCTCAACCAGATGCTCGCGGAGATGGACGGCTTCGAGGCGACGGAGGGCGTGGTGATGATGGCCGCGACCAACCGGCCGGACATCCTGGACCCCGCGCTGTTGCGGCCGGGTCGTTTCGACCGCCAGATCGTCGTGCCGCTCCCCGACCTCGAGGAGCGCATCCCGATCCTGCAGGTGCACTGCAAGGACAAGCGGATCGCCCCCGACGTCAACCTGAACGTGGTGGCACGGGGTACGCCCGGTATGAGCGGCGCCGACCTGGCGAACCTCGTCAACGAGGCGGCCCTCCACGCGGTGCGCCGGGGCGCGTCGTCGATCGCTATGCAGGACTTCGAGGCGGCGCGCGACCGCGTGCTCATGGGCCAGCGGCGGGAGTCGACGGTCCTTTCGGACAAGGAAAAGGAAGCGACCGCCTACCACGAGGGCGGCCACGCGGTGCTCGCGTACGTGCTTCCCGACGCCGACCCGGTGCACAAGGTCACGATCCTCCCGACTGGCATGGCGCTCGGGGTAACCCAGCAGCTGCCCATAGAGGAGCGCCACACCTACTGGCGGGAGTACATCGAGGACGCGATGTGCGTGATGATGGGTGGTCGTTGTGCCGAGCAGCTGGTGCTCGGCAGCCTCTCGACGGGGGCGTCCAACGACCTGCAGCGCGCGACCGAGATGGCCCGCAAGATGGTCCGCGAGTTCGGCATGAGCGAGCGGATCGGCCCGATGGCTTGGGGACAGGAAGGCCAGGTCTTCCTCGGCGAGGACCTCATGCACGCGGCCCGCGACTACAGCGACGTCACGTCCAGGGTCATCGACGAGGAAGTGGAACGCATTCTCCGTGAGCAGGAGTCGCGTGCGACTCGCCTCCTGCAGGAGCACCGGCACGGCTTGGCCGCGGTCGCCGCTGCGCTGCTGGAGAAGGAGACCATCGACGGCTCCGAGGTCGGGCGGCTCGTCGACGACGCGTTCGGGCGCCCCGTGCACGACATCAGCGCTCCGGTGGTCCCGCGCTTCTCCGACGTCGGCGCGCCAGAGAGCGAATCCGCCTAAAGAGGTTCGCCCCGGCCAGTGTCACGGCCGGGCGTGGGGCAGGGGCCCCACCCGGGCGAATTTTACGGCGTCAGGGGAACCCCCGGCGCCAGGCTGATGCCCGGCGACCCGCCGGCGCCGTAGATGTTCGACTCGGCGTAGAACGGCCCGTCCGCGCTGACGATCAGCGGTTCGTCGAGTGAGGGCCGCCCCTGGTTCAGGTGGATCGCCACCCTTCGGCCGGGGAAGACGGTGACCGGGCTCAGACCTGCCAGCGGAACCTGGGCGCCGGCGCTCAACCCGTCGATCACCACTCGCAGCGCCTCATTGCCGGGGTTGTACAGGACCACCCAACCGTCGTGCGACGAGTCCGCCAGCGCTCCGGCGACGAGCCACCGGTCGGCCGGGACCCGCTGCCCCAGCATCTGACCCAGGCCGCTCCAGGGGCTCGGGGTGCCCGCGGCGATCACCCTTTCCGCCACGACCGGCACCCCGTTGACGCTCTGGATAACCGCCGAGTGGGCCACGCCGGCGGGGATGCGCGCCTGTTGGTCGGAGGCCACCGGTATGACCTGGCCGGGTGGTACCGACAGCTCGAACGGCTCCGCCACCCCCTGGTCCAGCCCGATCGACAGGCGGACGTCTGCTGTCTGTGTCCCCGGGTTGTAGACGACGTACTGCTCCGACACGCCGTTGCCCGCGTTGCCGTCCGGCCAGACCCATTGGGTACCGGCGGAAGGAGCGCCGAGCAGGACGGTCACCCCGGCGATACCGGCCGCCGGGTCCGCGAGGGGGCTCTGGGCGGCGGGCGTGCCCAGGATCGCCGCGCCCGCGGCCGGCGGGTCAACCCATTGCGTCTCCCAGGCGACCACCCTTCCCGTGCGCGCCGTGACCGTGGTCGCTATCTGCTGGCGGCGGCGTAGGTGGTCGCCGAGGTTCACCGACACCAGGCCTCCGGGCGGGACCACGATCGCTTGGAAACCGACCGGCGATTCCACGCCCTGGTCGGTGGTGAACGACAGGTCGACGACGCTGTCAGTCGGGTAAGGGTTCAGCAGCGTTATCTCCACGCCCGCGTTGACGAGCGTCTGCCCCTGGGTGAAGTACCAGTGCGACGAGCCGGATGTCGCGCATGGCGTCGTCACGAGACCGCCGGGACCGTTGATCTCCTGGTCCACCGCGACGGCGCCGGCGTCGATGTCGACGATCGCTCCGATCCAGTCGGAGCCGCCGGGAACGTCCTCGCTGACGGATTGCCGGGAATCACCGCCGACCGAAACGGGGACCTTCACTGACGGCCCGCTGCTCGGCACGAGCGTGACGACACCGGTGGCGCGCCCCAGTCCGCTGTTGGCAATCACGACGGCGCCCGGGGCCCTGCCGCCGGACCTGTCCGTCGCGCCGGCGCAGAACCACGAAGAGGACAGGGCGGCCGCCGGTGCAGCAACCGGGATCTGGCCCGACGCGGCGGCAGCCGCTGTGCCCGCCTGTGACGGTGACGCATGACTGGACCCGGCCCGGTCGGCCAGGCCGCCGGCGACCAGCAGGGCCACCAGAACGACGACGATCGGGATGCGCGCCACCCCGCCGGCGGCTCGATGGCGGTGCTCCGGGAGCATTCCAACCGGCGAGCCGCCCTGCACCGGTGCGCCCTGAACCGGTGACTCAGACATCGATCCACACCTCGTCACCCTTCATGTCGTCCGCGCCGAGTGACTGAGACGACGGACGCCAGTTCCTTCTGTCCACCGCAGGGCTCACCGGGGT
>Ga0307374_10007649_pt1 | contig 16356 bp, 13 predicted proteins | sample OX3MG_FD_202532 | JGI IMG/M metagenome (GOLD analysis project Ga0307374, IMG submission 202532) | Soil microbial communities from Risofladan, Vaasa, Finland - OX-3 | ecosystem: Environmental > Terrestrial > Soil > Coastal area > Acid sulfate soil | place: Finland: Risofladan, Vaasa | collected... | reverse complement strand
TCTTGTTGCCCGCGGCGAGGACTTGCGCGGTCAGAGCGTCAAGTTCCGCGTCGTTCTCCACGTCGATCGCATCGAGAGAGAGACGCTTAACGGAAACGCTCGGGAGCGGCTTTTCAGAAAGCATAACACCTTCAATTGTATCGCATTTTAGGGGGATTGAAAGAGGGATCCAAAGATATAGGCATCCCTCTTTCAATCTTCGCAGTTTAGTTCAGACCGGCTTCTCGGAGGAGCGAGGGACAACCGTGGGGACAAGTCCCGTCTGGTTCCACTTCGCATCCGTGGTCACAAAGAGTTGGTGAATTCTCATCTCCAAAGAGCGCCGCTTGAGCGATCTCATGGAGTGTACGACCATCGCATTCGAGTGCTTCTTCAAGAGTCAGTCGCATTTCTGTTCCCCCTCACTTTCGTCGGCCCTGAGTTTCAACTGACTCACGGAGCATTCACGACGCGCGATGTCATCGCGTATCTGGCCGAAATACTTTGCTTGGATAAGCTTGCCGTCCGGCCCGGGATGGCAATAGAGGTACCGGATTTCAACGATTTGCCCTTCTGTTGGCAGTGGGTAACGCTCCGGTACCCCCACTGTGCCCATGAAGCGCTGGCGTTCCTCTTCGAAGAGATACACCGCGATTGAGCGGTGTCCGTCGCTAACTTTCTTTGCAGGCTTAGGGCCAACGGTAAACGATGCTGTGGTGACGAATTTGCACTTGAAATGTTGCCCTGCTCGTCCACCTGCGTAGGCAGCGTGGCGGTTCTTGCAAACGAAACCCTCCGCGCGAACTCGATGCATGGTGTCCACGAAGCGCCGTTTCTCTTGGGTTGTTCGTGGAGTTTCTGCCACGCGCAAAAGATCATGCACGCCTTGAAAGCGGCAGAAAAGATGCGCGTAGCGCAATTCGTACGGTTGGTCGCGTAGGTTTGTATGATCGACGGTCAACAGGTCCCACACATCGAACCGTGACGCGGTGATCTCGCCGTCCACAAGGAAGGCATCGGCCCGCACCTTGTCGAGAGACGCGGCGAGCTGGGTGTCGACGGAAATGACCTGGCCGAGTTTGTTAATTCCCGAGTATTGGCCGTTTAGTTTCTCCACGGCGAGGCGTCGCCCATCGAATTTTTGTTGGAACCACCAAGAAGAATTCGGTACAAAATCGAGCGCATCCGCTTCGTCAATAGGGGTGAGCAATTCCGGTGCGTGGCCCGAAAACTCTTTCAAGGGAGGAGTTCCAACGGAGAAAGGTGCGCTTGTCGCGCCGCCGCTACTTTGGGCAACCTTATAGCCCTTGCCCGTTTTCTCCCGGAAGACACGGTCGTAAACGCGCTTCGCTTCGTCATAAGGGACATCATTTGCCTTAGCGTCGCTCTGCAAAGTGGAACCACGTCGGCCCCACTGAGCTTTGACTGACCACTTTTCCCCAACGCTCTCCAGTTGAAGGTGATAGACCTTGTCAGAACTACCCTGTTGAAAATAAAGTTCTACTCTTTCAGTCTGCATCGTTCGCTCCTTTTTGTATTTGGCGTTTTGCTTCTTGGGCAGCGGCACTTTGCTGCGCAAAAAACAAATGCCCTTCATAGCCGAGGCTTCGCGCCTGGCCGCTCCGCGCTGTCAAGGGCGCCACCGTTTGGGTGGCGTTCACTTGGAGCGAAGCGGAAACCCTTGACAGAAGAAGCGGACGGAGCAGGCGCACGGTTTTCGGCGGAAGGGCATGAACGGGAGGACTTTGAGAGATTTTTGAGTACCGATTAAGCGGTTGATTGTGTTAAGGACGAGTCATGGCTTTGCAGCCCACGGCTGGGGCGCGAGAATTTTTCTCCTCATGCTATATTGCAGTTGTGATAATGGATCGGAAGGAGTCGCCGTTCCGTAAATGGACCAGCGAAAGGAGCCGATCAGTTGTACATTTCGGAGATTAGAATCGAGAATTTCCGCCTGTTCGGCGGCGGAGAAGATGCTTTCGTTCTTCATCTCAATCCCGGCCTCACAGCTCTCGTCGGTGACAACGACGTAGGCAAGACAGCGATCATCGATGCCATTCGATATGTGTTACGGACCACAGACCAGGAATATGTCCCACTTGAACCAACGGATTTCTATCAGTCGCCTGATGGAAAGAAATGTGCCGACCAGATATCCATTCGGTGTAGGTTCGACGGTCTCACGGTGCAAGACCGTGGCGCGTTTGCCGAGTACCTGAGCTATGAGACCCGAGGCACATCAACAGAAACCGTTCTGTTTGTTGTTTGGCTCGCGAAAAAACAACAGAAAAACGAAGGCGCACGCCGACACTTACCCATTGAATGGAGATCGGGTGAAAAAGGTGATGGTCCTCTCATTGAGCTAGGTGCACGCTCACTTCTAAATGCTACTTACCTCCGTCCCCTCAGAGACGCAGAGCGCGCGATGTCTGCAGGTCGTGGTTCGCGACTCTCTCAGATTCTTCAACACACCCCTGAAATTCAGACTGAGGGAACGGCTTTCGATCATGAACAAAATCCCTCCCCCGACCCGGCTGCCCTCAGCGTGTTAGGAATCGGAGACTTTGCCAACCACCTTCTAGGTGAGAGCGAAGGTATCAAGAAGACTCGCCAGAAACTGAATGACCTCTATCTCTCTCCGCTCTCGTTCAAAGGAGCCCCCCTTAATGCACGCATATCGGTAAGCCGAATGTCAGATGACGTCGGAAGACTTCGCCAGCTTCTTGAAAAACTTGAGGTCAATCTTAGCCAAGCCGAACACCTTGGGGAACCTTCTAATAGAGGACTTGGATCGAACAATCTTTTGTTTATGGCCTGCGAGCTACTTCTTCTCGGGGTAGGAGAGGAGGAGTTTCCTCTCCTACTTATCGAGGAACCCGAAGCGCATCTTCACCCCCAACGTCAACTGCTGCTCATGGGTTTTCTCCAGGATCAAATCAAGAGACCTCGTGCAGATGGGCAGCAAATCCAAATTATAGTTACCACGCACAGCCCGAATCTCGCCTCCTATATCAAGCTCGACAACCTCGTGCTGATCCGTGATCGCAAAGCGTTTTCGCTCGCACGAGGGAAGACGATGCTTGATCCATCAGACTACCGTTTCCTCGAACGGTTCCTCGACGTCACAAAGGCTAATTTGTTTTTTGCGAAAGGCGTCGTAATCGTGGAAGGTGATGCCGAGAATCTCCTCCTGCCAACCCTCGCCCGTCTCTTGGGACGGGACTTCCGCGAATATGGCGTTTCACTCATCAAAGTCGGCGGAATCGGGCTGCGTCGTTACAGTAGGATCTTCATGCGGGCCAACGAGAAGGAGGCTGGCATGATTAGCACCCGCGTCGCTTGTATAGCTGACCTGGATGTCATGCCGGACTGCGCAGCGTGGATTGTACGCAAGATGGATCAGGGCAAACCTCTTCCCCAAGACCGCCGATGGAAGGTGAAAAGCGATTTCGCGAATGATCTGACAGGCCTCAAGGGAGAAATCCGGTCTAAGTCATCGTGCCAGAATGTTGAAACGTTTGTCGCAGATGAATGGACACTTGAGTACGACCTTGCATTCGCAGGCCTTGCAGAGGAGGTGTGGATCGCCGCGCACCTAGCGTCCAAAGACGAAGACATCCATGCCGGCAAGACAAAGATCAGACATGAGGTTAAAGAGGCGCGGAGGTCTTTTGCCGATCTCTGCAACCAGACCAACATCCGGGAAGAGATAGCCTGTCACATCTATTCCTGTTTCACCAAAGGTGCATCAAAAGCTATCGCGGCTCAGTATCTTGCGGAAATCATCGAATGGAAGGTGCGGAATAAGAAATATACGCCGTCTACCCTCCGCGCAAATTTGCCACCGTATCTGGTGAACGCCATTGCCTATGTAACCTCACCATTCGAGCAAGGAAATGGCAGCGGCAAGGAGGCAGTGTCGCAAAGTGGATAAAGCTCCCGCATTCCGACCTCCGATGATTGAGGAGCCAGATATCAGGTGGGTCTCGAACATCATGGAGCTTCCGGCAGACGCCTTCACTGGACCTGACGGAAATGACCCGCGCTCCAACATTCTGAAGTCAGTAGAGAGCCTTGACGTTGAGGCTTGCCCAGGAAGCGGGAAAACAACGCTCCTAGTAGCAAAACTGGCCATCCTTGCTAATAAGTGGACACATCGGCGTCGGGGCATCTGTGTACTCTCTCATACGAATGCCGCGCGAAGTGAGATCGAGGGACCTCTCAGCTCATGCTCCGCTGGAAATGCTCTGGTCCGGTATCCCCATTTTGTCGGAACGATCCATTCGTTCGTTAATGAATTTCTTGCAGTACCTTGGCTCAGGTCGCATCAATTCCCAATAAGGGCAATCGATGACGACATTTGTCTGAACGTCCGCTGGAACAAATTGGGCGCTGGCACGCGAAACAGTCTCATCAAAAGTAGGCACGACAAACAAGTACTAAGGTACGTCGACGCAGGCTTCGGAGTCGGAAACATCAAGTGGGGTAGGGGTCAACTCGGAACCGATACGCCCATTTATCGGGAGATGGTCTCCGCGTGCAAGCATGCAAGTCTAGAAGGATTTTTTTGCCACGATGAAATGTTCGTTTGGGCCAAGACGCTACTCGATTTATACCCAGGAATTATTGAAGCCATCCGCTGTCGATTTCCCCTCGTCTTCATCGATGAGGTTCAAGATAACAGCGAGTCGCAATCAACCCTTTTGCACCGTCTATTTAGCAACGGACAGTGTTCGGTCGTGCGCCAACGCTTTGGCGACTCTAATCAGGCTATCTTTGACCGCCCCGGCCAAACTGAAGGCGTGCAGACAGATACCTTTCCAGGCCCACTCAAGAAAGATCTGCCGAATAGTTTTCGATTCGGCCAAACAATAGCCGACCATGCCAATCCGCTGGCTGTTGTTCCGCAGGCCCTAATCGGGCAGGGCCCCACCAGCAAGGCAATCCCGACCGGCTCGCGGCAAAACACCGTAATCCTATTCAACGAGCAGAATATTCTCGACGTTCTCCCTGCATACGCAGCATATCTTCTAGCAACATTTTCAGTCGACGAATTGGCTTCGGGAGTGTTCACTGCCGTTTCTGCGGTGCATACGCCAAAGGAAACAACCAAGCTACCGCATTTTCTCGGACAGTATGCTCCAAGCTATGACCCGGAGATTGGCAGGAAAAGTGTCACGCCTAAGTCATTCATCCAATACATCGCGTCGGTCCAGCGGGAGCTTCTTTCTGGAAGAAACGTCCACCCACTCGTGTCTAAGGCCGCCACAGGCATCCTTCGCTTGGCACAAATCGCTAATCCTGAATTGTCTTTACCTCAACGCAAGAGTACTCATCGTCACGTCCTGGAACTACTGGAGAACAATCCCGAAGTCTTGCGTTCCTACGTCGCCCTCGTTGACCATCTCATCCTCTGCCGGGGGGAATTGACGCAGGCCTATTGGAACGCTGAGCAAAAAGTATGTGTAACTCAGATTGCTCAGGTGATTGCAGGAATGCCTGCGGCCTCAGAAGAATGCATTTCGTTTTTGGAATGGACTGCTCCGCCCACTTCTATAGGCACTCCACAAGGAACTAAGAACCGGGAAAATGTCTACCGATACCCACTTGAGAAGCCCTTGGTCACCATCCGGTTAGGTTCGATCCACTCGGTCAAAGGTGAAACGCACACGGCGACCTTGGTCTTGGAATCGTTCCATCACTCTCACCACCTCAAAACGCTAAAACCTTGGCTTCTCGGCCAGAAGTCAGGCGGCAACTTACAGACCACGAGAATTCAGGGAAGGCTCCGCCTGCACTATGTCGCGATGACGCGACCATCTCACCTCCTTGGTCTGGCGATGCGTCGCGATACATTTGATGAATCTGAAATCGGAATCCTTACGTCACGCGGATGGCACATTATCGTCCTGACTTGAAGATGTCGGGCCACCTTTTTTTCGGTCCGACCTTGGCGCCAAGCGCCCGAAAAAAAAGGAAGAAGGGAGCCTACCGGCTCTCCTCCTTCAAACTCCCTGCCTTCAGGATTGTCTGTGCGGCACTGAAAATCCGCGCTGCGGACTGATTGGGAATTCCCTTCTCGCCTTGTAGCCAATGTTGAATGTAGCCGCGTGCGGCTTCTGCGCCGGGCAACCCGAGCGACTCGCAACAAATGAGAGCGACGGATTCGGCCTCTACTTCCCGGATATTCCGGTCCATGTGTTCTAGGTCAACAAGCTTTTGAGAAGTCGTGTGGCCGAGGACGACGTGGGCTATTTCGTGTAGCGTGGTCTTGAGGGGAAGCTCTGCAATCGGGCTAACCGCTATCTCGCGCTGGTGTGCGAAGCCTTGCACGTTGCCGTTGATTTCATCGAATGGCGTGCGGGTGATGCCGAGCGTTTGCAGGGCGGCGTCCAGGTCAAAGCCCGGGATCGGCTGCTCGTAAGGCGTTTCTCCCTCGGTCTGCGCCAGAACAAACCAGTAATTGCGGAATACAAACCGCTGCTGCACCTCATCCTGACTCTCTTCGCTCCCTTCGATTGTTTCCTGTGCTGCTTTGCCCGTCACGCGCTTTTTGTAGGTCACGGGCATACACAGACACAGCCCCTTTTCGCCTTTCCGGACTTGCCGTTTGAGCGTTAGCCATCCCTTGTAACTATTGAGCGGTCCCGGTTCAATCTTCCGGCTGATGCATTGTTCGAGGGCGAGTAGTGCATTTCCAAACGAGTAGTTGTGAAATGCGGTGTACGCGGCGAGAAGTTTCCCCGGCGTGTGGACCGCGCTGTACAGCAATTCTCCCCAAGTCGCATGATCTTGTGTATTCGTCATTGTTGTTTCTCCTTTTTCCTTTTTTCGAGCGGTTTTGTGCTTGAAAAAAAGAAGCAAATTCCCTTCATAGCGGGCTCATTGCGAACGGGCGCGCGCGCCGTCAAGGGCGGCGGGGTGAGCCGTTTATTGGAGCGAAGCGGAAACCCTTTACGGAACAAGCGCGGGACCGGGCGCAGCCTCTTGCGGAGAAGGGAATTTGCGGTGGGGCTGTTTTAATCGTGGAAGTAAATCAGGGTTGGTATTCTGAATGCTTTGCGTGGGTTTTGACTTGCTGCACGTATCCGTTGGTCAGTCCGGCTGTAGGAGATCCGGTGTTGTAGTAGGACAGAGCGGAATCGAGGGCGACGAAGCCCTCACCGTGAACGCGAGCTGTTTCTGCGTACGTAGTGGAAAGAAGAGCAGCCCCAGAACGGAGATTGGTACAAGGGTCAAACAGTTGTTCGGCCGTGAGATGCAAAAGGGCGGCGTGTTCGCTGTTCACCTGCAAGAGTCCGATGCTGACGGTGATGCCTTGCGCGAGAAGCCATTTCGTCCACGCAATCGCTTCTTCGAGCGATGCGGGTTGTCTTTCAAGAGTGATGGTGCCGCGATTCCACCCCTGGCGGCGGGCGAACTGGTGGGGACGATTAATGCTGAGGGCATAGGGGTAAAGCGCGGACTCAGTGCGTGCGATGGCTTCGAGGGTACTGACGGGGACGTTCGCTGCGCAGGATTGCGCGAGCGTTCGGAAGGAGGTAAGCGAAATCTTGGTGTTGGGGTTGGCGGTGGTTGTCTGCGCAAGACAAGTGGTTCCGGCGACGGAGAAGAGCGTTGCGAAAATGATCTTTGCAAGGCGCATTAGAAATTGGTGGCCGAAAGGACGGGAAGATGGAAAAGCCGCCCCCAGCTCGCGACACTGGATTGCTGAATCGCCGGAATACGGGTGTTCTTAGCCCAATAGTCGTTCGAATTGGTCAATAGAATGGTGGGATGTTCAAGGGCGGAAGAAAGAAAGGGCCATACGAGGATCTGTTCGTAGCAGATGAGCACGGCGGCGTTTTGATTGTGGACGTGGATTGTTCCGCGAGCAAAGAGATTCAATGGCACGCCTTCATCACCAAAAAGCTTCCACATTGCGATCGGAATGGGAATGCGCTCCTGATAGAGCGCGGTATTATTCTCTCCGCGTGCGAGCAACACATTCAAGTACCGGTTCTGGTCAAAAGGATTTCTCAAATCGCCGGGTTGGTTTATGCCAGCTCCAATCAGGACGGTGCGGTGCTGCGTTGCGACCGAAGTTAACGTATCTCCCCAAAAGGCTTCCGTGGATTCATTCCAGTTCGTGACCAGGTGTTCCGGGAAGAGCAGCACCGCTGCGCGAGACTCGAGGATAGTGGTTTGCATGGATTGGTGGGTGTTGTATTCAGTCGTGAAATCGGTGTCGCCCTGCCCTGAACCTCCATAGTTTGTGTTGACCGCTTCCCACCCTGCTGGGAGCTGCGGTTGCGTGTACTGGAATTGAAAGACAAAAGCGCAGAGCGTCAAACAGACAACGCTCTGTGCTGGCTTGAAGCGGAAGAGACTCAGAAACGCGAGGATGAGTACCAGGCCGAACCATTTCGAGCCGGGGAAAAGAACACCTGCGGAAAGAAGGGGCGAAGCCCATCCGATGATTCCGAACGGCGGGATCGCGGTGAGCAGGATGCACAGTGGCACAGACAATGCGGCTCTTCCTCGTCCGCGCATGAAGAGCAAACCCCAAGGCAACGCCAGCAGAGCTGCGGCGGCTAGACACAGTAACAATCCAATGAGCGGCGTGCCCTGGAGTCCAAAGAAAGCGCGCGCTCCGGGGATGAGCGGCCAGCTCGCCGCCGCGTAGTAGCAGAACATCGAAGCATAGGCGTGCTTTCTGGTTTTCGCGTGATAGACGAGTAGCGGAGCGACAAGGGAAAGGGGGATTGTGTCGAGATGCCCGCTCCATGCAACCGCCGCCGTCGTGCCGGCAATGGCGGGAAGCGTAACGCTACTGCTGAGGGACTTCCGTAGCGAATGTCCACAGCGGGCGGAGATGATGCCGAATCGAGGCCTCCGGAATGGCGCCGTAATAGCGGCTGTCGAAGCTGTAGCTGTTGAACGAGGAGATGACCCACTCGGTTCCAGGTTCGACTTTGTAGGTGCCATATGGCCACGGGTCAAGGGGGCGTTGCAAGTGGTCGCGGAATCGTCCCGCACTGTTGGGAAGGAGTTGTCCATTGACTCGAATTCCATCTGCGCTCACCTCGACTTGGTCGCCGGGAAATGCGACGGCGGGTTTGAGAAGAGGTGCTCCGCCGTCAGGGCAAGCCCCCGCAGTGCGATATTGGCGGCTGATGGAGATGGAGGCCGCTGCTCCTTGCGGACAGAACTCCACAAGATTTGCGCTGGGCGAGTGGCTGGTGATGTAAAAGCCGCGCGGGAGAGAGGGCGTGAGATTAAGACGGATGCCGAAAACCCAGCCCGCAATGAGTCCAAGAAAGAAGGGAGACGCCAGCAGGCAGGCCCACAAAACGGCGCGGCGAACTCGTTTGCGTAGTTCATATGAGCCACGTGTCTTGAGTTTCTGGGGATTTGAGAGACGGAGCGTCATCGGTCATGACCTCGTTCGTGAGTGCCGCGTTCGGTTGGGCCGGAGCGGGCTGATCTTGCGCCACGCCGCCAATGACAAAGAATTTGTGCACGCTAACTTCGTAAATATAGCGCTTGTATTTGTCCTGGCCGACGTAAGGCCGCTGGTCGAAACTTCCTTCCACATAAACATTGGCACCTTTTTCAAGTTCAGTCGCAAGGATCGCCAAATCCCCGTAGAAGACGAGGCTGAACCAATTGGTGTGCTCCGAGGGCTTGTCCTGGCGAGTGAAACGATAGGTTTGTCCAAGCCGAGCGTTGGCCACGGGCATGGAGGAGGGCAAATAACGTAGCGTGGGTTTTGCTGCGAGATAACCGGCGAGTTGAAAACGGTTCTCTTGCATGACTTAGGGCTCCGAATTGATATCCAAGCGTTCGATTAAACCTTCTGGCGGCCGAAGCGTGCCGCTCGGCGGTGGCGGAGGTTGCTCGATAGTCGTAGCTATGCCAGGAGCGCTTTCGGATGAAGCAGGCAGGCGTCGGTGCGGGTGCGGTCCTGATGTTGGCTTCGGTCGTGGGGCTAGGTCGGGCAGTGGGTCCTGGGGCGAAAGACCGCCGTCGTGAATGGAAAAAAACTTTGTTGGCGGAGGAATCTCGGCTCGGGAAAGCAGGATGGGGTCAAAGAAGTAGAGCATTTGCGTGCCGTAAATGGGGTAGTGGCCGGAAACAAAGATAAGCATGTCACCGGGAGCAATGATTTTTTCCTGGTGTCCGGCGCTCTCTTTTTTCGGGGGCCGCAAGCGCATGATCTCGTCTGGGGTCATGAGGGGACGCTCGATCTCGTCCATATGCGTGCTCATGTGATCGAGTACCGGAGACATGCGCGAGCCGGAAAAGTTGAACGACGCTTTTCGAATGGTCTGCGTCCCCGTCATTTTGCTGAGGAGCTCGGCGGTGTCGTACTGGTTGGGGGCAAAAGCGACACGAACCTGGCAATTGCTGACGATGCTCTCGTTGCGTCCGTATTCGTCCACGATTTGGCGAATGTCCTGGGTGATGAGGTAGGCCTTGAGGCCAAAGCCGGCCATGTAGGAAAGCGCGTCCGCAAAAATCTCCATGCGTTTGAGGGAGGGGAATTCGTCAATCAGGAAGAGCAAACGGTGTTTGTTGCGGAGTTGCTCGGAGCCCTGAAAATCGAGTTTTTCGGTGAGGCGGTTGACGATCATTGTAAAGATGAGGCGCATGAGAGGGCGAAGCCGGATCTTGTCGCTCGGGGGGACGACGAGGTAGAGCGACACGGGCCGTTCGTGATTTACGAGGTCTTGGATCGTAAAGTCGCTCGCGGAAGTGGAGCGGCTGACAAGTGGATCGCTGTACAGCGTTAGTGCCGTCTTTGCCGTGGACAGGACGCCGGAGAAATCTTTGTCCTCTTTGTCGAGCATTTCCTGGACTTTCTCTTTCACGACGGGATGCGTGCGCGTCGGTTCGCCCGTGAGAAGCCGCCAATTATGTGCGTTGTCTTTGTCGTGTGTGTAGGTGAGAAGCTCGGTGAGGGTTTCGCGGAAGGTGAAGCCGGGTCGCGTGAAGACCCCGGCGAGTAGACTGAGAGAAGCCTGCCGACCTTCGAGAGCGGCGGCGTAGCACACATGCAGGATCATCCCCGCAGTGATGGACGCGGCGGCGTCCTGCCAGTAGCGTTCCTGCGGACTGTCTTCCCCGGTGCGGACGAGCATGTTCGCAATGTTTTGCGCGTCGGATACATCGCGGTCGGTGAAGAGGCGAATTTCCGCCAGCGGATTAAATCGGGAAGAGTGCTCGGGTTCTACGGGAGAGAATTTGAAACAGATTTGCCCAGCCTGGCTCCGGAAACCCGCGGTCTTGGCCCAATTCTCACCCTTAATGTCATAGACCACGGTGCTTTCCGCCCACGCCAGGAGTGTAGGAATGACGATGCCTACCCCTTTGCCGCTTCGTGTGGGAGCAAAGGCGAGGATGTGTTCCGGGCCGTTGTGCCGCAAGTAGTGGAGGTGCTTGATGGACTGTTCGTGCCAGCCTCCGACATACACGCCCTGCTTCGCCTGAATCAGATTGGTTTCTGCAATATCGTCTTTCGTGGCCCACCGCGCCGAACCGTGAAGGTCCTCGGTGTTTTTCGAGAGCGCCTTGGTGCGAGCGAGATTCAGGAGAAAAAAAAGCGCGCCCGAGGCGAACGCGCCCCCCACAATAATGCCCGCGCCGATAAGCAACGGAAGTGTGATTCGGATGTCCCCCGTGCCTCCCTGCGTCCAGACCCAGACAAGCCATTTATGAGGCGCGTAAAGGTAGAAAGAGCCGACACGGACCAAGGGGGGGCCGAGCGCGGGCTGATATTCAAAGCGCCAGGCAACAAACTGCGTGGCAAGGACATTGGTTAAGAAAAGCCCGATGAAACCAACGATTGTCGGCGTCCAATAGAAGCCGCCGACGTAGCCGGGGTCTCTCGGCTTGCGGTAAGCAGGTGGCTGTCTCAACGTCCCAACTCCTGCGTTTTGCTCCTTTCCTTGAGGGGGAGCACGCGGGCAATGTCGTTCCTGTAGGCGATTCGCACGTTTTCGCCGACATCCGGAATCATGTCGAGAAGGTCTTTCCGGTGCACAACCGCGGAATGCGAAGTGATTTGCTGAATGAGATTCTTCTCGGTCTCGCCGATAATGCCACCCCGGTAGGTGCCGCTATCGGTCTGCGCGTATTCAATCCGCGCATCGGGAGCCATCTGTCTCAGCGCGGACTGTAGACCAACGGGGAGTTCGCCGCCTCCAAGCAGTTTGCGCACGTCTGTGCCTGTGGTTTTGTCGTGAAACTCCACTGCCCCGCTTCCAGGCTGATGCGTGGCGACAGAGGTAGTAGTTTCGCGTCGTTCGGGATTGGGCTGTGTTTTGAGAGCAGGAAGGGTCTGCCCATTCTGTTTCTCCGAGGCGCGCACATCTAATTTGTCGATAAGGTATTTCAGGTCCTGGCTATCGACGGGATCGAAAAGTAGTTCATATTCAGCCTCATTCCCCTCCGTGCGTGCGGTTGCGATTTGCAGGGTGGAGTCTCCGAGAGCCTTTGGTCCGCGTTCTTCGTTCAATTCTTCGAGGTAATCGCGGGCGAGGGTTGCATCGCGGTCAAAGGCCGCTTCGAGAACATCTTGGAGTTGCTCGGCATCCAGCGGCACGCGGCCTGTCGCATCGGAATCCAGATACGTTTCCAGATACTGCCGGGGCCACGCGATGAGATCGTGGTCGAGTTCGGAGGTGAGCAAGGTTTCGAGTTGCTCCGGTGAAGCGGCGGAATTTGCGAGACTGGAAATTTGGTGGTCCACAGAATTTATGACTACATCCTGGCGAGTGGCTGCGTTCTTGCTGTTCATCGATGGAAACCTCCTAACGAGCCCGAAAAGCGATCCCGACGGGATCAAGGAGCTATGTAGTGATACATATAGCATACATATAGCACCATTGGGGTAGTGCATGTCAATATTTAACGTGGTAGGCCAGTTCCGTGTATGCGGTGTGCGTCTCACCGCTGGCAAGTCGGGTCCTCGGATAACTTCCGAGTGGCTGACCATTCGGACACAATCGATTCGCGAGACGTGTCGTTTGCGGATTGGGTACGAGAACTATAGATGGCACCCTTCGATCCCGAAAAGTGATTCGGGACGCCCCGCTAGAAACGACCCCCAAACGCACAAAATGAACGCTGCGCCGAAGCATGGGCCACGCTGCGTTTGCCGCCAGAGGGCCAAAGCGAGGTAAGCTGTGCTAATGAAATCGCTGGATAAGTCGTCTGTCGAACGGAAGGAGGGCCTGTGGCGTAATTGCGCGGACTCCATTACTCATTCGCTCGAGCACTTCAGCGCTGCTAGTGAAGAGAACGAGCCGTTCCAACACCGTAAGTGGGCAATCCTCAGCGTCGCCCATGCGGCGGAGGTGTACTGCAACCTGTTGCTATGCGTATTTGATCCGAACCACCCTAATAATCCGAAGGGGCACTACCCTTCACTCGACCAGGCACGGGAACTGCTCAAGGGCCATCCGCGCTTAATCGGAAGTGAACAGTATGTCATTGAAGAAGTCCTGTCTCCGTTGGCCAAACAACGCAACACGCTGATGCATATGCCGGCACCCGAGATGCTAAGTGCGACGGACACTGCAATAGCGTTGTTGTCGCTACTGCACATCATTCGGCGTAGGACGGGGCTCGACACGGCAGAGTTTTTTCACCAGAGTCCGCCGATCGAGCGAGATATTTTTGAGGAAATCGGATGGCGCGAGCACGACGCGTGGTTCAGGATCGCCGAAAAACTTGTGGAGTGGGAGTACGGAGAAGGTTACATCGAGGGCTGTGGCAACTGTGGCGCGTTTGCCGTTCCCCCAGACCTTCCATGCCAAGCATGCTTCGAGCCCGCAAGCCGCTCTCGTGAATGACGCAGGTGATTTGGTCGTAGTAGCCTCTGCAACCAGGTCTGGGTCGGATTCTGGTCGGATGACGGCGAAACCGGAAGTTGAATTAAGGTCAATTGGAAGTAGCGACCTCATCCTGCGCGCATGGGATGGGAGGAAGATCGCACCACGAAGATTCTCTTCGGTGTAATCGGGCTAGTCGGCTGCGGCGGTTCGCAGGTCAAAGAGCGTACAACCATTCGACAAGGTTTTCGTTCCGGTTGTACAGAGCGAATTTGACCTGCGGCAAAACAATCGGTACATACTTGAGCTGAGCTGATTCACAGGTTCCGTAGATGTCGCAATATGCTGCGTTCACCACATGGTAGCAATCATCTAGCAAATCCCTCGCAAGGGATCCGGTACGTGCTCGGTGCTGAGTTAGAAAAAGGTCGGAGCGAACCATGGCATGTGAGACTCTGTTCGATTTCGAGAGCAAGAGTCTCTTGGCAACCCAAGTTAAATGAGATTCAAAAGTCGCCGAAATCACATCATTCAGATGTCGTTTCAGTATTTGGCGTGAGTATCTGTTCCAGTTCCTCCGTATAAATTGTTCTAGAGGCAGTCCCGTAAGGTCCTTCCGGTCTTCATACTTCTTCTCTCGTGATTCCTGCCGAAACGCTTGCACTTGGCGCTTTCTGTATGAGACAAACCCGTCCGCGCGTTCGTCAAAGATACCGTCTGAGAGTTTGTCGGCCTCTTTCAGTAGAAATGCGCAGTTCTCTCGGGTCTCAAAGATAGACACGGCCTCTTGCTCGTTGTTGGCTACCCGTGCTTCTTGTCTAAGAAGGTGAGGTGTTTGCTGAATACATGGAAAACCTGCAACTACAAATGACCTAAATCGTTGCAGCAATAGCGGGGCATTTTGCCGCGACACCTGCCTGGTTCCAACAAACGATTTCGCCAGTTCATAGAACACGTGTGGACTGAAGACCACCTCCAGTCCATTGCCGTTGAGTTTTGAGCGAAGTGATTGCGGGTTGATGGAGCTATTGCAAAGCAAGTTCCAGATCATTGTGTCTAGGTATACGTAGTTCAAAGACGCGCTCACTCATGCGTGCAGTTGATTGGCAAATTTTAGCACAGTGACTGATTCTCCGCGCCGCTGGTAATCGCCAAAGCGATCTCTTCCTGCGCTGCGAGCTTGCGCGAATTACGTCGAGCGTCCTCCGCGTCCGAAGTTCTGCCGTTTGCGCCTCTCGGGCTTTCGTAGTTCATTTTGCAGCTTCGTTCGGTATTGTCCCAACCATCCCCCCCACACGGGCTGAATCTCATGAACGCCCCGACGAAGTAATAGGTCCGCTTCTTCGCGGAAGTGTGAAGAGTTCTGGAGAAGCGTCTCCGCGTTTCCGAGATCATCCATGTGCAATGTGGATTTCTTGTCGATGAACCGTTTCTCGATGCGAATGAAACTGCCCACCGCGAGCTTCCCCTCGCTGCGGGCTTGCTCCATCGCGCTCGTGTGGTAGATCAAATGCACCTTAGCGTCCGTGCCTTCGACCAGCATGTAGCGTTTGCCCGTTTGTTCATCTTCGGTGTGGAGAAGGACGCGGCCGGCTACACTCTGAAGCTGGTGAAGCGTCGTGACCTGGAGCGGAAGCCGCTTGTCGGAAACCAGTGCGCCGTGCGCCGCGAGCATCTTTTGCCGGTCCCCACTCTGTTGCAGGGTGCGGAGCACCGTTTCAAAATCCGCCTGCACGCTCCACTCGTGCGGCGCGACGAACTGCGCGAGGCCCATTTTTTGAAGGTGCATGAGTCGCGCGGCAAGGTCTTTCTGGAGTTGCTGGGCGGATTCAGACAGCGCCGCGTCATTTGGATTGGCAGTCACCGTAAAGTGGGAAGAGGAGCCGTCGTTGCTGCGTTGCAGGATTCTGTCGAGCGATGTGTAGCGGTTTTGAAGCGTTTCGCGGCGTTGCGCTTCTTGAGCATCCGCTGAGGAGCGATAGCCCAGGGCTTCGGTAGCAATTTCTTCGGCCCGCTCGCGCATGCCCGCGCGAATGTATTCCCTCGGCAAGCGAAGCGGCATTCCTTTGTGGTCCACTCCTCGAACAGCGATGTGAACGTGGGGATGCTCGGTGTTGTGATGGACGGCAGCGACCCATTCGAGTTGAGTACCTAGGTCGCGTTCCATCCGTAGCATCAACTCGCGAGTGTGCTGCTGGAGATTCAAGCGGTCCGCAAACTCAGGAGATACGATGATTTTGAAGAGCCGCTCGTCACCCGCACCCTGCCAATTGTCGAGTGCTGTTGAGATGTCTAAGTTCTGCTTGGTAGCGTTGAATCCCGCCTCGGCCGCCCTTCCACGCTGCGTCGCGCTCTCGCGGGCCAGGTATCTTCCGTGTGCCTTCCACTGGCCTGGATTCTTATTTGCGGAGTAGCTGACTCGGACGGCAACGCGTTGATTGAACGTGCGGGGCGCCCGGCCGCCTGCTGCCCTGAGTGTGCCTTGTGATTTTTGTCCACGCTTCGACATCTGTACGAGACGAAGCATCGATCTGAGAACGCCTGTGTACTTGCGTGGATT
>Ga0307374_10007648_pt1 | contig 16359 bp, 13 predicted proteins | sample OX3MG_FD_202532 | JGI IMG/M metagenome (GOLD analysis project Ga0307374, IMG submission 202532) | Soil microbial communities from Risofladan, Vaasa, Finland - OX-3 | ecosystem: Environmental > Terrestrial > Soil > Coastal area > Acid sulfate soil | place: Finland: Risofladan, Vaasa | collected... | reverse complement strand
CTTGAGCCGGGTCAACGGCTCGTAGAAGATGTAGTTCTCCATCACCCTCAGGAGGCGGTCGTGGGCCCGGGCCGCCTCCAGCATCCGGGCCGCGCCGACCAGGTCGTTGCACATCGGCTTCTGCAGGTTGACATGCCAGCCGTGGCCGAGGAGCTCGATCACGCCGTCGACGTGCAGCGGGATGGGCAGCAGCGCCTCGACGGCGTCGACTCCGAGGCCGCTGGCGGCCAGCTCCGCCACCGAGGCGAACGTCCGCGCCGACGGCCAGTCGGCCTGGCGCTGGCCAAGGCGCTCCTCGCTGGGATCCACGAGGGCCACCACCTCGACGTCTGGGTTGTCGACGTAGGCCCGCATGTTGAGGTCGTAGATGCGTCCGAGGCCCACGAAGGCGGCCCGCACGGGGCGGTCATAGGGGGCAAACGTCATGGTCGGCCGTCTCCTCCGGTCGTTCGGTGCGCGTCGTCGACCGACCCGCACGAAGTCAGGCCGGTCCGGTGGTGGTCGGCCGAACACTAGGCGACGGGGCGCCGGAGGTGGACGGTGGATCTACGCCCGGCTCGTGCCCACCGGATTCGCCCACGCTCCCGTCTGCGTCCCCCGGCGTCGAGGAGGCCACCGACGGGAGTTCGGTGGTCGGGGGTCGCCTTCCCCGCCGGGGGTGTGGGCGGCGCCGGCCGGGCTGCGGACCACCCGGTTCCGGCGCGTCGTCGGCGCGGGTCGTAGTCTCTTCCCGTGCCACCGGAGTCCGACGCCCAACGCGAGCGCCACACCCTCTGCGACCTGTTCGAGGCGCTGGGGCCGGAGGCGCCGACGCTCTGCGAGGGTTGGACCACCCTCGACCTCGCGGCCCATCTCGTGGTGCGAGAGCGGCGGCCGGACAGCGGCCCCGGTCTGGTGTGGGCGCCCCTGGCCGACTACACAGATCGGGTGCGCCAGAAGGTCCGCGACCGGATGTCGTGGCCGGAGCTGCTGGCCACGGTGCGCCGCGGCCCACCGGCGCTCCTGCGGCCGTTCGACCACGCCATGAACACCGTCGAGTTCTTCATCCACCTCGAGGACGTCCGCCGGGCCCGGCCGGAGTGGGAGCCGCGCCCGCTCCCTCCGTCGTTGGCCGACGCCCTGTGGGGCCGGGTGGGCGCCGGCGGGATGGCCAAACAGGTGGGCGCCTCCATCGAGATCACCTCGTACGGTCGGGAACCGAAAGTGGCGGGCCGCGGTCCGGTGCTGGTGGTCGACGGTGATCCGGGCGAGCTGACGCTGTTCGCCGCGGGCCGCCAAGCGGCCAGCCGGGTGGAGGTCACCGGCGATGCCCGGCTGGCCGACCGCCTCCGCCAGGCCTCCCTCGGCATCTAGGGCCGCGGGGACCGCCCCGGGCGGGGGGCGTTCCCTCCGTCGCCGGCTCAACCCGACCGCGGTCGGGGTGCCGGCGCCACCAGTTCGATGGCGATCCCGTCGGGGTCGACCAGCTGCAGCGAGGGACGCCCGTCCTCCAGCACCACACCGTCGTGGGCCATCCCGATCGCCGTGAGGTGGTCGGCCCACGCCCCGAGCGTGTCGCCGTCGGGAACGGCGAAGGCCAGGTGGTCCAGGGGCCCGTTGTCCGCTCCGGGGTCCGGCCGCCCGTCCTGTTCCCGGACGGTGAGCACGACGACCACCTTGGACGGGCCGTGACGAAGGGCGACGTAGCCCACCGAGAGGTCCTCGGCGAACCGGTCGAGGCCCAGGGCGGCCCGGTACCACTCGGCACTGGCCGCGACGTCGGAGACCGTCAACTGGACGTGGGAGAGCCCGGTGAACGGGGCCCCGGCCGTGCCGGCGCCGGTCACGCAGGGCGACCCGCGGGGGGGACGGCCCGGGTTGCCATCGACCGGGCTCAGAGCTCGTCGACGTAGGTGTCGGTGCCGACGACCGTGCGGAAGAACGGGGCGGCGAGGAGCAGGTCGGCCAGGCCGGCCTCCGCCACCCCGTCGGTGTAGGCCCTGACCCGGTCGAGCGTCGCCTCGGTGTCGCCTCCGACGAACAGGAGCTGGACCAGCCGGTCGGTGCCGCCGGCAGGCGACCCCAGGTCCATGGGTACGTCCCGGGGACCCTCGTCGGGAACGGATGGGACCCAGGCCGAGGCGATCTCGATGTCCGAGCCGTCGAGGAGGGGGCCGAGATGATCGGCCGCCAGCTGGCGGTGGAGCTGGTCCGCCGTACCCGATCGGGCGTCCCACCACAGGATGACCAGGCCGTCGTAGTGGTGGTCGAGGGCCAGCTCCACCGGGACCGGGTCGTCGTCGCGGTAGACCGAGGCGAGGTGGTTGAAGAGCCCGGTGTGCACGTGGGTCCGCTCGGGAAACCCCCGGCCCGCGGCGTAGAGCTCCCTGACCTGGGGGACCGCCCACGCCTCGAAGTGGTCGTCGTGATGGCCCTGCTCCACCCAGTAGATGGCCACATAGCTGCCGGCGTCGACCGGATCGGCGATGACGCCGTCCGCCGGCCAGCGCCGGTCCTTCAGCACGCGGGGGGCCACCCAGCGGCTCCCGGCGAACAGCCAGGGACCGACCAGGCACCCGGCGTAGTAGTGGTCACGCTCGTACCAGCGGTTGTAGGCCCGCTCGAAGCCCGGGTTGGGCTCGACCAGGGTGAGCAGCATGCTGCCCACCCTCACCGGGTAGTCCCCGATCCCACCGACCTCCAGTGGATAGTTCACGACGACCTCCCCGGGGCGATTGCCCACGTCAGATTCAGACTGGCTGATCGGCCGATGGTAGTGCCGGCCACGACGGTGGAGCGTCCGCGTGGCGCCGGCATCCGTCCGGCCGGAAACCGGCGGTGCTTAACTCGACCTCCGGAATGCCTCTCGTCTCGTCACGCCCCGACCCGGCCGGGCCAGGCCGCCCTCGGCGTCGGCGGTGACGCCGGCATCCACCCCGGCGGCCGACCAGTCCACGGCCCGCCGACCGGGGCCGCTGGCGACGACGTGGCGGATCCTGATCGGTCGGCCCCTCAAGTCGAGCGAGTCCGGGCACGGGGAGATCACACCCCTCGAGGGTCTCCCCGCCCTCTCCCTCGACGCGCTCACCTCGGTGGCCTACGGTCCCGAGGCCATCGTGCTGGTCCTCGGTACCGCCGGCGTGGCCGCGCTGCACCTGGTGCTGCCGATCACCATCACCATCGTGGCCCTGCTGGCCCTGCTGGTCATCTCCTACCGCCAGGTCATCGACGGCTACCCCCACGGGGGCGGGGCCTACGCCGTGTCCCGAGCCAACCTCGGGAAGGGCGCGTCCCAGGTGGCGGCGGCCTCGCTGGTGGTGGACTACACCCTCACCGTCGCCGTCTCCATCGCCGCCGGCATCGCCTCGCTGACGTCGGCGTTCCCGGCGCTGGGCCACCTGACGGTTCCGCTGTGCCTGGCCGAGCTGGCCGTGCTGACCGTGCTCAATCTGCGCGGACTCGGAGAGACGGCTCGGGCGTTCCTCCTCCCCACCGTGGTCTTCATCGTCGGCCTCCTGGCCGTCATCGCCATCGGGATGGTCCACCCGCTCGACCCGAACCTGGCACAGCCCGGCCACTCGCTGCTCCCCACCGTAAACCTGGCTCCGGTGGGGGTCCTGTTGGTGCTGAAGGCGTTCTCGGCCGGATGCAGCGCGCTCACCGGGGTGGAGGCGATCGCCAACGGGGTGCCGCTGTTCCGCCCGCCGCGCCAGGCCCGTGCCAAGCAGACCGAGCTCCTGTTGGGCGTCCTGCTCGGGGTGATGCTGCTGGGCCTCGCCGTCCTGGTGGAGAAGTTCCACGTCGGCCCGCGCTCGGGCCAGACGGTGCTGAGCCAGGTGATGGCGTACTCGGTGGGGCGTGGCTGGGCGTACTACATCGTCTCGCTGTCCATCACGGTGGTGCTGGGCCTGGCCGCCAACACCTCGTTCGGGGGCCTGCCGGTGCTGGCCAGCCTGCTCTCCCGCGACCACTACCTGCCCCATGCCTTCGCCCTGCGGGGCGACCGCCTGGTCTTCTCCAAAGGCATCTGGGCCCTCAGCATCGCCGCCGGCCTGCTGCTGGTGGTGGTCCGGGGGAACACCAACGCGTTGATCCCCCTCTTCGCCATCGGCGTGTTCGTCGGCTTCACCCTGGCCCAGACGGGCATGGTGGTGCACTGGAGGACGGACCGCCCCGCCCGCTGGCGCGGGAAGGCCGCGCTCAATGGCATCGGGGCCGTCGTCACCGCACTGGCCACCCTGGTCTTCCTGGTCTCCAAGTTCAAGGAGGGGGCCTGGGTGGTGGTCGTCGTGGTGCCGCTGCTCATCCTCCTCTTCCACCGCATCCGGGCCTACTACGCCACGCTGAGCGGCGTCCTCGGCATCGGCTCCGTCCCCCCGGTCCCCCGCACCGGACGGGTCCTGGTCATCGTGCCGGTGAACGGGGTGACCCGGCTGACGTCCTACGTCATGTCGGAGGCCCTCTCCATCGGGGACGACGTGGTCGCCGTCGCCGTCGTGTTCTCCGACGAGGAGGAGCGCCGGGCCGAGCTGGAGCGGGAGTGGAACGAGTGGGCCTGTGGCGTCCGGCTGGTGACCCTCCGCTCCCAGTACCACTCGGTGGCCCGGCCCATCATCCGGTTCATCAACGCCTTCGAGCACCGCGAGGGCGAGTACGACCACATCATCGTGCTCATCCCGGTGATCCACCCGGCCAGGTGGTGGCAACAGGCCTTCCACAATCAGATGGACCTGGTCCTCTCGGCGGCACTGCGCGATCGGCCGGAGCTGGCCGTGGCCCGACTGCCGGTGACCATGGAGCAGCTCAAGCGGGTCTAGCCGGGGGGCCGGGACCGTACGCGACGAGGCGGGGATGCGCGAGCACCGTCGTCAGGAGGTCCCGAGCACCTCGTCGGTGACGTCGTTGAGAAGCGCCTCGCCGGCCCGGTAGCGGTCCAGGTTGGCGGAGAACAGGTCGGCCTGGCGCTGCAGCCGGCCCGCGCCCCCGGCGGCGTTGTGGGGAGTGACCCGCACCGAGGGATGGGTCCAGAAGGGGTGGTCGTCGGGGAGCGGCTCGGTCCGGAACACGTCCAGGACGGCCAGCGCCGGGGTGCCCCGGTCGAGGGCCTCCAGAAGTGCGTCCTCGTCCACCAGGGTGCCCCGGCCCACGTTGACCAGCACGGAGCCCTCCTTCATGCCGGCCAACAGACTGGCGTCCACCAGGTCGGTGGTGGCCGGGGTGGCCGGTGCGGCCAACACCGTCACGTCGGCCTCCCCGACGACCTCGGCCAGGCGGTCGGGCGGCACCGTGACGTCTGTGGGGTCATCCGGCGAGGGGTGCCGGCGACACCCGATCACCCGGGCCCCGAAGGCCCGGGCCCGCACGGCCACCTCCGACCCGATCCCGCCCACTCCCACCACCAGCCACGTGGTGCCCGCCACCTCCCGCCAGTCGTGGGTCCGCCAGGACCGCTCCCCGGCCAGGCGGCGCCACTCACCGGCCCCCTGGAACTCGTCGAGCACGGCCCGCATGACGAACTCGGCGATGGGGAGGCTGTTCACGTGGGCGTTGGTGATCCGGACCCCGCTGGACGCCAGCCGGGAGAAGACGGCGTCGTCGTAGCCGGCGGCCGGCGACTGGAACCAGCGGAGGGAGTCCAGGCGGGTCAGGGCAGAGAAGAACGCCCCGATGGGGGCGCCCGGACGGAACAGGTCCGATGTGCCCCACGCCACCTCCGGTCGGGCCCCGTCCCACACGACGTCCCCGCCGGCCCCGTCCCGCAGCGCGCCATCGGGCTCCAGCGTCAACCACTCCACGCCGGGCCGGTCCAGGTGGGCCCCGAAGCTGTCGTGGGCCACCGAGGTCAAAAGGACGAGCACGCGGTCAGTGGTCGGTCGGATCGACGACGTCCAGTACGGACCGGCCGGTCAGCGCGAACATCGTCTCGTCGTCAGACTGACGCCACAGGTCCAGCAGCCCGATGGACAGCGGGTCGCATCCGTAGCGCATGGGCCCGTCGTCGTCCAGGATGGCGTCCACGATGAGCGCCGCCGCGGCCGCGGGGGTGGCCACCATGGGATCGGCGGCCTCCTGTCGGAGCCGGGTGGCCCGCTCGGCCATGGGCCGGTAGCGGTCGAAGCCAGCCGCCGCCTGCTCCCCCGTGCTCAGCCGGAACATGTCGGTGTCGACCGGTCCCGGCAGCACTTCAACCACCCGGATGCCCGAGGGGGCCACCTCCACCCGCAGCGTGTCCCCGAAGGCCGAGACCGCGGCCTTGGTGGCCCGGTAGGCAGAGTAGAACGGCACGCTGGCGAAGATCGACGACGACGAGATGTTGCAGATCACGGCGGGACGGTTGTCCCGCAGGACCGGGATGGCGGCCATGGTGGCCCCGACCAGGCCGACCACGTTGGTCTCGAACAGGAACCGCCAGTCGTCGAGCCGGCTGTGCTCGACGGGCAGGTAGGCCGAGTCCACCCCGGCGTTGTTGACCAGCACACGAAGGTCCTCGGGGAGCACGTAGGTGTCCGGATCGTTGACGTCCATGCGGGCCACGGTGAGTCGACCGGTGGTGGCGGCCGGAAGGTCGTCCCCGGGACCGGGACGGCGCATGGTGGCCACGGTGTCGAAGCCGCGGTCGGCCAGTTCGATGGCAACGGCGCGCCCGATCCCACGGCTGGCGCCGGTCACCAGTGCGCTTCCGGTGATGTCCACGGGTGTACCTCCTTCGGGTTCGGGTCGGCGTATGCCGGGGCAACCGGCCCATCCTCCCCCGTGCCGGTCCGTCCCTGCCCGTCGGCGCGCCAGGCCTGCCCGGGTCGGGGCCAGTCTGTCAAAGAACCGGCATCCGTCCACGATCGGGCCGGCCCGAAGGGTGCCGGGCGGCGGCCGGCCGCCCCTCGGCGTACGGTGGGGCCATGGGGTGGACAGTGGCGGTTCACTGATGCGCCGGTCGGGGCGCGTCGCTCTGGCGGCACTGGCCATGACCTCACTGGCCCTGGCGTCTGCGGCCCTGGCGTCTGCGGTTGCGCTCTCCGAGGCGGTGGCCGCCGGACCGGCCCCGGCCCCGGCTGCCCCCCGACCGATGGTCGCCAGGGGGAGCTACCGGGCCTTCTCCGATCCCGTCCGGTTGGCCGTCGTGGGCTACACCGCCGCGGCCATGGAGCCGTTCGTGAGCGCCGACGGGCGCTACCTGTTGTTCAACACCTCCAACGTGGCCCCCGCCGTCCCCTCGCTGCAGTTCGCCGTCCGCTCGGGTCCCCGGACCTTCATCTACGGAGGGTCGATCCGGGGGGCCAACCAGCCGGGCTTCCTCTCGGGCACCCCGTCCATGGACCGGGACGGGATCCTCTACTTCGTGTCCACCAGGAACTACGCCGCCGGCCTGGCCACCGTCTACGCCGGCCGATTCGACTCGGGGGCGGTCAGGAGGGTCCACGCGGTGCCCGGGGTGGCAGCTCCGGCACCCGGCCTGGTCGACTTCGACGTCTCCGTGAGCCCCGACGGGGGGTCGCTCTACGTGAGCCTGGGCCGGTTCGGAGACGGCTCGGCGCCCAGCCGGGCCGGCCTGGTCCTCTTCCACCGGAGGAGGAGGGGCTTCGTCGCCGATCCCAGGAGCGCAACGCTCCTCGCTGCCGTCAACCGGGCCGGCCCTCTCGTCTACGCCGCCTCGGTGAGCACCGATGGATTGGAGCTCTTCTTCACCGTGGCCGATCCGACCGGCGGGGTGGTGCAGATCGACCGGGCCGCACGCCTCTCGAGCTCTCGCCCCTTCGGCCACGTCCAGCGGGTGGCGGCCATCTCCGGCTTCGCCGAAGCCCCCTCGCTCAGCGGAGACGGGACCACCCTCTCCTACCACCTGCGGGTCGGGAAGCAGTTCGTCATCGAGCAGGTCACTCGCCCCTGAGCGGGTCAGCCCACCGGCGCCGCCGCTCGTTGACGCTCCCGCGGGGGCACTACGATGCTGCCGGTCGGTCCACGACCCGGTGCCAGGGAGGTCCGGAGGTGCACAGCCGTACCAGCCTGTTCATCGCCGGCTCGTGGGTCGAGCCCCGGTCGTCGGCGGTCCTCGGGGTGGACCGGGCCCGCTCGGGGTGGGGGCCGGGCCGCGAGCCCGACGTCTCGGGGCGGCTCCGGTGAGCGCCTCCTACCCCTACGACGCCTCCATCGAGCACTACCCCATGTCGGGCCTGGACGAGTTCCTGATCCACAACCATCCACACCCGGTGCGTGTCATGTGGACCTCGGACGCGCAGGCCTACGAGCGGATGTGGTTCACCAGCCACGACACCACCGGCGACCTGCTGGTGGTGGCGGGGATGGGCATCTATCCCAATCTGGGCACGGCGGAGGCCTTCGCCATCGTCAACGTGAGGGGGCGGCACACCACGGTGCGGGCCCACCGGAAGCTGGGCCTCAACCGCATGGACATGACCGTGGGCCCACTCCGCTTCGAGCTGGTCGAGCCGTTCCGCCAGTGGCGACTGACGTTGGACGAGAACGAGTTCGGCACGGCTTTCGACCTCTCGTGGTTCGACACCAAGCGACCGGTGTACCGGCTGATCGGCGGTGGCCTCTTCGTCGGGACCAGGCCCTTCGCCGGCGTGGCCGGCTACGACGGATTCGGCCGCCAGAGCGGGTGGGTCACCGCCCACGGGGAGCGGTTCGAGGTGGACCGCGGCGACCACCGCGGCACCCGTGACCACCACTGGGGCACCCGCGACGGCGTCGGTGGGCCGGCCCTGTGGAGCGGGAACCAGCATCCCCACTCGGGGGAGTGGGTCGAGTTCGAGGAGTACGGCGTGTGGGGAGACCACATCCTCTACAACCTCGGCGACCGCCGCCGGGGCAGCGACACCCTCCGGGGGCGCCGCCACCGCCTGAGGTTCGAGCCCGACACCCACCTGCTCACCTCCGGTGAGGTGGACCTGGTGTTCGCCGACGGCACCGAGAAGACCATGGCCTTCGAACGGCTCGGCAACCAGATCGCCTTCCTACGGTGCGGCATGTACGGCGGCCCCAACGGGGGGACGCCGGACGGCGACGTCTGGCACGGGATGGACGTGGGCGACGGTGTGGTCACCGGCGAGACCTACGACGTCAACGATCCCGCCGTCCGCTCCCGCATCTGCGGTCTCGACCAGCACCACGCCCGCTTCGTCTGTGACGGCGAGGTGACCTACGGGATCGTCGAGCCCTACGACACGCTCTGCTACGAGACCGCGGCCAGCGGCCTGGGCGGGTTCTCGCTCCTCCCGTGACCGAGGCCACCGATCCGGGCATCACCCTGACCGTGCCCGGCTTCTTCCTCCGGCCCGACTACTTCGAGGTCCTGGCCGCCCTGCGTCGCCACTCCCCGGTGCACCGCACCGACGACGGCCTGTTGGCCGTCAGCCGCTACGAGGACGTCCGGACCGTCAGCAGGGACCCGGCCCACTTCGTCTCCGGTCGCGGGGTGCTGGTCAACGACCCCCTGCGGGACCCGGAGGGGTCGGTCGAGAACACCTGGTCCATTCTCCATCTCGACCCGCCCCTCCACGCGGCCTACCGGACCCTGGTCAACCGGCAGTTCACGCCCCGGGCCGTGGACCGGTTGGGTGCCGGCATCCGCCGGGCGGTGACCGACGTGCTCGACGCCGTGCCCGCCGACACCACCGTGGACTTCGTCGGGGAGGTGGCGGCCCCGGTGCCCATCGCCGTCATCGCCGACATGTTCGGCGTGGCCGTCGGTGATCGGGCCCAGTTCCGTCGGTGGTCCGACGCCGTCATCGAGAGCACCGACCGGACCGATGACGAGCGGGCCGAGGAACTCGGTCAGATGGCCACGTTCCTGATGGAGCACATCGACTCTCCCCGGACCGACTCCAACGACCTGCTGAACCTGCTCAAGAGCTCCACCCTCGGCGAGCGGCCGCTCAGCCGGAGCGAGATCATGGGGTTCTGCCTGACCCTGCTGGTGGCCGGCAACGAGACGACCCGCACCCTGATCTCGGGTGGGGTGGAGGCGCTGGCCCGCCATCCCGGACAGCGGGCGCGGCTGGTGGCCGAGCCCGGGCTGATGGCCGGCGCCGTCGAGGAGATGCTCAGATGGGTCACCCCCATCCAGGCCTTCGGGCGCACGGCGGCGGTCGACGTCGAGGTCGCCGGCATCCCGGTGGCCGCCGGGGAGTTCGTGGTCCTCCTCTACGCCTCGGCCAACCGTGACGAGGGGGTCTTCGGTCCCACGGCCGACCGTTTCGAGGTCGACCGTCCCCACCTGCCCACCCACCTGGCCTTCGGATTCGGCGAGCACGCCTGCCTCGGGGCCAGTCTGGCCAGGCTGGAGGCCCGGCTGTTCTTCGAGCAGCTCCTGGCCCGGTACCCGGCCTTCGTCCTGGACGGCGAGGCCGAGTACACGTCGTCCACCCTGGTGAGCGGGGCCCGGAGCCTGCCGGTCCGCCTGTCCGGCTGAACGGGCCCGACGGACGGGGCTGAACGGGCCGGTCGTCCGGCGCCGCCTCAGCGCCCGAGCAGCTCGCTCCGGCCGTTGGCGGCGAACTCCTCCAACAGCGCGGCCACGTCGGCCCCGGTCAGGGGGACGTACTCCTGGCTGCGACCCCGCCGGTGCCACACCGGGTCGTCGGTGCTCCAGCGCTCGGCCCGCAGCGGCAACTTGTCGGTCTTGTCGGTGGCGGTGACCGGCAGCGACTCGACCACCCGCACATAGCGGGGGGCCCATTTGGTGCCGAGGTCGTCCTGGGCGGCCAGGAAGCCGGCGAAGGCGCCGGGGTCGAAGCCCACCCCGGGCTCGAGCTCGAGTGCCGCCATCACCTGATCACCGGTGCGGCTGTCGGGGACCGGGTAGACGGCCACGCCGCTGGCCCCGGGGAACCGGGCCAGGATCCGCTCCACGGGCGCGGCGGCGAAGTTCTCGCTGTCGACCCGGAGCCAGTCGCCGGCCCGTCCGGCGAAGTAGAAGATCCCGTCTTCGTCCCGGTAGGCCAGGTCCCCGGACCAGTACCACCCGTTGCGGGTCCGCTCGGCGTCGGCTTCGGGGTTGTTGTAGTAGCCCTCGAAGTTGGAGCGGGCCCGCCGGCCGACCAGCTCCCCGATGCACTCGGCGGCGTTGGTCAACCGCCCGTGCCGGTCGAAGGTGGCCGAGGGCCGCTCCTCCCCGGTCGACTGGTCCACCACGGCCACGTCGTCCCGCTCGTTGGCCCGGCCCAGGGCACCGGGTCGGGCCTGGCCCACCGGCGTGAGCACGATGGCGTTCTCGCTCGATCCGTACCCCTCGACCAGGGGGACACCGAACCGGCGGGTGAACGCCTCCTTGTCCCGGGCCGAGGTCTCCGGACCGAGCACGTAGCGGAGCCGGTGGTCGCGGTCGTGAGCGGTGGGTGGCGTGGCCACGATGTGGGCGATGGCCCGGCCGACGGTGTTGAAGAAGGTGGCCCCGTTCTCCCGCACGTCGGGGAGGAAGCTCGAGGCCGAGAACCGCCGGCGCAGGGCCAGCGTGGCACCGCTGGCGAATGCGGGCAGCACCGCGGCCGACAGGGCGTTGCCGTGGAACAGGGGCATGGCCGAGTAGAGGACGTCCTCCCCGGTGAACCCGATCCTGGCCGCCGCCCGTGCCGCCCGTCCCTGGGTCATCCGGACCGCCTTGGGCCCGCCGGTCGACCCCGAGGTGAAGATGAGCAGGTAGAGCTGGTCCGGTGTCGGCGCGGGCCGGGCCGCCGAGCCGGCCGGATCGATCCCGTCCAATCGGCGCCGGTAGGCGTCCTCGTCGGCCACCAGCAGTCGGTCGGGCCCGATCCCCAGGGCGAGCCCCTCGACCAGGCCCAGCTGGGTGGAGTCGGTGACCAGCAGCTGGCAGTCGGTCCGCCGGACGTCGGTGGCCAGCTCGTTGCCCCGGCGGGTGGGGTTGACCCCGACCACCACCGCCCCGGCCAGGGCCGCCCCGGCCAGCAGGAAGAGGTACTCGGGGGTGTTCTCCAGCAGGACCCCCACGTGGAAGGGGCCGTCCTGTCGGAGCCCGACCAGGAGCCCGGCCCGACGCTCGGCCTCGGCCACCACCTGGCGCCACGTCCAACGCTCCCCCTCGAACGTCAGGCCGGTGCCGTCGTCGTCGGACCGGAGCCGCACCAGCTCGGCTGCGGTGGTGACGGGGGGCCCGGTCATGTCAGCCGTCCGGTCAACAGGTCGAGGATGGGGTTGTCGTCGATGGGAAGGAGGAGCGGCTCCCCGGCGTCCCGGCGGAGGTAGCCGATGCGGGTCATCACCGCCGTGCTGCGGACCATGGCCAGCGTCTCGTACCACCCGAGGTCGACCATCTCGATCCCGCACAGCTCCTCGAACCGCCCGACGGTTCGGTCCCGGTCCGGGACGCCGGCCGGGCGCTCCCCGAACAGATGGTGCACGGTCAGGTCGAGGCTGGTGAACCAGGCCAGGTCGTGCTGGGGCGCACCGATCGAGGTCATGTCCCAGTCGAGCACGGCCCGGGGGCGGAAGTCGTCACCGAGCACCATGTTCTCGAACCGGGCGTCCCCCCACAGGAGGACCGGGGCCGGCTCGTCGGTCGGCCGGTGGTCCCGGCACCACTGCAGCGCCTCGGCCAGCACCGGCACCGGGTGACCCCCGCTCGACCAGGCGAGGTACCCCTCCCAGTAGTCCAGCTCGGCGGGGTTGCCCCGCCGGGGCACCGCCGCGGCCGTGGAATGGTCGGCCCGGTGGATGGCCGCCAGGGTGTGGAGGAAGTGGTCGTAGACGCGGCTCCGCTCGGCCGGGGCCAGGGAGGCCAGCCACGGGTCGCGGTGGGCCAGGGCGCCGACGATGTGACCGCGGACGCGGGGCATGACCATGAACGGGGCGCCCAACCACCGGGGGTCGGTCTCCACCAGCGGGTCGGCCACCGGCACACCCGCGGCCGCCGCCGCCATCTGGGCCTGGCCCTGGGCCACCAGGTCGTAGTGGGGGAAGGTGCCCACCGCCGGCGGGGCCATGCGCACCACGAGGGAGTCCCGGTGCTCGGCACCTCGGTCGGTCCAGGTGAGGTCGACGAAGACGGTCTCGCTGGAGTATCCGGCCGAGGGACGCGACAGGCTGCCGACCACCGGGTGGGCCAGGCCTCGGCGGGCGGCCAGCCAACCTGCCAGCCCGTCGGCCAGTGCCGCGTCCCCCGGTGCCGCGTCCGCGGCCATCGATCCCCCGATCCCCTCAGTGCCCGATGACGTGGCGCACGGCATCGGCGATGGTGGCCGCCGACGGGAGCACCGCGGCCTCGAGGGTCGGTGACGAGCCGATCGGGGCGAACCGGGCGCCGACTCGGGCCACCGGTGCCTCGAGCTGGCCGAACAGCTCCTCGCTGATCATGGCGGCCAGTTCGGCACCGAACCCGCCGAACCGGGTGGCGTGGTGGGCCACCACGGCCCGCCCCGTCCTGGCCACCGACGACAGGACGGTGTCGGCGTCGAGGGGGACCAGGCAGCGGAGGTCCAGCACCTCCACGTCGATGTCGTCGTCGGCCAGCCGCTCGGCGGCGGCCATGGCATCCCTCACCGTCCGCCCGTAGGTCACGACGGTGACGTCGTCACCGCCACGCTTGACGTCCGCCACCCCGAGGGGGACCCGGTGGTCGCCGTCGGGGACCGGACCGGTCGCCCCGTAGAGGGACACGTTCTCCACCACCACGCAGGGGTCGTCGTCGAAGATGCAGGTGGACAGCAGTCCCTTGGCGTCGGCCGGGGTCGAGGGCACCACCACCTTCAGCCCCGGGACGTGGGCCAGCCACGCCTCCAGGGTCTGGGAGTGGGTGGCACCGGAGCCGATGCCCCCGAAGACTGCGGTCCGCAACGTCAGCGGCACGCTCTGTGCTCCCCCGGACATGAACCGGGCCTTGGCCGCGTGGTTGACCAGCTGGTCGAGGGCGATGCTGATGAAGTCCATGATCATGACCTCGGCCACGGGTCGGAGGCCGGCCAGTGCCGCGCCGATCGCCGCGCCCACGATGGCCACCTCGGAGATCGGTGTGTCGCGGACCCGGTGGATCCCGAACTCGGTGGACAGCCCCTTGGTGACCTGGGAGATACCGCCGCCCGGGTCGGCCAGGTCCTCGCCGATGAGCAGGACGGCAGGGTCGAGGGCCAGGGCCTGGGCCAGGGCCAGGTTGAGTGCTTCGCGCATGGAGCGGGCGGTCGCGGCCGCGTCGGTGGCGAACCCGGGGTCCGGCGGGCTCACGTCGGCGCACCGGTCGGGTCGGCGTAGACGTCGGTGGTGGCCGACGCCGCCACCGGGGGGTCGGAGGCCAGGGCAACCACGAAGGCCGCGTCCACCTCGCCGGCGGCACGCTGTTCGACGGCGCCGGCCCCGGCTTCGTCGAGCACGCCCTCGTCGAGCAGCCGTCGCCGGTAGCGGCCGACGGGCTCGGCCTCCCGGGCCGCCTCGAGCTCCCCCGGGGCCAGATAGCGCATGGGGTCACCGAAGTAGTGGCCGAAGAGCCGGAAGGTCGTGCACTCGAGCAGCGTGGGGCCGCCGCCCGACCGAGCCCGGTCGACGGCGGCTCCGAGCGCGCCGTGGACGGCGTCGGGGTCGTTGCCGTCCACGGTCACGCCGGGGATGGCATAGCCGCGGGACCGGTCGGCCACGTGAGCCACCGGCTGGGCGTGTGCGGTGGGGGTCATCTCGGCGTAGCCGTTGTTCTGGCACACGAAGACCACCGGCAGGCGCCACAGGGCGGCCAGGTTGACCGCCTCGTGGAAGGATCCGGTGCCGGTGGCCCCGTCGCCGAAGCTTGCCGTGGCCACGCGGTCGGTGCCCGACAGCTGGGCGGCCAGCCCCAGTCCCACGGCGATGGGGAGCCCCGATCCCACGATCCCGGTGGACACCATCAGGCCGGACGGGGGATGGGCGATGTGCATGGCGCCGCCCTTGCCTCGGTTGACGCCGTCGGCCCGGGTCAGGATCTCGGCCACCAGAGGCCCGAGGGGAACGCCCTTGGCGAGTTGGTCGTGGAGGCCCCGGTAGGTGGTCACCAGCTGGTCGTCGGTCCGCAGGACCACCCCCAACGCCGCGGCCACGGCCTCCTGACCGGTGGCGGGCCAGTAGGTGCATGCGAACTCGCCTCCGCTCAGTCCCCGCCGGAGCCGGTCGTCGCAGGCCCGGATGGAGACCATCAGCTCGAACATGCGTCGCCGCACCCCGGGTGGCGGCGGGCCCGACGCGTCCCGTTCCCCCACTGTGTTCCCCGGACCGCTCACGACTCCCCCCGCGCGCCGCCGGTGACGTAGCCGGCGGCGTGGGCCCCGGACTCGTGGCCCCAGACCAGGCCCATGCCGATCGAGGTCCCGCCCCCGTAGTACGCCGGACCCGCCGGACTGGCGATCACATTGCCCGCGCCGTACAGGCCGGGGATGGGCCGATCGCCGACGTGGAGCACCCGCCCGTGTGCGTCCACCATCGGCCCGCCCTTGGTCCCCACCGAGCCGACGTGCACGGGGAGGGCGTAGAACGGCCCCTCCTCGATGGTCCCGAGGTTGGGGTGGGGGGCCCCGGGATCCCCGTGGAACCGGTCGTAGGCGCTCGAGCCCCGGCCGAAGTCGCGGTCGCGGCCCTCGCCCACGAACCTGTTCCACCTCTCGATGGTCTCGGCCAGGCCCATCCGGTCGATGCCGGCCCGCCCGGCCAGACCGTCGACGGTGTCGTGGGCGAGCAGCCACTCGGGATCAGGGCCGCCCGGTCTGGCCGTCACCACCGGGTACCGCGACCGGTACTGCCGGTCGAAGATCACCCAGCACGGCAGGTTGCGTGTGGAGTACTCGTTGACGTCGAAGGAGAAGAAGGCCTTCCCGAGGTCGTTGTAGTTGCCGGACTCGTCGACGAAGCGCTGGCCGAACCGGTTGACCATGATCGAGTGCGGGGCGGTGCGCTCCACGCCGACGAACCGGGCCAGGGGCCGTCCTTCGTAACGCTCGCCGGGCACGGAGGCTGCCGGGTACCACCAGGTCTCGTTCATGTTGCCCAGGTCGGCCCCGACGGCCATGGCCATGGCCAGCCCGTCGCCTTCGTTGGAGGGCGGGCTGTGGGGATGGGTCAGGGGACCGGGCAGGAATCGCTCCCGCAGGGTCGCGTTCCACTCGTACCCGCCCGAGGCCAGCACGACCGCACCGGCCCCCCACTCGGTCCGACGGCCGTCCTGCTCCACGACCAGCCCGGCCACCCGGCCGTTGCTCATCGTGATCTCCGCGGCCCGGGTCTCGAGGCGCGGGACGATGCCGGCGGCGAGGCAGGCCTCCAGCAGCGCGCCGACCAACGCCTGCCCGCAGGCCACCAGGCCCGCCTCCACCCTGGCCTGCACGGCGGCGGCGTCGAAGTGCTCGGGGGTGTACGACGGTCGCCACTCCACGGTGGCCTCCTGCAACCTGATGGGCA
>Ga0307374_10007644_pt1 | contig 16369 bp, 13 predicted proteins | sample OX3MG_FD_202532 | JGI IMG/M metagenome (GOLD analysis project Ga0307374, IMG submission 202532) | Soil microbial communities from Risofladan, Vaasa, Finland - OX-3 | ecosystem: Environmental > Terrestrial > Soil > Coastal area > Acid sulfate soil | place: Finland: Risofladan, Vaasa | collected... | reverse complement strand
ACCGCCGAAATCGCGATGCGATTTCCCGAGTTCCGACTGATCCGCCAGCCCAACAAGGGTCTGAGCGTGGCGCGTAACGTCGGGCTGTTCGCGGCGCGCGGCGAGATTGTCGCCTACACCGACTCGGACTGCGTGGTCGACCCCGATTGGCTCACGCTGATGGTGCGTGCGATGGTCGAGGGCGGCCTCGACGGCTGCGGCGGTCCCAACTATGCGCCGCACGAGGAAGGCCGGGTCGAGGGCTGCGTCGCGGCTGCGCCGGGCGCGCCGTGCCACGTGCTGGTCGCCGACGATCGCGCGGAGCATCTGGCCGGCTGCAACATGGTCTTCAGCAAGGCCTCGCTGGTGGCGGTGGGCGGCTTCGACGCGCAGTTCACTTCGGCCGGCGACGACGTTGACATCTGCTGGCGGTTCCTGGATGCCGGCTTCACGCTTGGCTACTGCCCGGCGGCCTTCGTATGGCATTTCCGCCGCAATACGGTGAAGGCTTACTATGGTCAGCAGCGTGGCTACGGCCGTGCCGAAGCGGCGCTCTATCTGAAATATCCAGAGCGCTTCAACGCCCTTGGCCAGATCAAATGGCGCGGCACGATTCCGGGCCTCGTGGCGACCGTGCCCGGCGCGCTGCGCCGCCGTATTGGATGGACGCGGGCGGCTTGCGCCGTGCAGACGGTGCGCGACGAGGTGCCGGGAATCCTGAGCTTCCTGCCGCAGACGCTGGAATGGAACCTGGTGTTTGCGACGGTGACGGTCTTCGCCTGGTTCGCCGGCCTTTCGATGCTGCCGGCGCTGACGATGCTCGCGTTGGGGTTGGTATGGGCGCTGCACTACGCATGGCAGGCGCCGCTGGAGAAATGTCACGACTCGCTGGGTTCGCGGCTGTTCGTCGCATGCCTTGCCTGGAGCGGACCGATGGTGCGTACCTGGACCCGATGGAAGACACGGATGCGCACGGCCGGCCTCGGCGACGAACTCCGGCCGCGCCAGCGCCCGGCGCTGCGATGGCTCGAGCGGAGCCTCCACCTCTCCTACTGGAACGAGGCCTGGACGACGCGCGAGAGCCTGCTCGAGCGTCTGACGCGGGGCTTCTCGCGCGCAGGCTGCGTGGTGACGCCGGACCGCGGATGGAATGACTTCGACCTCGAAGTTCGTCCTGACCCCTGGACCCGCCTGCGCCTTAAGACCGCCGACGAGGAGCACGAGGGAGCGCGGTTGAAAAACCATGTCGCCGTGCGCGTCAGGCTCAGCCGGCTTTCCCATGCGGGCCTCGCGATCGCGGCGAGCGCGACCGTGCTGTGTGCCGCGATGGGCCTGTCGGTAATGGCCGCGGTGCTGACCGCGCTTACCATGGCAAGCGCGATGTGCGCGGTGAGCCAGGCGGTCGAATCGGGACGGCTTGCCTATCATGCCGTCGAGCAGTGTGCGCAGGAACTCAACCTGATTCCGCTCGGCAAGCCGACTGCGGCGGCGCGCCGTGCGGCGGCATCGGCGCGGCCCAGTGCGGCGCCCGAGGCGGTCGCGTCGTCGACCAAGCTGTTCGCCGACAATCGGATAGCGGCGGAATAGGCGGACTGCGGCGGAATAAGCGGACAAAAACTCCCGTCGGGCGCACGGCCGCGCAGGTTTCCAGTGTGGCCGGACTTGTGGTGGAAGAGGGGAGTGTGGATAGCGGGGCGGGCGGTGCGATGCGCCGTCCGCCCCGCGGCTTTTTATTTGCGCCGCCGCGACGAGTTAGCCGGCTTAAACACTTCCCATGCGGCGCCTATGGCCGGTTCCTATAGCCCGCCCTTTTGGTATATCCCTGAGCGAAGGCGGAACATCGAGTGTCGCGCCGTTGCGGCCGGAAACCTGATGGCACAGGACTTCCTCTCGGGATTCATCGAACGCGCGCAGGCGCGCAACTCGCGTCTGGGCCGCGCGCTCAAGTCGTGCACGGCCGGCGTACTCGAGCGCGCGGCCGACGGCTTCCAGCGCGACAATAATCTGCTGTGGGCCTCGGCGCTGACCTACACGACGGGGCTCTCGATCGTGCCGATCCTGGCCGTGGCGCTCTCGGCGCTCAACGGCCTGGGCGGCGCCGAGGTCATCCGCCCGCTGCTCGAGCGCTATCTTACCGCCAATTCGCCCGAGATTACCGATCACCTGATGGCCTTCGTCTCGAACGTCAATGCCAAGACGCTTGGCGCGGTCGGCGCGGCCACGCTGCTTTTCACCGTGGTCCTCACCCTGGGCACGGTCGAGCAGGCGCTGAACAACATTTTTCGCGTCGTCTACGGACGTACGATGGCGCGCAAGTTTGCCGACTATCTGAGCATGACTTTCGCGGTGCCGGTGTTGCTGGCCGGCGCGCTCGGCGTGCGCCAAATCCTGCTCAGTCGCCTGCCAAACATCCCGGGCGCAGGATGGATCAGCTCGAGCCTCGCCATCTGGGCCGGCTTCTTCTTTCTCTACGTATTTTTTCCCAATCGCCGGGTGCGCCTCGAGGCCGCCGCCGTGGGCTCCCTGGTGGCTTCGATCCTGCTCCAGCTCGCGCAGTGGGGCTTCATCTATTTTCAGTACGGCGTCAACCGTTACGCCGCGATCTACGGCGCGCTCGCCTCGATTCCGGTGCTGCTCACATGGATCTATATGACCTGGGTGATAGTGCTGCTCGGCGCCGAGGTCACCGCCGCCTTCGAACGCCGCAACCAGCCGCTGCTCGCGGACCCTTGGGCGATGGGCGAGCGCGCCGTCGCCTTGGCCGTCGCGCTCCGGCTTGGGGAGCGGATGGCCGGGCGGCGCGGCGCGGTCACGCCGGCCACGCTGTCCGCGGAGCTCGGGATCGACGAAGCCGTGCTGATCGAGGTGCTGCGGCGGCTCGAGCACGGAGGAATTGTGATCGAAAACGGGGGCGGCGACGGGGACGAGCGCGGCTTGTTCCTCGCCCGCGACTCTTCGGCCGTCGGGCTTGGGGAAGTGCTTGAATGTGCCAGGGGCGGCGGTCCGGCCGCGGTCTCCTCCGACACGCGGGTGGCCGCGATGGTCGAGCGACTGCGCCAAGCCGAGCGCGAGACGCTCGGCGGATTTACGGTGCGCGATTTGGTCGAGCGCGCGGCGAGCGCGGCCGCGCCGGCGCGCGTTCGCGAGCGCGCCGGCGACCAGGCTTGAATCCGGCAGCCTCCGCGCGCAGCCGGAGGGTCTAATTCTCGAGCAGCTTGTGCAGCGATTCGAGCTCGCGCCGGACCTCGGCCAGCGCGCGCCGCGCGCTGTCGCCGCCGGCGCCGCTCGCACTCGCGGCGCCCGCCGTGCTTGCCGCCGGCGCCGCGCCGTGAGCTTCAAGGTGGGTCGCCGCGGCGCCGGGCTTAGCGCCCAGCGCGCGTTCGAGTCCGACTTCGCGGATGTATTTTTTTGCGCCCGCGATGGTGAAGCGTTCTTCGTGGAGCAGGCGCTTGATCAGCCGCAGCGTCTGGAGATCCTGCGCGGCGTAAAATCGATGCTTGGAGTGGGCGTGGCGCGGGCGCAGGAACGGGAACTGCGTCTCCCAGAAGCGCAGCACGTAGGCTTCGACGCCGAGCAGCTTGGCCGCTTCGCCGATCTTGAGCAGTTGCTCGCCGCCGCCGGCCCCGCCGCCGCCGCCATGGGAGCGAGGATTCTTGCGCGATGAAGAGCGCACTGTGCGCGCGGCGGAAGTCATGCGGCGAAGGTCATGCGGCAAAAGTCATGCGGCAAAAGTCATGCGGCAAAAGTCATGCGGCAAAAGTTATGCGGCAAAAGTTATGCGGATCGTGTGGCGCCATTGGCCACCAGTCCCTTGAGAACCTGGCTCGGTTTAAAGGATAGCACGCGGCGCGAGTCGATGATGATAGTAATCCCGGTCTGCGGATTGCGTCCCCGGCGGGCGTGTTTATGGTTGACGGTGAAACTGCCGAAGCCGGAGATTTTGACTTTCTCGCCCCGCTGCAGACTTTCCTCGATGATTTTGAAGACCTCTTCCACGATTTCGCAGGCCTCTCTTTTGGACGAGCCTACGCGCTCGTAGATTAGATCCACGAGATCGGCCTTGGTCATATTCTGCGGAGTCTCGTTTCCCAAACCGCTCCCCCGGAGCGGGATTTCTACTGCCGCAACTCCGCACCCAGCCGCCTCCGCGCTCCCTCGGTCAATTCCCCGTGGGTGCGGTTCACCTCCTCATCCGTGAGTGTGCGATCTTTCCCGCGATAACGGCACGCCAGCGCCATGCTCTTCCTGCCCGGCGCTATCGATCCTCCGTCGTACACGTCGAACACTTCCACGCTTTCAAGCAACGGCGACGCGCTCTCACGAATTGCCGCGATCACCCGGGCCGCCGAAATGTCATGGTCCACCACCAAGGCGAGATCGCGCCGGATAGCCGGATATCTCGGTGGAGCGATGACCGGTCGAGACGGCAGGAAACCATAAGCGATGAGATGTACCAAGTCAAGTTCAGTAAGCACGCAAGGGCTATTCAGCTCGACTCGTATCGCTTCCGCGGGATGCAGCTCGCCCAAGTATCCGATCGGTTCGCCGTCGAGCAGCACTCGCGCCGCGCGCCCCGGATGCAGGAAGCGATACTCCGTTTCATCCGCCGCGTCGAACCCGACCAGGGCTACGCGCGCCGCCACGCCCAGCGCGATGAGCCATTGCTCGAGCACGCCCTTGAGCGTCCAGAAGCTCGCCGCCACAGCTGGCTGTCCCACCGCTCCCAGCGCATAGTCGCCATAACTTATCGCGGCCAGCCGCTCATGCTCGACCGGCGCGCCGTCACACATCGCAAAGACCTTGCCAATCTCGAAAGCGTGAAACGCGGCGGCCTCGCGGTTGAGATTGAAACGCAGCGCACCGAGCAATCCGGGAGCCAGGCTGAGCCGCAGCTCGCCCAGTTCCGCCGAGAGCGGATTGGCGACTCGCACCGCTTCGCCGCCGCCCATTCCCGGGTAGCGCCGATTGTCGGCCGGCGCGATAAACGCGATGGTCCTAAGCTCGGTGAGGCCCGCGCCGACCATGGTCTGGCGCGCCGCGCCCATGAAGCTCCGGTAATCGTTGGGCGGCGCGGGCGTGGCGACGCGCTCGGGAAGGGTGGCCGGAATCTCGGCCAGCCCCTTAAGCCGCGCGATCTCCTCGGCGAGGTCGGCGGCCTCGTTGAGATCGGGACGAAACAAGGGCGGCGTCACGCAGAGCAGCCGCGCGCCGGCTGGTTTGACCACTGCGCCCAGCGCGCGCAGCCGCGCGCGGACCTCGGCGCCGGGAATCGCGACGCCCAGGATCGAATTCACCGCGCCCAAATCCAGCATCACCTGGCGCTCGGGCGCCGGACGCGGCTCGGCGTCGACCATCGCCGCCGCGATCTTGCCGCCGGCGTTTTTGACTATCAGCTCGGCGACGCGCGCCAGCGCGCGTATCTGGCCGCCGCGATCGATCGCGCGCTCGAAACGGTAACTGGCCTCGCTGCGCAGCCCCAGCCGTCGCGCCGTGCGCGCGATTGTCATCGGCTCGAAGTAGGCGCTCTCGAGCACCAAGTCGGTGGTGGCGGCGCCGACTTCCGAGTTCAGCCCACCCATGATTCCGGCGATCGCCAGCGGCTTTTCCGGGTCCGCAATCAGCAGGTCGGCGGGTTCCAGCGTGCGCCGCACATTGTCGAGCGTGACGAACTCGCGGTCCAGCGCGCCCCCTGGCGCCTGGTCGGCGCGCCGCGCCACTATCCGGCGCGCGGCGATTTGCGCGCTATCGAAGGCGTGCAGCGGTTGTCCCAACTCCAGCATCACGTAGTTGGTCGCGTCGACCACGTTGTTCAGCCCGCGCATTCCGCATTGTTCCAGCCGCCGGCGCATCCAGATCGGCGAAGGGCCAATCTTTACCCCGCCAATCGCGAGCCCCGCATAGTGCGGGCACAGCTCGGGCGCGAGTATTTCGACCCCGAGCGCACCGCCCGCTCTATCGGCGGACTCCGCCTGGGTGTCCGTTTGCCTGCCGCGCGGCTTGAGCATCGCGGACCGCACAGCCGGCTGCTTGAGTTTCAATCCGAAGAGCGCCGCCACCTCGCGCGCGAGCCCCAGAATCGACAGGCAATCGCCGCGATTGGGCGTGATCGCGATATCGAGCACCGCGTCCTCCGAGCGCAAATACGAGGCCAGCTCGACTCCCAGCGGCGCATCGCCGGGCAGCGCCAGGATGCCCGCGTGATCGTCGGAAAAACCCAGCTCGCGCTCCGAGCACAGCATTCCCTCCGAGCGCACGCCGCGGATAATTGCTGCCTCAAGAGGCGGCGCGTCCCGCAGGCTGGTGGGGCGATGGCCGCCGCCGTGTCCGCTGCCGATGAGCCGCGCGCCTAGGCGCGCGAAGGGCGCGGTCATCCCGGCGCTCACGTTGGGCGCGCCACAGACCACGCTGAAGCGGCCGACCGCGCCGGCGTCGACATCGCAGAGGTTGAGGCGGTCGGCGTTGGGATGGCGTTCGACCTTGAGCACGCGCGCCACGAAGACGTCGCTGAACCCGGGCGCGGCGCGCTCGACGCCCTCGACCTCCAGTCCGGCCAGCGTCAGGCGGCGACACAGCTCCTCGACCTCGGCCTCGAGCGTCACGAACTCGGCGAGCCAGCTGAGCGGCAGCTTCATGACGAGGATCTCACGGCGGAAGATCTGGCGGTGAACGACGGAAACTGTTCGAGAAACCGCAGGTCGTTTTCGAAGAACAGCCGCATGTCGTCGACGCCGAGCTTGAGCAGTGCCTGCCGTTCGACGCCCATCCCGAAGGCGAAGCCCTGGTACTCGGACGGATCGTAACCGACCTTGCGCAGCACGTTGGGATGGATCATCCCTGAGCCCAGAATTTCGGTCCATCCGCTTTGCTTGCACACGCGGCATCCCGCGCCCCCGCAAAGCAGGCAGCTTATGTCGAGTTCGGCGCTGGGCTCGGTGAACGGGAAGAAGCTCGCGCGAAAGCGCACCGCGGTTTGCGGTCCGTAAAAGGCGCGCGCGAATTCGCTCAGCACGCCCTTGAGATGCGCCATCGTAACCCGCCCGGCGCGGTCGACCATGAAGCCCTCGATCTGGCCGAACATCGGAGAGGCGCGCACGCTCAATTCGTCGCGCCGGTAGCAGTTGCCGGGGCAGACCACCGCCAGCGGCGGCTTACGGCGCTGCATTACGCGAATCTGGCCGTTGGAGGTATGCGTGCGCAGCAGCATCCCGCCGGGCAGGAAAAACGTGTCCTGCATCTCGCGCGCCGGATGGTCGGGCGGAAAGTTGAGCGCCTCGAAGTTGTGGAAATCGTCCTCGACGTCCTGGGTCGCGGCGACCTCGAAGCCCATCGAGGCGAAGATGTCGAGCATCTGCTCCATCACCAGGGTCAGCGGATGGAGCCGGCCACGCGGGATGCGCGCGCCGGGAAGGGTCACGTCGAGGCGCGCCTGGCCGAGCGAGCGTGCAAGCGCGGCGGCGCGCAGACGCTCCTGGAGCGCCTCGATACGGCTTTCGATCTCACGCTTTATCTGGTTGACGAGCTGGCCGATAACCGGGCGTTCTTCGGCCGCGACCTCGCGCATGCGGCGCATCACTTCCGTAAGTTCGCCGCCACGGCCGAGCACGCGCACGCGCACCGCCTCGATTTGTTCGGCGCCGGCGTCGTCGCCGAGCTGCACCATCGCCGCGGCCCGCAGAGCCTCGAGCTGTTCTCTCATCCCGTCCTCAAGAAGTCCGTATGCGCGTCATCGGGTCCGCGGCGTGCCCCACGGGCGCGCCAAACACAAAGGATGATCGAACAAAAAATCATGCGAACAAAAAATCATGTGGCAAACAAAAGACCATGTGGACGCGTGCGCCACATGGTCCTTGTTGGCCGCGCGGGGCGGCCGACCCTAGGCGGCCGCGGCTTGGGCAGCGGCCTCGAGCGCCTTCTTGGCCGTGTCGGCCAATTCGGCGAAGAGCCGGTCGCGTTCCAGCGCGAGCACCGCGAGCTGCTTGCGGTCGATTTCCACGCCGGCCTTCCTGAGCCCGTCCATCATGCGGCTGTAACTCAGCCCGTACTCGCGGGCGAGCGCGTTGATCCGGGTGATCCAGAGCGAGCGGAAGTCGCGTTTTTTCTGCTTGCGATCCCGATAGGCGTAGGTCAGCCCTTTCTCGAGCGTGCTGCGGGCCTGGCGGTAGAGCTTACGGCCGCCGACGAAGCCGGAGGCGAGCTTGAGCTGTCGTTTGTGACGGCGGCGTGTTTTGGGGCCACCTTTGGCGCGAGGCATCGGAGGTCAGTCCTTCCTTAATTTGGGTTGCCTTAATCTTGATTTGCCTTGATCTTTATCCAAGCGCTTTGCGGCCTGCGGCGCGTCGCTACAGATACGGCACCAGTTTGCGCGTATTGCGGGCGTCGGCGGCATTCAGGATGCCCGGCTGGCGCAATTGGCGTTTGCGCGCGCGGCCCTTGGAGGAGAGCAGATGGCGCAGGTAGGCCTTCTTGTGCTTGACCTTGCCGGTCTTGCTCACGGAAAAGCGCTTGGCGGCGCTGCGATTGGTCTTCAGTTTGCCCATCGGTTGCGGCTCTCGCTCCAGGTCACTGTGCGTTCCGGTCGTTGCGCTCAGCGCGGCGTCAGCAGGATCGACATGTTGCGCCCCTCCATCCGGGGCAGACCGTCCGCCTGTGCGATGTCCTGCACTTGCGCGACGATCGAATCGAGCAACGTCCGTCCCAGCTCGGGATGGGTTATCTCCCGGCCGCGAAACGAAATCGAGAGCTTAACACGCTGGCCTTCCGCAACAAAGCGCCGGATGTGCTTGATTTTGAACTCGACGTCGTGCTTTTCGGTTCGCGCGCCCATCTTGACTTCCTTGATCGCCGTGGCCGTCGAATGGCGCTTGGAGTCATGGGTCTTTTTCTTTTGCGCGTAACGGTACTTGTCGAAATCGGTGACGCGGCAAACCGGGGGCTGGGCCGTCGGCGCGACCTCGACCAGGTCCAGACCGCGGCTTTCGGCCACGCGTATCGCCTCGCGGGTGCTCAGGATTCCGACCTGGTGGCCGTCGACGTCGATCACCCGGACTTCCGGGACGCGAATCTGGTTGTTCACCCTAATCGCCGGCTCGCGCGGGGGCGGGGTACGAAAATCTCTACGAATAAATCACCTCCGTCGGCATCCCAGCCGACTTGCCGCGGCGATTGTCGCACCGGCGGGCAATACCGTTTGAATCGTCCCGCCGCCGGCTCAACAGGCTAGCCCGGCAGCGGTTCACTCTTGAGCAGTTCCACAAGATTTTCAAGCGTCATGATCTCGCTCTTGGCCCCGCGCAAAAGCCGCAGCGACACGCTGCGCGCGGCCGCTTCGCGCTCGCCCACAACTATCATATAGGGCACCTTGGCCAACTCGGCTTCGCGCACCTTGAAGCCCAGCTTCTCGTTGCGCACGTCGGCCGCCGCGCGCAGTCCCGCGCGCTTGAGCAGGCCGGCTATCTCGGCGGCGTAGTCCTCGACCTTTTCGCTGAGCGAAAGTACCCGCGCCTGCTCGGGCGCCAGCCAAAAAGGCAGCACCCCGCCCGTATGCTCGAGCAGCACCCCGATGAAGCGCTCGAGCGAGCCCAGGATTGCGCGATGGATCATCACCGGGCGCTCCTCGGCGCTCGACGCGTTGGTGAACGTCAGGCCGAAGTTTTCGGGCATGTTGTAGTCGAGCTGGATGGTCGCGAGCTGCCATCGCCGCTTGAGCGCGTCGGGCACGTAGATTTCGATCTTCGGCCCGTAAAACGCGCCTTCGCCCGGATTGATCTCGTAGGCAAGCCCGTTGCGCGTGAGCGCCTCGCACAAAATCGCCTCGCTGGTGCGCCACAGCTCCTCGGTGCCCAGATGCTTTTCGGGCATCGTGGCGACCTTGGATTCAAGCCGCTCGAAGCCCAGCGCCTGGTAGACGTCGCGCACCATCTGCAGGTTGAGATCGATCTCGCCGGCGATTTGCGCCGAGGTGCAGAAGACGTGCGCGTCGTCCTGCGCCATCGTGCGCACGCGCGTCAGCCCGTGCAGCGTGCCCGAGCGCTCGGCGCGATGGAGCCGGCCGAAGTCGGCGATCCGCAGCGGCAGGTCGCGGTACGAACGCTTCTCGGAGCGATAGATGAACGTGTGTCCGGGGCAGTTCATCGGTTTGAAGGCGTAGCCTTTGCGCCAGCCCCCGGGACTCGAGTCGATCTGGTCCGTTTCGCCGCCCTCGCGATCGGTGGTCAGGAACATATTCTCGCGAAAATTATCCCAGTGGCCCGAGGTGTGCCACAGCTCGTTCTTGAACACCTGCGGCGTGATCACTTCGTCGAAGCCGTAGCGCCGGTAGAGGCGGCGCATGTAGTCGACCAGCGCGTTGTAGATGATCGCGCCCTTGGGCAGAAAAAACGGCGAGCCGGGCGAGATCGGGTCGAACACGAACAGACCCATCTCGCGCCCGAGCTTGCGATGGTCACGCGCGCGCGCCAGCTCGAGCAGCTTCAGATGCTCCTCCAGCGCCTCCTTGCTCGCGAACGAGGTCCCGTAGATCCGCGAGAGCATCGCGTTGCGCTCGTCGCCGCGCCAGTACGCGCCGGCCACGCTGGTCAGCTTGAAGGCGCGGATATGGCCGGTCGCCGGAACGTGCGGCCCGCGGCACAGGTCCATCCAATCGCCCTGGCGATAGATCGACACGCGATCGTCGGGGATGCCGCTTAAAATTTCGACCTTGTAGTGCTCGCCCATCGCGGCGAAGCGCTCGATCGCCTCGGCCCGCGCGACCTCGATTCGCTCGACCTTGAGGTTGGCCTTCGCCAGCTCGCGCATCCTGGCTTCGATCTTGGGCAGGTCTTCGACCGTGAACGGAGCGGAAGGCGCAAAGTCGTAGAAAAAGCCGTCCTCGATGGTCGGGCCGATCGTCACCTGCGTGCCGGGGTAGAGGCTCTGCACCGCCTGGGCCATCAGATGGGCGGTCGAGTGGCGCAGCACGTCGAGTCCTTCGGGGCTGTCGGCCTTGACCGGCTCGAGCGTGGCGTCGGCCTCGAGCGGGCGGCTCAGATCCACCAGCTTGCCGTCGAGGCGCGCGGCGACGACCTCGCGCCCGCGCGCGCCGTCGAGCGCTTCGCCGACCGTGGTCCCGCGCGGCACGCTGCGCCGCTCGCCGTCGAGCGATACGGTGACTTGCGCGCTCATTGCGGGATGAACGTTGCGGCGGAGAACGCCGGCCTCGGCGGCGCGGCGGCGGCGGGCAAGCGATGGGCGATCATGAATTGACGCACGAAGTCATGGGACGGACGCGCTCGTGGAGCCGGAGGCCGGGAAAATTCATGACGCTAGTATAGCGAAAGACGGGCTGGTAGGCACGGGCGGGTTTGAACCGCCGACCCCTTCCGTGTCAGGGAAGTGCTCTACCACTGAGCTACGTGCCTTCGTTGCAAGTCTTTGCGTCCGTGGCGGCCGCGTCGGCCGCAACCCTGAATCGGTAACAAATATCCCGAGTGCGGGCAACCAAGGCCTCCGCGAGCGACCGCACGCGGTCTATCTGATAAGCTTTGCCGCCAACGGCGGCGTGCCAATAACCTCAGGCCAATAACCTCAGATGGATCGCGAGCGTATCGCACGTATTTTCTTCTTCGGCTTTCTGGCCGTGATGGGCTATGAGCTTTACCTGCTGCTCAGCTCCTTCCTGGTGCCGATCGCGTGGGCGATGCTGCTCGCCTTCATCGCCCATCCGGCGCTACTCCAACTGGAACGCCTCATCCGCAGCCGCACTGCCGCCGCGCTGCTGGCCACCTTGTTGCTGGCGCTCGTGATCGCCGTTCCCACCGCGTGGCTCTCGGGCAAGCTCGCGCTGGAAGCCACCCGGGTCTCGCTGGGCCAGTTCGTCCACCAGGGCGGAATCGCGCAAGCCGGCAGCCGGGCGCTCCATTCCAAGATAGTCGCTTCCATCGAGGCCTCGCTCGAGCATCAGGGCCTGCGCCTCAAAGACATACGGCACTGGATGGAGCAGGGCAGCACCCACTTGACCGGCTACTTCACCGCCAACGTCACTACGCTCGCGCGCAACGTGGTCACCTTCACGTTCGACGTCTTGATCATGCTGTTCAGCTTCTTTTACCTGTTGCGCGACGGCGAGGACTATTTCGAATTCGTGCGCACGCTTACTCCGCTCCCCGACGAGGACAAGGCGATGGTGTTCGAGACTCTGAGCTCGATGCTGTCCTCGACGGTGCGAGGGTTGCTGCTGACGGCGCTGCTCGAAGGGGCGCTGCTCTGCCTGGGCTACCTGGTCGCTGGCGTGCCCAACGCGCTGCTGCTCGGCGCGGCCTCCGGCGCTGCCGGGCTGTTGCCGATCGGCGGCACAGCCTTCATCTGGTTTCCGGCCGCGATTTATCTGTGGTTCACGGCGGGATGGGGTTGGGCGGTGGCGCTACTGGCGTGGGGCATGATCGTGGTCGGAGTGATCGACAACCTGCTCAAGCCCATCACGGTCGGTCAGGGCAGTGGATTGCCCGCCGTCGCGCTCTTCTTCGGCATCACCGGCGGGCTGGAGGTCTACGGTCTGCTGGGGCTGTTCGCCGGCCCTGCCGTGATTGCGGTTTTCGCCGCGCTCATCCGTGTCTATCGCCGCAGCTACGCCGCGCGTCCGCCGTCGTCGTTCGTCTGAAACGCGCCCGGCGCACCCCGTGGCCGCGCGCCGCGCGCGAGGCTAGATTAAAACCGCATCGGTATGAGGATGAGCGTCGAGAAGGAAAACAAGGCACGGGCGATAATCGACCGCCTGCGCGCGCGCGGCTTCGTTGCCTACCTCGCCGGCGGCTGCGTACGCGATCGCGTGCTCGGCGTTGCGGCCAAGGACTACGATATCGCCACCGACGCGCGCCCCGAAGTCGTGCAGGAATTGTTCGACAACACGGTCGGCGTCGGCGCGCGTTTTGGCGTGATCCTCGTGGTCATCGACGGCGATGGCTTCGAGGTCGCCACCTTCCGCGCCGACGCGCCCTACGTCGACGGGCGCCGTCCCTCGGCGGTGCGCTTCGGCACGGTCGAGGAGGACGCGCGGCGGCGCGACTTCACGATCGGCGGGATGTATTTCGACCCGCAAAGCGGACGGATCATCGACCTGGTGGGCGGGATGCGCGATTTGCGCGCCGGCGTAATTCGCGCGATCGGCAACGCCGCCGAGCGCTTCGAGGAGGACCATCTGCGGGTGCTCCGCGCGGTGCGCTTCGCCACCCGGCTCAACTTCGAGATCGATCCCGCGACCTGGGCCGCGATGCGCCGGGCGGCCCCCAAGGTCGCCAGGATCGCCGCCGAGCGCGTCGGCGAGGAAGTAGTGGCGATCATGACCGGCGGCCGCGCCGCGCGGGGTCTGGACCTGATGCGCGAGAGCGGCCTGCTCGAGGTCGTGATGCCCGAAGTGCTGCCGATGATCGGATGCGAGCAGCCGCAAAATTTCCATCCCGAGGGCGACGTTTACCGCCACACCTGGCTGGCGCTTTCGATGCTGGAGGCGGGATGCGTCGAGACGCTCGCGTTTGGCGTTTTGCTGCACGACGTTGCCAAGCCGCAGTGTCGCGCGGAGACCGGCGAAAAGGTCACCTTCTATGGGCATACCGAACAGGGCGCCGCGACGGCCGAGGGCATCCTGCGGCGGATGCGGCGTTCGCGCTTCGTGCAGGAGCGCGTCGCCTACCTGGTTCGCAATCACTTGCGCCTCGTGATGGCGCCGCGGATGCGCCGGGCCACGCTCAAGCGGATGCTCGCCGAGGACGGCTTCGGCGAACTGCTCGAGCTCTCGCGGCTGGATGCGCTCGCCTCCAGCTCCAACCTCGGCTTCTACCATTTCTGCGCGCACGCGCTCGGCGCGATGGGTCGCGAGGAGATTCGTCCGCCGCGCCTGCTCGGCGGCGACGACCTGATCGCGATGGGCTTCGCGCCGGGGCCGCATTTCAAATCGATCCTCAAGGACATCGAGGATCAGCAGCTCGACGGCGCGCTGGCCTCGCGTGATGCTGCGGTCGATTACGTGCGCGCGCGCTACGGTCCGCTGCCGTCCGCCTGAGCGCGCGTCCCACCGATGCTCGCGGTCCGCCACATCACACGCCGTTTCGGTCCGCTGCTCGCGCTCGACCACGTGGACTTCGACGCCCGCCGGCGCGGCTCGGCCTGCTGATGGCGGGGGCGTTGTAGCCCCGGCGGTTGCCGGCCGCGAGCGCGGTGCGCCTACTGCTTGAGATGCTCCAACTCCATCGTAAAGCCGATCGATTCGGCCATCGGGCCCTCGCCCTGACTCTCCTGATGAGTCGCCTTGACCGGTCCTACGCCCGGAGCGAGCCAGTAATAGTCCTCGATGCTGACGTTGCCGTCGGCCACCAGTCGCAGTCCGGAATCGACGCCCGGCGCGCGCGCCGTCCCCTTCGTCGCTGAGGCGAAGCCGGTGCTCTTGATGCGGAGGCATCCGCTGAAAGTCCCGGCCGGCACGGTGATTTTGTCGTTGACGCTTTCGATCTTCGTCGTCGCGTCGTACAGCGTGCCGTCGAAGGAGCGGTCGATTTCACGCCAGGTAGTGCCGACGCTGATTGGCAATTTGATCACGTAGGAATGATCGCTCAGCCGCGACCGGAGCCCTTCGCTCTCGTCGATCGCGATGTGACGGATCCCCTGTCCGTCATCGGCGTAAAACTCGGTGTAGGTTTTGTTGTTGCCGCCCATGTTTCGCTGCGGGACCGCCGTGAATCCGAAAACTTGGCGCGGCGCCTGGTTTACCGTGGTCATCTCGCCCGTGGCGCCGGTCGACCCGATGAAGCGAAACGTCCAGGCCATTCCGGGCTCGAGCGGAAAATACCGCGCGATGCCGGTCCGCCCGCGAGTGCATCCGCCAAGCGCCATCGCCGTGCACATGATCCCCGCCAATACTGCGATCGCGAATCTTCTCCGCATGTTGTCTCCCGAGTCCGATTGCGTGCGCGACACGCGCCTCCCGCGTCCTTTGCCTTGACTGCCAGCAACCCCCAAGCCTAGCCTACATTTCAATATCGGGCAGCATCCGGAGAGGCGGCGAGATCTATGAATGGCGTTCACGACCTGGGCGGGATGCATGGTTTCGGCCCGGTAATCCGCGAGCAGGACGAGCCCGTCTTCCACTCCGAGTGGGAGAAGCGCGTCTTTGCGATGACCCTGACCGCGATGGGGCGGCGCGTGTGCAACGTCGACGAGTTCCGCCGCGCGATCGAGCGCATGCCGCCGGCGCGCTACCTCGCCGCGACCTACTACGAGAAATGGCTCCACGCCGTGGAATCGCTGCTGATCGAAAAAGGCGTGATCACGCGCGAAGAACTGGCCAGCGGACATGCCGCGGCGCCCGCGCTGGCCAAGGCGACCGGATCGCTCGACGAGGGCGGCGGCAGCGGCCGGGTCGAGTCGTTCGACAATTCCGCGGTGAAGCTGCGCTTCGACAAGCGCATCAAACCCGGCTTCAAGGCCGGCGACCGCGTGGTCGCACGCAACCTCAATCCCGAGCATCATACGCGCCTGCCACGTTACGCACGTGGCAAACGCGGCGTCATCCGCTACGACCAGGGGGTCTTCGTTTTTCCCGACACGCACGCCCACGGCCAGGGCGCCAAGCCGCAGCACGTCTACACCGTGGTGTTCGAGGCCAGGGAGCTGTGGGGTCCCGATCGCAATGAGCGCGCGCCCGTATACCTCGATTGCTGGGAGGATTATCTCGAACGCGACCGCACTGCCGCCAAACCGGCCGCCAGGGCCGCCGCCAAAACCGCGGGCAAACCACGAACGGCTAAATCCGCCGCCAAGTCCGGAGCCAAATCGCGGACCACATCGCGGACCAAATCGCGCGCGGCCACCAAAAAGGGACGTAAACGATGAGCGAGGAACACGACCATCACGACGGACACGATCATCATAGCGCGCCATTGTCCGAACCCGCCCAGCGCGTAAAGGCGCTCGAACAGTTGCTGGTCGAGAAGGGGCTGGTCAATCCGCAGGCGCTCGACGAGCTGATCGACACGTACGAGCGGCGCGTCGGTCCACGCAACGGCGCCCGCGTGGTCGCGCGCGCTTGGGTCGACCCCGAGTATCGCAAACGTCTGCTCGACAACGCCGCCCAGGCGATCGAGGAGCTCGGCTTTCCGCCCGGTCCGCAGGGCGAGCACATGATGGTGGTCGAGAACACGCCGCGCGTGCACAACCTCGTGGTCTGCACGCTCTGCTCGTGCTACCCGTGGTCGGTCCTGGGGCTGCCGCCGGTGTGGTACAAGAGCACGGCCTACCGGGCGAGCGCGGTGAACGATCCGCGCGGGCTGCTCAAAGGGTTCGGAGTCGAAGTGGGCGACAAGGAAGTCCGCGTGTGGGACTCGAGCTCCGAGATGCGCTACCTCGTGATGCCCGAGCGGCCCGC
>Ga0307374_10007640_pt1 | contig 16372 bp, 13 predicted proteins | sample OX3MG_FD_202532 | JGI IMG/M metagenome (GOLD analysis project Ga0307374, IMG submission 202532) | Soil microbial communities from Risofladan, Vaasa, Finland - OX-3 | ecosystem: Environmental > Terrestrial > Soil > Coastal area > Acid sulfate soil | place: Finland: Risofladan, Vaasa | collected... | reverse complement strand
TATGTATGGAATGAGCTCAAGGCGCATGGTACCGGGCGCAAGCTCATCACCTCGCTGACGCAACTGCGGCGGACGGTCCTCTCGCATATACTGCAGTTGCAGAAGCCGCCTGGATTGGTACAGAGCTCCTTCCATGCACGAACCACGAGCGACGCGCGCGCATGATGGCAATTATTGTGGGAAGGTTAATATACGAAGGCGCGTGCTGTCCGGCAGGGTGATCTCGATACCGCCGGCGCCGCTCCCTTCAGGAGATACCACGGACCGTGGTTGATCATCGCCCGGATCGGACGGTCCGCTCAGCCGTACCGCCACGAAGCCAGGTGAACGGCGCGGCGTCAGCCGGCCTTCGCGAACCTGCCGCCGCCAGTTGAACACCAGGCTCGGATAGACATCGTGCCGCGCGGCAACCGCCCTCACACGCACGCCAGGCTCTCGGCGACGATCCGCAGCTTCGCTTCGGTGCTCCACCGCCACCGACGCTCCTTGCCCGTGATGATCTCGATCGTTCCGTCCGGCATCGACCTTAACCCCGACCTTATGCAGCGCTTTAAGGTCGGCAGTCTCGGCGCGTCGGGCCGGATTCAACAAGGCGGGGCTGACCGGGCGCCTACGACGCTTACGATCTGGCCGGGATCCTGACGATTGCAGCTTCCGGGAATCAGAAAAGCCCGCCCCTTTCGGGTGCGGGCTTTGGGATTGGATCGCAAGTCATGATGGTTGCGGGGGAGCGCAACCATCATGACTTGCTGTTCCGGGCTGCCGCGTGAGCCGGCATACCACTATCTGGAGTCTGGCATCAGGATCTCGAAACTCTTTCCCCTGCTCCGAATTTCCTCAGGTGAGCGCATGGGCCAGCGCCCTTCCCGCCCCAGGCTTGGACCCGACAGCCTACGAGGCGGATGCCAAGGTGGCGCGGAGGCCGGGTACGGGGGCGACCGTGGACTGGATCGACCGCGGTAGGTAGGTCGGGAAAGTGGACCCGGCGCCCGTTGCCCCGCGCGACCGTCAGCCCACGGCGAACGTGGCATGATCCCCACAGGAGGCATATCGTTGAGCACGCATGATCCCGCCGTGCTCGCAGCCGACCAGCAACGTCCAATGCCGCCGCAACCCTGTCCCACCGGCGGGGGAAGCCCGGGACTGGCCGATCGATCTACTGCCGGGTCCCCCGGCTTCCCATCGCGGCGACAGCAGCCATCGCTCCTGGACGCTCCCAGCCTGCGACGGCCATGACGCCCCAGCCCGACGACCTGGCGGCAGGAATGAGTTGGTAGGCCCCGGGCGTTCCCGGCGGCGCCCGGCGGCGCGCGCGGACGCGCCATGAAGAGGCCAGAAACCTCCGCGACGGGACCGCGCACCCGAGCCTGCCTCGTCACACTCGCACGCTATTTCCTCCGCCTCGGCGCCACCGGCTTCGGCGGCCCTGTGGCGCTGTGCGGGCTGATGGAGCGCGACCTGGTGGAGCGGCGGGGCTGGCTGACCCCGGCCGAACTGCGCGACATGATCGCGGTGTGCCAGTCGATGCCCGGACCGCTCGCGGTGCAGGTTGGCATCTTCATCGGCTACCGGCGCTGCGGCGTCTGGGGTGCCTGGGTGGCGGGCGTGGCGCTGATCCTTCCGGCCTTCGCCATGGTGGCGCTGCTCGCCGCCGCCTATGCCCGGCTCGGCGACCTCCCTTGGGTGACGGCAGTCGTCTATGGGGTGAACCCGGCGGTGATCGCGCTGATCCTGCAATCCTGGTGGCGGCTGGTGCGCCTCGGGATGGACGACCGGTTCCAATGGAGCCTCGCCGCGGTCGGTTTGGTTGCGACCTTGACGATGGGCGGGCAACTCGCGGCGGTGTTCCTCGCCGCCGGCACCGCCGGGGCGCTGTGGTACGGGGCACGGCCGAAGGGGACCGCGCCGCTTGTCGCGGTGGCGTCCCCCTGGGCGCTCGGCAAGCTCGTGGGTTTCTTCTTCGTCACCGGGTCGGTGAGTTTCGGCAGCGCGCTGGCGGTGGTGCCGCTGCTGGAAACCGGGCTGGTGCAACGTGGCCACTGGCTGAGCACGCATGACTTCCTGGTGGCCGTCGCCGCCGGCATGATCACGCCAGGGCCCGTGATGACGATTGCAACCTTCGCCGGCTACCTGGTGGCCGGGCTGCCGGGGGCGGTGATCTGCACCGTCGCGGTCTTCCTGCCGTCCTTCCTGCTGGTGCTGCTGGTCGCGCCGCTGCTGCTGCGCCATCGCGCGCGCAGCGGGGTGCAGGGCTTCCTCAGGGGCGTGTATGGGGCGGCGATCGGCGCCATCCTGGGTGCGGCGATGCTGCTGGGACGCGGCGCGATCGGCGACTGGCTGACGGCGCTGATCGCGGCCGGCGGGCTGGCGGCACTGCTCCGGTTCCGCATCGGCAACCCGCTGCTCATGGGGATCGCCGCGGCGATCGGGCTGGTGGCTTTTCCGCTGCTGCACCCCGCCTGGGTGCTGGCGCGATAGCGCGACGATGCAGGGGCCGCCCGCACCTTCCGAACCTGGCCGCGCAGCCCGTCGGCTCACCGCGGCGATCGACGCTGCGTGCACCGCCCGCCGCCTTGCCGCCGGCGAGGCGCTATTCCGCCAGGGCGATCCGGCGGGTGCCATCTTCGCCGTGCTGTCGGGCCGCGTGCTGCTGGTCCGCCATACCGTGGCCGGCCAGCGCGTGGTCCTGCATGACGCCCGCGCCCCCGATCTGCTGGCCGAGGCCGCGCTGTTCGCCGAGGCCTATCACTGCGACGCGACCGCGGCGACGGCCGCCGAGGTGCGGGTGATCCCGAAGCCGGCGCTGCTTGCCGCGTTACGCCGGGATCCCGCGCTGGCCGTGGACCTTGCCGGGACGCTCGCGCACCAGGTCCAGGCGCTGCGCGCCCGGCTGGCCCTGCGCGACCTGCGCCCGGCCGGCGAGCGGGTCCTGGCGGCGCTGGCGCTGCGCGCCGGACCGGCGGATGGGGTGGCGCGGCTGTCAGGCACGTTGTTGGACTTCGCCGCCGAAATCGGGCTGACGCACGAGGCGCTGTACCGCACCCTGACCGCCCTGGAGCGGAAAGGGCGGATCGCACGCAGCGGGAGGGGAACCATCCGGCTGATCCCACCGGACCCGGCGTCACCCGGCTGACCGCACGCCCATGGCCTGGATCTGTGATCGAGGTCATACGCGAGCGGAATCGGTGCCCCTATCCTGCCCACTCGTGCAACTGGCGGAGGCTCGGCATGGCGCGCGCGCATGTTCTTTCGATCGTGGGGCTGGCGCTGCTGCTGGCGCTCCCGCTGCCGGCGCGGGCCGCCGATCCGCCGCCCGCGCCGCCCATGACGATGCACGGGATGCAGATGAACGGGGCGGCGATGCCCACCGGGGCCATGCCGGCCGGTCCCGCCGGCCCGATGGTGCCGACCGAGCCGGGCCAGGGGGCCTTCGGCGCCTTGCAGCAGATCGTGCAGATTCTGGAAGCCGATCCGCGCACCGACTGGTCGAAAGTGAACCTCGACGCGCTGCGGGAGCACCTGATCGACATGGACCGGGTGACGCTCGATGCCCACACGGTGGTGCGCCACATCCCGGGCGGCAACCGGATCACCGTGACCGGCACTGGCCGCACGCTGGTCGCGATCCAGCGCCTGCTGCCGGAGGAAGCGATGCATCTGAACGGGATGCACGGCTGGCGCCTCGTCGCGACCCGCATCCGCGACGGCGTGATCCTGACCGTCACAACCGCCTATCCGAAGCAGGTCGCCATGATCCGCGGCCTTGGCTTCGCCGGCATACTCGCAAGCGGGGATTTCCACCCGCGGCACCATCTGGAGATCGCGCGCGGCGAACCGATGCACTGAACCGGGCCGGCGCGACGCGACCGGGGGCTGACCCAAATCAATGACGGACGAGTCCGCGGGGATAAGTTTCGTCACACCCTTGCAAGGCCGGGCCGACGCTCCGCCATGCGTTCCCGGTACCATGCCGCCATCACGGGATGTGATGTCGTGGCCGTTGCCCCACTCGCCCCACCGACGCCTCTGCCGACCGCCCCACCCGCCGTTGCTGCGCGGCCGCGGGGGGCAGCGCCGCCCGGACCGAAGCGCTGGCAGCGCGTGCTGCCCTGGGTCGTTGTCGTTCTGGTGGTGCTGGTGGCAATGGGATGGTTCTGGCGCAGTGCGATGACACCCTTGACCTACAGCTCGCTCCGGTGGAGACCGACGTGGCGGAGCAGGTATACGGCCTCGGCACTGTCGGCGCTGACGTGCAATCCAATGTCGGCTTCAAGGTCGCCGGCGTGGTCAACGAGATCGACGCTAACGAGGGCGACCGCGTGAACGCCGGAACGGTGCTCGCCCGGCTGAACGCGCGCGCCATCGCTGCGCAGGTGGAGTAGGCGCGCGCTGGCATGCTTCAGACCCGTGCCGCCGTGGGCAAGGCGGAGGCCGATGTGGCCAGCGCGCAAGCGAGCCTCGCCAACGCCCGTGCCGTGGCTGCCCGCCGGCAGGTGCTGGTGAAGGAAGGCTTCGCCTCGGTGGAAGAGACGCAAACCGATGTCACGGCGATGCAGGTCGCCGGCGCCAACCTGCAGGTCGCGCGGACCGAAGTGAACACCGCCGAAGCCGGGGTGGCAGCGGCGCTCGCGCAGCAGGACTACGCCGAGGCGACGCTTGCCAATTACACACTGCGCGCACCGTACGACGCCTGGGTGCTGGCGCGCACGCTCAATCTCGGCGCCATGCCGGTGCCCGGCCTGGGGGTGTTTACCTTGGTTGATCCCCGCACGATCTGGGTGGTGGCCTATATCGACGAACGTCTGGCCGGGCGGTTGCAGGTGGGGCAGGCAGCAACGATCGTGCTGCGGTCCGAGCCGGGCCGACGCTTTGCCGGCCATGTCGCGCGCATCGAGATCCAGAGCGATGCGGTCAATGAGGAACGGCTTGTCGATGTGGCCTTCGACCGCCTGCGGCAGTCCATCCATCTGGACGAGCAGGCCTACGCCTACATCACGACCGGGGTGCTGCCGCGGGCAGTGCTGGTGCCGCAGACCGCCGTGACCGGCCTCGCCGAAAACCGCGGCACCGTCTGGACCTTGGAACACGGGCGGCTTGCGCAACGGCGCGTGAGCCTCGGGCCGCAATTGCTGGACGGGCGCCTCCCCGTCCTCGCCGATTTGCCTGCCGGCGCCGCGATCGTGCTGCCGGAGGCGGGGCTGCGGGTGGGCCGCGCCGCGCTTGCGGCAAAGGAAGTGGGGCGATGAACCTTGCCCTGCGCGACGTGCGCCGCAACAAGCTGCGCTTCACCCTCACCGGGCTCGGCGTCGGCATGCTGCTCGGCGTGGTGATCGCGATGATGGGCATTTACGAAGGCGCGCTCGCCGACGCGCTACGTCTCCCGCGTGCGGAGAAGGCCGATCTCTGGGTGGTGCAGCCGCGCACCTTCGGCCCTTGCGCCGAACCCTCCCGCATCCCGCGCGACACGCGTGAACTGATCCGATGCATCCGGGGGTGGCAGCGGCCGGCGCCGTCACGTTCCAGACCGTGCAGGCAATGGCGGGCGGCAAGCCGGTGCGGCTGTGGCTGGAGGGCTATGAACGCGGCCGGCCGGGCGGCCCGGCCAACCTGGTCGCCGGGCATGGGCTGACCGAAAGCCATTACCAGATCGTGGTGGATGCCTCCTCGGGTCTCCGGCTTGGCGAGACCGTGCCGCTCGGCCCCTACCGCGATCCCTACACCGTGGTCGGGCTGACGCACGGCATGGTGAGTTCCTCAGGCGATCCGGTGGCCTGGGTCACCTTGCTCGACGCGCAGGCGCTACAGTTCGCGGTGCCACCGGCGCTGGAGCGGCGCGAGCTTGCATCCGGACGCAACCCGCCCACGACCGCCGACATCGACGCCGTGCTGGTGCGGGTGATGCCGACCGCTTCGCCGGCCGCGGTGGCGGAGGAGATCACGCGCTGGAAGCATCTTTCGGCGGTGCCAGAGGCCGAGGAAGAGAGCTACCTCACGCTGTTCGTGATCCAGAGGATGCAGCAGCAGCTTGGCCTGTTCATGGGCATCCTGATCACCGTCTCCGCCGTGATCATCGCGCTGATCATCTATACGCTGACCATGGACAAGCTGCGCGCGATCGCCACCTTGAAGCTGATCGGCGCGCCGGACCGGGTGATCGTCGGGCTGATCGTGCAGGAAGCGCTGGTGCTGGGTGCCAGCGGCTTCGCCATCGGGCGGTTCCTGATCGAGCAGGTGAAGGGGTATTTCCCCCGCCGCGTGCAGGTCGAGCCGCGCTATCTCGCGGTGCTGTTCGTCGTCGTGATCGTCGTCTGCCTGCTGGGCTCGGTGCTCGGCGTGCGCGCGGCGGTGAAGATCGAACCCGCCGAGGCGCTGGCCGGTGGCTGACGCGCCGCCGCCGGACGGCAGGCCGCGGGTCGCGTTGCGCGGCATCTGCAAGCATTTCGGCATCGGCGCCAGCCGCGTCGATGCGCTGGCCGATATCGCGCTGACGGTCCACGCCGGGGAGACGGTCGGGCTGCGCGGTCCGTCTGGTTCGGGCAAGAGCACCCTGCTCAACGTGATCGGCTGCTTCACCGAGCCGAGCAGCGGTTGGATGCAGCTGAACGACGAGCCGGTCTATGACGGGCACTGGCTGCGGTCCGACCTGCGCCAGGGCAACGTTGCGACGCGCCAGGATGAGGCTGCGCCGCGCCGCCCAGAGGTTGAGCAGGGCCGTCCGCACGGTGCCGCGCAGCTGCCGGGCCGTGACCGCAAGGGCTTGCCGGGCGGCTTCGGCCTGGGCACGCGCGCGTGCCATCAACGCGGGTCTCACCCCGACGGCCTGGATCAGGAAAGCGACCACCGGCCCCACTTTCCACGGCGACGGGGTCAGGGTGGTCGCGTTGTAGGTGGGCGAGAGGGACAAGCTTGGGTTGGGCAGCGCCGCGGCCGTCACTTCTCCCGCCTTGGCGGCACCGAGCCTGGCGGCGGCCATCTTCATCTCGGGTCGTTCGTACACAGCCGCCAGGGTCAGGGATTGTAGGTTCCATCGGACCGGCCCCGCGCGATGTTCCTCGATCGCGATGAAGCGCAGCAGGCGGGGATCCGACAGGCTGCGGCCGGTGAGCGCCGCCGCGTCGGCCGCCGGATGCAGCGGACGTGCGCGGTAGGTCGCGCAGCCGCTGAGCAGCGCAAGCAGCGCAAGCAGCAGGACCGAGCACAGGCCACGCGCCGCGGCGTTACGCGGTGACATCGCGCGCGGCGGCTACGTTGGGGAAAACAAGCGGGCGGGTGCGAACTCGGGGGACGGCGTTCATGGGGCTGGCCGTCTACACGGGCTTTCTGACAATTCCCGCACGCTTGCATGACGATCCCATCAGGTGGCGAGTTTCGCTGCTTCGATGGTCGGGTTGGCACCGGGGGCGCCGCCCAAGGGCAGGTCGAGGATCACGCGCCTGCCCTCGCCCGGGGTGCTTTCCATCCGGATTATGCCGCCGTGCAGAGTCACGATGCTCTCGACCACGGCCAGCCCGAGGCCAACATTGCCGGCGCCTCCGGACCGGGCAGGGTCAACGCGATAGAACCGATCGAACACCCGGGGCAGATGCTCCGGCGCGATGCCGTGGCCGGTATCCGCCACCTCGACCCGCAACGTGCCGGCGTGCATCGAGACGAGAACGCGGACCTCACCACCGGGCGGTGTATGCGCGATCGCATTCGCCAGCAGATTCCCAACCGCTTGCTGGAAAAGCGGCCGATCCAGCGCCGCCGCCACCCCGTCGGCCCCGGTCGCCACCAATCGGACCCCGGCCTCGGCCGCGCTCGCGTCATAGAACTCGGTGACCGCCGAGATTTCCCGGTGCACATCGACGAGGCTGAGGCACGAGTGCTCCGCCACGGTCTCGGCGCGCGCGAGAAACAGCAGGCTCTGGATCACCTGGCTGAGCCGGGCGCACTCCTCGAGCGCCGAGCCGAGCACCTCCCGGTAATCCTCGGTCGATCTTGCCCGGCCGAGTGCCACCTCGATCTCCCCGCGCAGGTTGTTGACCGGCGTCCGCAGCTCGTGCGCGACATCGGCCGAGAAGCGGGACACCTGGCCGAAGGACTCCTCGAGGCGCGCGAGCATCCCGTTGAATGTCTCGGCCAGGGCGTGGAGTTCGGTCGGCAGTCCGGCCGCATCGATCCGCTCGTGCAGGGTTGACGAACGCATGTGGCGCGCGGTTGCGGTGACGCGACGGATCGGACGCATACCGGCCTGGGCAATCCCGTATCCGCCCGCGGCGCACAGCAGGACGGAAGCGGTCAGCACGAGCAGCAGCCATTCGCGATAGCGGGCCAGCAGGCGTTCTTCACCGGTGCGGTCCAGCGCCACCTGCAGCACCCGGTCCCCGGCGCCGGCCGCGGCCGGCAGCCGGGTGCTGATCGTCTGGAAGACTTCGCCCGAACCGGTTCTGAGCTCGCGGAACATGAACTTCCCCGGCTTGAGCGCGGCGGCCGGCGGAAACGCGGCCGGCGGGAGATAGTGCCCCATCCCGTGCGTCGCGCCGAGGGTCTGTTCATGGTCGTTCAGCACCCGCACCCAGATCATCAGCGGCCGATGGATACGACCGGGGGGCCGCAGATTGGTTCGCTCGACACTCTGCCGGCCGGTGCCGCGGAGCAGAAGGCTCAGGTCCTTCGCGGTGCTGCGCAGGACATGCGCATCCTCGGCCGCCATATGCGTGGCGAGCACCCAATAGAGGACCCCGGTCGCCGCCAGGACCAGCAGGAAGGCGCTGCCGGCATACCACGCCGTCATGCGCAGGATGATGGAGCGGGAGAGCCGGCTCCATGTCGGCATACGACCGGCCCAGTCCATGCTACGCGCGCTGTTCCAGCACGTAGCCGATCCCGCGGATCGTGTGAATCAGCTTGGTCTCGAACGGGTCGTCAACCTTGGTGCGAAGCCGCCGGATATGGACCTCCACCACATTTGCTGCCGGTTCGAAGTTGATGTCCCACACCTGTTCGGCGATCAGCGTGCGGGAAAGAACCTCGCCGGCGCGCCGCGCCATCAGCGAGAGCAGCAGGAATTCCTTCGGGGTCAGGTCGAGCTGGCGGCCATGCCGGGTTGCCGTGTGGCGCGGGATATCGACCTGCAGGTCGGCGACGGCATCCCGGGCGGTGAGAAACAGCACGGGCGTTGCGTCGTTCCGACGGCGGAGGTCCTTCACGACCGACCAGCCATCCGCCCCCGGCAGCATGACATCGAGGATGATGATGTCATATTCCGACCGCCTGACGAGGAGCAGGGCGGTCTCGCCATTCTCGGCGACATCCGCGACGAAGCCGTTCTCGTGCAGGCCCTTCGCCAGGAAGGCTGCGGTCTTGCGTTCGTCCTCGACGATGAGTGCTTTCACCCTCCGACCTCGTGGTTGGTGGACCTGCGACGTCCTCGCCACTGATGGACCTGGCCCGACGCCGGTCTCATGCTTCCACGTTGTGCGGGGTGTGGGAATGCCTCCTGGTTGACCTGCATAACCCGATCGGTCCCATGATTGCAGAGCGGCCCGTTGGTCACGCGACCGATGGGAGGCAGACGTCACCTGCGTCGCCACCCGGCAGGACCGCATTGACGTCGTCGCCGTCATTGATGCCTCCGCGCGGCGCATCGTCGGCTGGCTTGTATGTCGCTCGGCCCGCGCTGGCTTCGTGCTCGGAGCGCTTGAGCCGGCGCCGTCCGCTCCAGCAGGACAGTCTCGTCCATCACAGCGACTGCGGCGTACAGGACCTGTCGATCCACTGACGCCAAACGCCTGGCGAGGCCGGAATCGAAGCGGCCGGTCGCCCGGGCCAGCGCACCCGCCCGCGTGATCGCGTGCTTGATCTGCGTTGCCGCCAACACGCGTCGATGGTCCCGGCTGCGCGTGCGGCCGAGGCGCGGGCGAAGGCGCGGGTCATCGTCGGGGCGAGCCATGCTCCGAGACTGGCGGCAAACCTGCCATTCGCGGAGGAGCCTTGGTGGCACTGCGAAAATACGCAGATGGAAGCGGGCCTGACGCGGGGTTACGGTGCCTCGTTGCGAATCCGCCGCACGGTGTCCACGACCGACAACCCAATGTGCAGACACTGAAATCGCGACCAATCGTGCGCAGTGGTGCCGCCGGCCTTTATCTTGCCCTCCCTTCTGATCCGGACTTTGTGGCTCTGCTGATGGTGTTTCTCGGAGTGCAGATCAATAGAAATCACCGCTATGGAGACGACTGGGCGCGATCCTCCGCGACGCACGACGAATGGGAGATAGACCAACACGGGCCCCGCCGATTGTCGGCGCAATCAGGCGCGGATTTGGTGCAGCCGACGCGCAGTTCGACGGTCAAATCGCAGCGTCCCTGGCGACCGAGAACGACGCTTCCGGCGGACCGTCCGCAGCGTTCCTGGCTCACCGGACGGCGACATACTTCGTGTTATTCCTGCACACGTTTGAGGGCAGATCCGGTGCCTGATCGCGGCTCAAGTCTGACCGCAGCCGGACCGTCCGGCAGCTCCGTCAGTGCAGGCATCGGTGCCATGCTCCGCCTCACGATCTGCATGAACCGCGCAGGCCGAAGGGGCCACGGGATGCACGACAACGGCCGCGAAGAGACCGCCGCCGATAGGGTCGCTCAGGCCCCGGAGCATCGGCTCCGAAGCAGACTTCGTGCGCAATTCCGGCGCCCGCACGACCACCCGCCACGCGTCCGGCGTGCCCCCATTTGCGGCGCGAACGCGCGGAGATAGCGCTGTGTGTCGATCGCCAACGGATGTCCGATGTGCAGCGCAGCGTATGTCCGCGGCATCAGCTGCATGGCGATCACCGCGTCCGCTGGCGTGCGGATCGGAGGCCGGCCGAGCGCGCTCCGCCGCTGCCTTCCGCGCGATACCACCGACCGGGCGCAGTGCTGCCAGCGTGCTCGCTTCCGTCAAGGGTGAAGCGCGCCAGGGCGCACGCGCCGGCTGCGCCGCCCTTGACCTCCGCTGTGCGCGCCGGCGGTGCGGAAACTGGCCGGGACGGCAGGATGGCCGTCCCTGGGCCGAACAACAGGATGGCGGGGAAGCTGCGCAGTGTGGTCATCGCGTCGGCTCGTCGAAGTGCGGTTGCTGCGGAGGCGGCTACTCGATGGTGTCCGCCGACCTGGTCGGCTGCTCGACGGCGCGCAACAAGGGCATCTGCGGCAATCGGCTGAACATCCGGCGCGACCAGCTCGAGGCCCGGGTGCTGACGGCGCCGAAGGAACACCTGATGAACCCGGAACTCTTTGCGGTGTTCTGCGAAGGGTTCACCCGCCGGATGAATGAGCGCCGAATGGAGGCCCGGACCAGCATCGACGCTGCACGGGCGGAAATTCCGCGGATTGAGCGCAACCTGGAGCGCTTGGTAGCCCGCTTCCTCAAGGATGACGGTGCTGCGGACGTGCTGCACGCTCGGATGAAGCAGCTTGAAGCGCGCAAGCGGGAGCTACAGGCGTTTCTCGCTGATGCCGAGGAGCCGCCGCCTATGCTTCACCCGAGCATGGCGGTGGTTTACCGCGAGCGGGTGGCGGCGCTGCACGAGGCATTGCAGCAGGACGACACCCGGGCCCAGGCCGCCGAGGTGATCCGCTCGCTGGTGTCGGAGATCGTGCTCACGCCCGAGGACGGGGCGTTGCAGATCGACGTGCGCGGCGATCTGGCCGGGATCCTGACGATTGCGGCATCTGGGCATCAGAAAAGCCCGCCCCTTTCGGGTGCGGGCTTTGGGATTGGATCGCAAGTCAAAGTGGTTGCGGGGAGAGGATTTGAACCTCTGACCTTCAGGTTATGAGCCTGACGAGCTACCGGGCTGCTCCACCCCGCGTCAAACGATAGGCGTCGAGTGGTCAACCCCCGGATCGGCAATCGCCACAGGCTTGCCGGCCGGTGGTTGCCCAGGGGAAACAGGGTGGATTGGAAGACCTGGCGGCGACCTACTCTCCCGTGCCTTGAGACACAGTACCATGGGCGCTGGGGGTTTTCACGGCCGAGTTCGGGATGGGATCGGGTGCGGGCCCCCCGCCAAAGCCACCAGGTCGTCCAATCCACCCTGGTTGGTTTCAGGGTTGCGGTTCTGGCTTTGCGTTGTGCGCTGAGCCCCTGCCCCGGACAAGTCCCAGGGGTCTGGGGATGATTTCCATGCATGGCGGTGATTTCGAGCCTATCGGGCGATTAGTACCGGTCAGCTCCATGCGTTGCCGCATGTTCACACCCGGCCTATCAACGTGATGGTCTTTCACGGCCCTCGGGGAGACCTGGTTTCGAGGTGGGTTTCCCGCTTAGATGCTTTCAGCGGTTATCCCGTCCATACTTAGCTACCCGGCCGTGCCACTGGCGTGACAACCGGTGCACCAGAGGTATGTCCATCCCGGTCCTCTCGTACTAGGGACAGATCCTCTCAAGTCTCCTTCACCCACGGCAGATAGGGACCGAACTGTCTCACGACGTTCTAAACCCAGCTCACGTACCACTTTAATCGGCGAACAGCCGAACCCTTGGGACCTGCTCCAGCCCCAGGATGTGATGAGCCGACATCGAGGTGCCAAACCTCCCCGTCGATGTGGACTCTTGGGGGAGATCAGCCTGTTATCCCTAGAGTACCTTTTATCCGTTGAGCGATGGCCCTTCCACGCGGGACCACCGGATCACTATGGCCGACTTTCGTCTCTGCTCGAACTGTCGCTCTCGCAGTCAGGCGGGCTTGTGCCATTGCACTCAGCAGCCGATGTCCGACCGGCCTGAGCCCACCATCGCGCGCCTCCGTTACTGTTTGGGAGGCGACCGCCCCAGTCAAACTGCCCGCCATGCAGGGTCCCGGACCGGGCTGACCGGTCTCGGTTAGATATCAGAAGAGTTCAGGGTGGTATTTCAAGGGTGGCTCCACCAAAGCTAGCGCCCCGGCTTCAAAGCCTCCCACCTATCCTACACAGCACTCTCCTAATACCACTGCAAAGCTGCAGTAAAGGTTCATAGGGTCTTTCCGTCTGACCGCGGGTACCCCGCATCTTCACGGGGAATTCAATTTCGCTGAGCCGATGCCGGAGACAGTGGGGAAGTCGTTACGCCATTCGTGCAGGTCGGAACTTACCCGACAAGGAATTTCGCTACCTTAGGACCGTTATAGTTACGGCCGCCGTTTACCGGGGCTTCAATTCGGTGCTTGCACACCTCCTCTTAACCTTCCGGCACCGGGCAGGCGTCAGACCCTATACGTCGTCTCTCGACTTCGCAGAGCCCTGTGTTTTTACTAAACAGTCGCTACCCCCTGCTCTGTGCCACCCGCACCCGGTTGCCCGGATACAGGTCTCGCTTATCCCGAAGTTACGCGAGCAATTTGCCTAGTTCCTTCGACATCGTTCTCTCAAGCGCCTTGGTATACTCTACCTGTCCACCTGTGTCGGTTTAGGGTACGGTCTCGTCGCTGGAGCTATTTCCCGGGATGCGCGCAAAGCCAGGACAATCCAGTAAGCCCTGACAACAGTTTGCATCCGTCACTTCCAGCAGGCCCAGGAATATTAACCTGGTTCCCATCGACTACGGCTTTCGCCCTCGCCTTAGGGGCCGGCTCACCCTGCGCGGATTAACCTTGCGCAGGAACCCTTGGACTTTCGGCGACAGAGTTTCTCACTCTGTTTGTCGCTACTCATGTCAGCATTCGCACTTCCGATACCTCCACCGTCCCTCACAGGACCGGCTTCACAGGCCTACGGAACGCTCCGCTACCGCTTGCAAGTTGCTACACTTGCAAACCCACAGCTTCGGTACGTGGCTTGAGCCCCGTTACATTTTCGGCGCAGGATTTCTAATAGACCAGTGAGCTATTACGCTTTCTTTAAAGGATGGCTGCTTCTAAGCCAACCTCCTGGTTGTTTTGGAATTCCCACATCCTTTCCCACTTAGCCACGATTTGGGGACCTTAGCTGGTGGTCTGGGCTGTTTCCCTCTCGACGACGGACCTTAGCACCCGCCGTCTGTCTGCCACGCTATACTCCTCGGTATTCGGAGTTTGGTTAGGTTTGGTAAGTCTTTGGGACCCCCTAGCCCATCCAGTGCTCTACCCCCGAGGGTAAACACATGACGATCTACCTAAATAGATTTCGCGGAGAACCAGCTATTTCCGAGTTTGATTGGCCTTTCACCCCTAGCCACAGCTCATCCCCGACTTTTTCAACAGGCGTGGGTTCGGCCCTCCAGTGGGTGTTACCCCACCTTCAGCCTGGCCATGGCTAGATCACTCGGTTTCGGGTCTTCCGCCCGCGACTGAACGCCCTGTTCAGACTCGCTTTCGCTGCGCCTACGCCTATCGGCTTAAGCTCGCCGCGAACGGAAACTCGCTGACCCATTATACAAAAGGTACGCCGTCACCGCAGTTGCGGCTCCGACTGCTTGTAGGCGTTCGGTTTCAGGTCTCTTTCACTCCCCTCGTCGGGGTGCTTTTCACCTTTCCCTCACGGTACTTGTTCACTATCGGTCACCAGGGAGTATTTAGGCTTGGAGGGTGGTCCCCCCATGTTCAGACAGGATTTCACGTGTCCCGCCTTACTCAAGGACCTGTGCAACTTTTACGCATACGGGGCTGTCACCCGCTATGGCCGGACTTTCCAGACCGTTCTGCTTGTATCGCACAGGCCACTGGCCTGCTCCGCGTTCGCTCGCCACTACTAGCGGAATCTCTGTTGATGTCTTTTCCTCCGGGTACTGAGATGTTTCAGTTCCCCGGGTTTGCCTCGTTCACCTATGTATTCAGTGAACGATACCCTTGCGGGTGGGTTGCCCCATTCGGATATCCACGGATCAACGCCTGCTCGCGGCTCCCCATGGCTTTTCGCAGCGTGCCACGTCCTTCATCGCCTCCTGGTGCCAAGGCATCCACCGAACGCCCTTCTCATGCTCGATACCATTTCCACCATGCACAGAAACCATCCTCAGATCACCCCGGATTTTCCCCGACGAGACACAAAGCCAGCTTCCGCACACGCGGAATCATCGCTCAGCACACAACAGGATCCATCGAACCCGTCCAGGTAATGGATACCCGCACGAATCCAATGAAACCTTACGCGCCTCTGAACCTTCCCTACCGCTGGACGTACAAAGGCCGAAGCCCCCAACCATCCGGTCAGACTTTGCGATAGATCGCGCCCAGAGACGCACCAGAACCTGATTCACCCTGACAAAGAACAAGCATCCCCACCGGGGACGCACTACGGCACCGCAAGCGCGGTTTTCAGACAACGCCATCAGTACCGAAATCTTACACTTCTCTGCGACACATCGGCCGAAACCGCCGCCATCACTGGTGGAGACGATCGGGTTCGAACCGACGACCCCCTGCTTGCAAAGCAGGTGCTCTCCCAGCTGAGCTACGCCCCCAATTCCAGTCCACCCGCATTCAACCCGAATGCCAAGCCAAATGGTGGACCAGGCCGAATGGTGGGCCAGGGAGGATTTGAACCTCCGACCCCACGCTTATCAAGCGTGTGCTCTAACCAGCTGAGCTACTAGCCCAATCCAGTCGCCGGCACGCAGACCCCGCGATCAGCAACAACCTGACCATCGGGAACTGACACCAGACCACTGGGTCGTGTCGCAGGGAAGGGATACGCTGGCGGCGCCGATTGCCCGCCTTGAAAAACCGATCCAGGCCGCCTCCGGCATCCACCGGAGACTTGGTTCGGAGCATCCTAAAAGCCGAAGCCCTCAGGACGCATCCTTGAAAGGAGGTGATCCAGCCGCAGGTTCCCCTACGGCTACCTTGTTACGACTTCACCCCAGTCGCTGACCCGACCGTGGTCGGCTACCCCCCTTGCGGGTTGGCGCACCGGCTTAAGGTCGAACCAACTCCCATGGTGTGACGGGCGGTGTGTACAAGGCCCGGGAACGTATTCACCGTGGCATGCTGATCCACGATTACTAGCGATTCCACCTTCATGCACCCGAGTTGCAGAGTGCAATCTGAACTGAGACGGCTTTTAGAGATCAGCTCGGCCTCGCGACCTGGCTTCCCACTGTCACCGCCATTGTAGCACGTGTGTAGCCCAGGACATAAGGGCCATGAGGACTTGACGTCATCCCCACCTTCCTCCGGCTTGTCACCGGCAGTTCCTTCAGAGTGCCCAGCCAAACCTGATGGCAACTGAAGGCGAGGGTTGCGCTCGTTGCGGGACTTAACCCAACATCTCACGACACGAGCTGACGACAGCCATGCAGCACCTGTGCGGCAAGCCCTTGCGGGAACGCCCATCTCTGGACGCGTCTTGCCCATGTCAAATCCTGGTAAGGTTCTGCGCGTTGCTTCGAATTAAACCACATGCTCCACCGCTTGTGCGGGCCCCCGTCAATTCCTTTGAGTTTCAACCTTGCG
>Ga0307374_10007636_pt1 | contig 16379 bp, 11 predicted proteins | sample OX3MG_FD_202532 | JGI IMG/M metagenome (GOLD analysis project Ga0307374, IMG submission 202532) | Soil microbial communities from Risofladan, Vaasa, Finland - OX-3 | ecosystem: Environmental > Terrestrial > Soil > Coastal area > Acid sulfate soil | place: Finland: Risofladan, Vaasa | collected... | reverse complement strand
GACCGATTCCGATCGGCGAGGCGGCAATCACCGGGGCCGGGAAGCTTAAGGCGCGCTACGTCATCCACGCGGCCTCGATGCGGCTGGGCGGTCGCACGAGCGAGGCGGCGCTGCGTGACTCGACGCGCAATTCGCTCAGACGAGCTGCCGAACAGGGACTCAAGTCGGTGGCCTTTCCGGCGATCGGCACCGGGATCGCCGGGTTTCCGATCGAGCGATGCGCCCTGGTGATGCTGGAGGAGATTCGCGACCATCTGCGCGGCGCGACGCCGGTCGAACGCGTCGAGATAGTACTGTTCGACGAACCCGCGCTGAGCGTTTTTAAGGATACGTTCGCAAAAATGGTCGATTAGGTATTTCTCGCCGCAACGCTGCGAACGGGGGACCCCCAGGTGGGCGCGCCCCTGACATCCGCCTAATGAACGGCGGCGGGGTCGCTCGCGCGCTTGGCTTTGCGCAGGACCAGGAAGCCGGGGACCATCAGCGCCATCACCACCGCGAGGATCCGATAGATGTCGTTGAAGGAGAGGATCGCGGCCTGCGCCTGGATCCCATTGTAGAGCATCCCGAACGCCTGATGCTGCCCGCTTGTCATTTGCGGCAGGTACTGGAACGAAGGCGCGCCCGGCATGCGCGGCGCGCGCTGGCTGAGCTTCCAGGCGTCGAAGACCGAGAGATGGTCGACCAGGCGCGATTGATGAATCTGCTCGTGGTCGACCAGCATCGTGGTCATGTAGGCGATTCCGATCGCGGCGCCGGTGTTGCGCATCATATTGTAGAGACTCGCGGCGTAACCGATCTTTTCGCGCGCCACGACCGAGAGCGCGGTCGCCGAGAGCGTCGGAAAGATCATTCCCATGCCCAGGCCCATCACGACGCTTGGGATGACGACCACCCACAGGCTGACCTCGAGATTCCAGCCTGACATCGTCCACAGACCAATCGTCATCAGGATGAAGCCCACTCCGACCAGCGCGCGGGTGTCGATGCCCCGGCGCGAAATCTGGCCGACCACCACCATCGACGCCATTGTCGCGAGTCCGCGCGGCGCCAGCACCAGCCCGGCCTTCCACGCCGTGTAGCCCATGAACTCCTGCAGGAAGATCGGCATCAGCAGGCCGGTGCCGTAGAGCACCGAACTCATCGCAACGATCAGCACCAGCCCGACGCTGAAGACCTTAATCTTGAGGATTCGCAGATCCAGAATCGGGTCGGCGATGAGCATCTCGTTGATGGCGAGGACGATCAGGGCGGTCGTACTGAGCGCGGTGGTCCATACCACCCACGGTGCGGCAAACCAGTCGGCGCGCTGGCCGCGGTCGAGCACGATTTGCATCGCGCCCAGCCCCATCACCAGGCAGGCGATGCCGAGGTAGTCGACCTTGCCGCCGCGCTCGCGATGCTCGCGTAGAAAGACGGGATCGTGGACGAACGCCGAGACCATCAGGAAGGCGACAATCCCGACCGGCACGTTGATATAGAAATTCCAGCGCCAGTTCCAGTTGTCGGTGATCCAACCGCCTAGCGTCGGTCCCATGATCGGCGCGACCATCAGGCCCACGCCCCACGTCGCCATCGCAAGCTGCTGCTCGGCCGGCGGGAAGGTCTCCATCAGGATGGCCTGCGACGACGGCACCATCGCGGCGCCCGCCGCACCCTGGATCAGGCGGAAGATCACCATCTGATCGAGCGATCCGGCGGCGCCGCACATCGCCGAGGCGATCACGAAGGTCGCCACCGAGGTCAGGAAATAGCGCTTGCGGCCGAAGCGCGACGAGATCCATCCGGTCATCGGGATCATGATGCCGTTGGCGACCAGGTAGCTGGTCAGCACCCAGGCGATCTCGTCAACGCTGGCCGAAAAGCTGCCCTGCATGTGCGGCAGCGAGACGTTGACGATCGAGGTGTCGAGCACCTCGAGCGTGGTGCCGAGCATCACGGCCAGCGCGACCAGCCACTTGTACGTCGGCGTGGCCGGCCCGGCCTGCGCCGCGTCGATCGGTACTGCTGCTTCCATCCGTAAGCGTTATTCAGCGTGCGCGGTCATGACCGGAGTCCGGGTCTGCGTCCGGGCGCGCCTGAGTCCGAGAAACACCGGCACCATCGCGAGCATCAGCACGGCCAGGATCCGGTACAGGTCGTCGAACGACAAAATTGCGGCTTGCGACATTACCATTTCGTACATTCTGCCGAGGCCCTGCTTCTGGCCGGTCACCAACTGTCCCATGAAATGGAACGGTGGACTGCCCGGCATGAACGAGCCCCGCTGGCTCAGGTGCCACGCATCGAAGACCGACAGATGTTCGACCAATCTCGACTGGTGGACCTGCTCGTAGTTTACCAGCGTGTTGGTGAGATACGAGATGCCCATCGCGGCCCCGGTGTTGCGCATTAGATTGAACAGGCTCGCCGCATCGCCCATCCGCTCGCGCGGCACGCCCGAAAAACCCACCGCCGCGAGCACCGGAAACAGCATCCCCAGCCCGGCGCCCAGCATCATGCTGTCCAGTGCGACGACCTGCGAGCTGACGTCGAGGCTCCATTGCCCCATCCACCAGAGTCCGATCGACGCGAGCAGGAAGCCCAGCCCGATCATCGGGCGCGTATCGACCCGCAGCCGCGCCAGTTGCCCCACCGCGAACATCGAGAACATCGCGGCCCCCGCCCGCGGCACCATCAGCAGTCCCGCCCGCCACGCTGTGTAGCCCATCAGCTCCTGGAGAAAAATCGGCATCAGCAAACCCGTGCCCCACAGGGTCGCACTCAACACCACCATCAGGAGCACCGACAGCGAGAAGATCCGGTCTTTGAGGATCCGCAAGTCGATGATCGGCTGCGCAAACAGCAGTTCGTTGACCACCAGCGTCAGCAGCGCGAGCGCCGAGCACGCGGTCGAGACCACCACCCAGGTCGAGGCGAACCAGTCGGCGCGCTGGCCCCGATCGAGCACGATTTGCGCCAGTCCCAGACCCATCACCAGGCATGCGATGCCGAGGTAGTCGACGCGTCCGCCGCGCGATCGGCGCTGGCGCAGGTAGGGCGGATCCTGCACGAACGCGTAAACCATCAGCAGGGCGACGATCCCGATCGGTACGTTGATGTAGAAGTTCCAGCGCCAGTTCCAATTGTCGGTGATCCACCCGCCCAGTGTCGGCCCGAGAATCGGCGCGATCATCAGGCCCACGCCCCACGTCGCCATCGCCATCTGCTGCTCTTCGGGCGGGAAGGTCTCCATCAGGATGGCCTGCGAGGACGGAATCATGGCCGCGCCCGCCACGCCCTGCGCGAGCCGGAACAGCACCATCTGCCCCAGCGATTGCGCCGCGCCGCAGGCCGCCGAGGTGGCCACGAAGGTCGCCACCGAGGTCAGGAAATAGCGTTTGCGGCCGAAGCGCGAGGAAATCCAGCCGGTCATCGGAATCATGATGCCGTTGGCGACCAGGTAGCTGGTGACCACCCAGGCGATTTCGTCGATGCTGGCCGAGAAGCTGCCCTGCATGTGCGGCAGCGAGACGTTCACGATCGAAGTGTCGAGCACCTCGAGCACGGTGCCGAGCATCACCGCGATCGCTATCAGCCACTTGTGCGCGGCGGCAGGAAGTTCATCCGCGGTGGAAACCGGCGTTGCGCTTGCCACGCGAGACTACCCGGCCGCGAGCCACTCCCGAATGGTCGCGCCACGCGCATACGAGATCGCGACGGTGCCTGTTTTTCCCATCGACGGCCCTGTTCTCCCCCAAGGGCCACAACTATGCCCCAGCGGTTGCGACTTGAAAAGGCGCCGGCCCGCACGTCGCGCCTCTCCACAATCTCGCGGCAACGCCGCACAAGCTGTGAAGTGATGAGACTGCGCGATGCTGACAACCGCGCGAGCGCGGCATACGCTTTAGATATGCGGCTGGCCGCGATCGACGTCGGTTCGAACTCGGTCCACATGGTGATTGCGGACGTGCGGCGTGACGGGCACTTCGAGGTCATCGACCGGGTCAAGGAGATGGTGCGGCTGGGGCGCAACATGTTCACCAGCGGCAAGCTGGCACGCGAGCCGATGGAACTGGCGGTGCGCGCGCTCAGGAATTTCGCGCGTCTGGCCAAGGTGCGCAGGGTCGATCGCATTCGCGCGGTCGCGACCAGCGCCGTGCGTGAGGCGCAAAACCGCGAAGCCTTCATCGCGCGCATCCGGCGCGAGACCGGCCTCAAAGTCGAAATCATCTCGGGGGCCGAGGAGGCGCAGTTCATTTTCAGCGCCGCCCGCCACGCGCTCGGCCTCGAGGGCGGACCCTACCTGCTGATCGACGTCGGCGGCGGAAGCGTCGAGCTGGTGCTGGTGCGCGACGGCGTGGCGCTATGGATGGCGAGTCTGCCGCTGGGCGTGGCGCGATTGACCGAGCGGTTCCTCAGCTCCGACCCGCCCGCGCCGACCGCCGTGCGCAGGCTCGAAGAGCATCTGGGGCGCAAGCTCGATACGGTGCTGCGCAAGGCGCGCCGTGCCGGCGTGGTGCGCGCGATCGGCACCTCGGGTACCATAAACGCGTTGGTGGCGATGGCGCGGGTGGCGCGCGACGGCGAGCAGGATAGGCTCCACGGGTTGAGCATCCCCGCCACCGATGTCACCTGGTTGCGCAATCGCCTGCTCAGGCTCTCCGCCGGTGAGCGCGCCGAGTTGCCGGGCGCCGACCCCAAGCGGGCCGACCTGATGCCGGCGGCCGCGGTGTTGGCGGATCTCGTGCTGGAACGGGCGGGAGCGCCGGAGTTGGTCGCCTGCACCTGGGCGCTGCGCGAGGGTATCCTGCTGAGCATGGTCAACGCGGGCGCGCGAGGGCGCGGCGCGATCGAGGCACGCCGGCGCTCGGTGAGCGCGCTGGCGCGGCGTTTCGGTGCGCTCAACGGGCATGGGCCGCAGGTGGCGCGCCTGGCGCTGAAGATTTTCGACGCGGCGGCGCCGGCGCTCAAAGCCGGCCCGCAAGCGCGCGAGCTGCTCGAACACGCCGCGCTGCTGCACGACATCGGCCGCGTCATCGACCACGATCGCCACAACCGGCACACCTACTATCTGGTCAAGAACGCCGAGCTGTTGGGCTTCGACCCGCTCGAGATCGAGATCATCGCGCAGGCCGCGCGCGGCCATCGCAAGCCCTCGGCCCGGCTCGACTCGCCGGAGTTCCGCGCGCTCAGCCCAACAAAACGTCATTTGGTTCGTTCGATAGCGGCAATTTTGCGGCTGGCCGACGCGCTGGACCGAAGTCACTTCAGTGTGGTTAAAGATATACACATCAGGCGTTCGCCAGACCGATTTACCATCACAGTCGATGCTGCCGGTGGACAGGCAGACCTTGAGTTATGGACTTGCGAGAGAAGATCGGACCTGCTGTCGAGGTTGCTGAGCCGTCAAGTAACGGTCAGGCGCCGGGCACAGCGGTCGACGAGCCGGCCCAAACGGGCGCTGGTGCGGGTCGGACGCTAAAGGGCCATCGGCGCACCCTGCTCAGCTCGCCCCATCCTTACCCGGGCCGGCTGATCGCGGTCGAGGGCGTCGACGGCTCGGGCAAGTCGACCCAGGTGAAACTTCTGGAGCGCTGGCTGCGCGCGCGCGGCTACCCGGTGCATTTCACCGAGTGGAATTCCTCGCGTCTGGTGCGCAACTCGATGCGCCGCGGCAAGCGGCGCAATCTGCTCACGCCGAGCACCTTCAGCCTGCTGCACGCGGTGGACTTTGCCGACCGCTTCATCTACCAGATCCTACCCCCACTGCGCGCCGGGATGATCGTGCTGGCCGACCGTTACGTTTACACGGCGTTTGCACGCGACGTCGCCCGCGGCGTGCATCCCGACTGGGTACGCGGCGTGTATCGATTCGCCCCGCGCCCCGACCTCACGTTCTTTTTCCGCGTGCCCATCGACGTCTCGCTCGAGCGTCTGCTGGCCGGCCGGGCCAAGCTCAAGTACTACGAGGCCGGGATGGACCTGGGACTATCGACCGACCTGGCCGAGAGTTTTCGCCTCTTCCAGGGCCGCGTGCTGGAGATCTACGATCAGCTTGCCGGGGAGTTCGACCTCCGTGTCATCGACGCCAGCCGTGACATCGCCGGCCAGCAAAAAGTCGTTCGCCGGATGACCGGCGAAATCCTGCGCGAGTACGATCATCTGCGCGCCCGCAACCACCATGGCAGCTCGGCCACCATACGCTAAGCGCTGGCACGGCTACGGCCTGCCCTACCTCGACGAGAAGCCGCTGCCCGGCCATCTAATCGTGATCGAGGGCACCGACGGAGTGGGGCGCTCCACCCAGATCGAGCTGCTGCGCGGATGGCTCGAGTTGGAGGGCTATGCGGTGAGCAACACCGGATGGACCCGTTCGCCGCTGCTCTCGGCCACCATCGCCGAGGCCAAGGCCGGCCACCAGCTCACTCCGATAACCTTCAGCCTGCTCTACGCCGCCGATTTTGCCGACCGCCTCGAACACGAAATCCTGCCCGCGCTCCAAGCCGGCTTCGTCGTGATCGCCGACCGCTACATGTACACCGCTTTTGCGCGCAACGCCGTGATGGGCACCGACCCGGAGTGGACTCAGGAAGTGTTTGGGATGGCGCTGGTGCCCGACCTCGTGTTGTACCTGGAAATCGACGTCGATACGCTGGTGCCGCGCGTGGTCCGCGGCAAGGGAATGGACTACTGGGAGTCCGGGATGCATCTGGCGCTCTCCAGCGACATCTTCGACTCTTTCCAGAACTACCAGCGCCGCATCATTGCCGAATACAGTCGCCTGGCGCACGACTTTGGCTTCATCACCATCGACGCCCGCGAGTCGATCAACAAGATCCAGACCGAGCTGCGCGCACACATTTCGAACTACCTGCGACGCGCGCAGAACGGTTTCCAGCCACAGCCTGACAGTCCATCTCCGGCGCCGCCGCTTCAGCCATCTCCCCAGGCGCGCAAGGGGTAGGCGAAAAGTGAAAGTCGAAAGTATAAGCCGAAAGTATAAGCCGAAAGTATAAGTCGAAAGTATAAGTCGAAAGTATAAGTCGAAAGTATAAGCCATGCCCGCCGTTCGCCGTTCAGCGCGTGCGCATCCCGCCGCACCTTCCTCGACCGATCCCGCCGCCCAGGTGGCCGCGGCGGCGATAGCTGTCCAGTTACGCGCGATGAACGCCGAACAGGCCGGGGCCGTGAGCGGCGAGGTCGAAGCGATCCATCGCCTGCGCGTGGCGACGCGGCGCCTGCGCGCCGCCCTGCGGATGCTTCGCGAGGTCGTGCCGAGCGACGAAGCGGAGAGCGCCGCGGACGAACTGGGATGGCTGTGCGGCGCGATTGGTGCGGTGCGCGATCTCGACGTGCTCGCGCAGATGCTCGAAGATCGCGCGACCCGTCTGGAAGCCGAGTTTATTCGCGCGCTCGCGCCGCTCTCCGGCACGATTCGCCGCCAGCGTGCGATCGAGCAGGAACGCCTGGTCGCGGCGCTCGACTCCGAACGCTTCCGCGGCCTAGTCCAGCGCCTGGGCACGGTCGCTTCCGAACCCGACGCCGACAGCGTTACGCTCGGCGCGGTGGCGGCGCGGCTGGTGCGCCCGCAACTGCGCGCGATGCTGCGCGCGGGCGCGGGACTCGATGAAGCCTCGCCGCCCGAAACCCTGCATCGCCTGCGCGTGCGCGTGAAAAAGCTGCGCTACGCTCTCGAACCTTTCCGCGCAGTCGGCGGCAAACCGACGCGCAAGATGCTGCGTCGGCTGGAGCGCGTGCAGGAGCGCGTCGGCCTGTACCACGACGCCGCGACGGCGGCCGCGTGGCTGCGCGGATGGGCCACCGAAGCGCACGACGCGCCGCCCGCGGCCCTGATGGCGGCGGGCGCGCTGATTCATTCGTTGGAGCGCCGCCTCCGCCGCCTGCGCGTACGCAGCCTCAAGGCCTGGCGCCGCGCGGACATGGACGAACTCGCCCGCGCCGTGCTTTACGAACTCAACCGTGCGGCCGCCCAGGCGCGGCGGGCCGCCAAGCCGCCGCTCGCCCTGGTCCCGGTGGTCCGCGCCTCATGACGCTTTACATCTTGCGTCACGGCACGGCCGAGAACGAACCGCCCGCCGGCGACGACGGCGCGCGGCGGCTGACCGCCCGCGGCCGCGAGAAAGTGCGCGCGGCGGCGGCCGGGATGCGCGCGTTGGGCCTCAAGTTCGACGTCATCCTGGCGAGCCCCCTGCCGCGCGCGGCCGAGACCGCGGAACTGGTCGCCGCCGCTTACGCCGGCGGGCCGGTGCCTGAGGTCCTTGCCGCGCTGTCCACGGGTGTGACGCCCGCCGATACGGTCGCGGCGCTCAAGCCCTACGAACGGCACGACCATCTGATGATCGTGGGGCATGAACCGGGCCTGAGCGGAACAGCCTCGTTGTTGCTGACCGGCTCGGCCAACAGCCTTAGCCTCGGCCTCAAGAAATCGGGGATGATCGCGCTCGAATTGCACGACGGGATCGAACGCGGCGGCGCGCAACTGCTCTGGATGCTCACGTCGCGCCAGTTGCGCCGGCTGCGCAAGTGACGGCGGCGCCGATTAAAACCATCGCAACGAGTGTCGTCCTGAGCGAAGCGCGTCCGCGAGCGCAGCCGAAGGATCTGGCGCGGTCCTTCGACTCCGGCAGCCTTCGCTCAGGATGACCGAAAAAGAACAGTCGCTTGGATGGCCAGCTCTTGTGCGTGACTTATTAATGAAACTTTACACTACTTGATGTAGAACGCTTCGGGGGCCGGGCGATAGACGCGCGCGAGCCACGTCGGACGCCGAAGGCCGCCGGGACCCGGCGCCGCGCGCGTCAGCTCGAGCCATCGGCGATATACCTCGTGTGACTTGCGCGTGTCGACGAAGATGTCGCCGTAGCGATCCTGCGGCTCCGCCGCGGTGACCGTGACCTTCTGATGCCAGCAGTGCTGACCGCTTATCGGGTCGGGCTGCACTGGGAAGATCAGGTTCTGATGCACGCCGGCGTCCTGCCACCAGATGCGTCCCGAGTCCGGGTCGGCGCTCTCGAACGGCCGCACGCCATGTACCTGACGCATCATCCAGGTCCCCTCTTCCGGATGGCTCAGCTCGACCAGTCCGCTCGCCCATCGCTCTCCGCCGTCTTCTTCCTTGAGTCGCCAGCGGCCGAGATGATGCGAGCAGGCGATCACACCCGGCCGAATCGATTCGGTCACCCATACTTTGTCGATGAAATAGCCAATCTCGGTCGCGACCTTCAGCAGTCCGCCGGTGTCGACTCCGAAGCGCCGCGCGTCTTGCGGGTTCAGCCACAACGGATTGCGATTGGATATTTCGTATAGCCACTTGGCATTGCCGGAGCGCGTATGCACCAGCGTTGGCAGGCGGAAAGTCGGCAGCAGCAGCATCTCCCCGCGTGCCCGATCGATATTGCTCCAGTGGACCTGGCTTCTGATGTAGGTGGGAACCGAGTACTCAGGCCATTTCCAGTCCTTCAGGGTCTTCGAATAGAACTCCAGCTTGCGCGAGGGCGTGGGAAAGCCGGCACAGGCGCGGCCGTCGATCTCGACTCCGACCGCGGCTCCGCTCCGCGTGACAACCTTGCTTGCCGGATCGATCGTCGCGTCCTTCAGATCGTCCGCCGAGAGTGGTTTTTCGTGAACCCGGTAGGACCCTTCTTCGATCAGGAAGGCGCCGTACTTACGCATGTACGCAAGCGGTGCGAGCCCTTCCTTCGCCGCCGCCGCGGGCAGGCCGGGCACGCTGTTCTCGAAAATCCAGCGATAGAAATCTTCCACCGTCAGCTTTTCGCCCGCGCGATACGGCGACTCGAAGTACTTGCGGATGCCGAGCGCGCCGTCGGGATCGATCCTCCATGAGAGCTCGATCCAGAACTCGTCCTCTTCCCAGACCTCGCCCAGGCCCACTTCGCGATGAGCCTCCCAGGTCGAGTTGAAGCGCTTGCCCGCGCGCTCCAGCGCGACCCGTGCGACCGGCTGCCGAAAGCCGATCCAGCGCGCGGCATGGGTCTCCTGGCTCAGCAGGTCATGGCGCTCCGGCCCATGCCCCATCGGCAGCACATAGTCGGCGAATTGCGCGGTCTCGCTCCAGATCGGCGTAAGGCAGGCGTGGCGCTCGATCTTGCTTTCGTCGGTGAGCGCTTCGATCCAGCTCATCCCGTCGGGATTGGTCCATACTGGATTGTAGACGCGCGTGAAGTAGGCGCTTATTTTGCCGCGGCCCTCTTTGAGAAAATGCGGCAGCAGGAAGCTCATCTCGAAAAACGCGAGCGGAAACTCGCGCGGCCACATCAGCTCGTTCCACATCTTGGACGGCGGCGGCATCATCGGTGGCGCCGGCACGAACTTGTTGGCGGAGTTAGGCGCGGTGCCGCCGGGCGCGTCGACCGCGCCCATCAGGACCACCAGAAATTCGAGCGCGCGCGCCACCTGCCATCCGCCCAGGTTGCCCGCCGCCGCGTTGCGCCAGACGTGGGTCGCGAGCGCCGCCCCGGCGCGGCCAATCGCGCGCGCCACCTCGACGATGACCTCGGCCCGCGCGCCCGACTCGCGCTCGGCGAACTCGGGCGTGTATTCGGCATAGACTTCGCCGAGCACTTCCAGAAACGTCTCGAAGGTCTGCGGACGTTCGGGATGTTCCTCGCGGAGAAATTCCTCCCAGTTGACCCAGCGGCGCATGAACTCGCGGTCGTACAGCCGCTCGCGCAGGATCACCTGGCACATCGCCAGGATTACCGCCGCCTCGCTGCCCGGCCAGGTCGACAGCCACCAGTCGGCCTTGGTCGCGGTGTTCGAGAGCCGCGTGTCGATCACGCATATTCGGGCTCCACGCTCCTTGGCCTCGATAATCCGTTGCGCATGCGGATTGAAGTAGTGGCCGGCCTCCAGGTGCGAGCTCAGGAGCAGGATGAAGCGGGCGTTGGCGTGGTCGGGCGACGGCCGATCGGCGCCGTGCCAGAACGCGTAGCCGGTGCGTGCGCCCGCCGAGCATACGTTGGTATGGCTGTTGTGCCCGTCGATGCCCCAGGCGTGCAGGATGCGCTGGTTGTAAATCAGTTCATGGCCGGGGCGGCCGACGTGGTAGAGAATCTCGTTGCGGCGCCCCTCCTGGAGCGCGCGGCGGATTCGCCCGGCGAGATCGTCGAGCGCCTCGTCCCACGTCACGCGCTCCCATTTGCCCTCGCCGCGGCGTCCCGCCCGGCGCATCGGATAGAGGATGCGCTCGGGGTCGGTGACCTGGTTGATGGTCGCGGGCCCCTTGGCGCAATTGCGGCCGCGGCTTCCCGGATGCGCCGGGTTGCCCTCGAACTTGCGGATCGTGAAGTCGTCCTTGTCGACGTACCCGAGCAGTCCGCAGCCAGCCTCGCAGTTGAAGCAGACGGTCGGCACCAGCGAGTAGCGCTTCTCGACCTTGCGCGGCCACGCGGCCGGGTCGTACTCGACCCAGTCCTCCCATCGCGCGATCGGCGGAAACGCGCTGAGCCCGCCGGCCGGCGCCTCCAGCTCCATCGCCGCCGGATTAAGCGGCCGCATATTGTCCTTTGCTTCAGGCATCGTTCGGCTAACTCAGCGGCACGGCCTGGCCGGCCTCGATGAAGATGTTTTCGAAAACCCAAAGTCCAAAAAGGCTGAGAATCGCCGCAATAGCCATCAGCGCTGGAGCGTGAGCCGCCATTCCCATTCCCAGCAGGACCAGCGGCAGTATCGTCCCGAGCACTACCACCACCAGCCAGAAGCGGCGGCTGAGTTCGCCGCGCAGAATAAGCTCGGCCGCGCGCCTGAAATCTTCACTGATGGCGGGCAGCGTCAACTCGATCAGTATCATCACCAAGCCAACCGTCAACGCCGCGAACAGAATAGCCGCGGAAAAATGGATTGCGAAGGGTACGGCGCCGAGCGGCACCGCGACGACGATCAGCAGTGCCGAGCCACCAATCAGCGCCTGCACCAGCAGATGCCAGATGAAAATCGGGCTCTGCCACAGATCGCGCGCCTTGGCCTGCGCGAACAGAAACGCCGAGTAGCAGGCGGAGCCGATCGCGAAAACCGCGGTCGCGATCGTGAGCGCGGAAGGGACCGAACCGGCGAACCAGCCGCAGGCGAGCCACAGGGTCGCGAGCCCGCCGTAAATCATCAGGATGTACGTGCCCCAGACCAGCCACGAGCGAAAGTTGGGCTTGGTGATCAAATAGTAGAAACGCCACGGCTGCTTGAGGTCGGCGATCAACAGCACGACAGTGATGCCGAGGAAAAGCAGGGCCAGGATCGGGCTGACGACCCCGAGCAGCATTCGATCCTCGGCTCCACGCCACATTCCGAGCAACAACGCCGCGACTATCATCACGCCGGCCGCGATCGATTTGGTCCACAGATATGCGGCCGGGATTGCGCCCCACGGCGCCGGGTGCGGGACGTCGTAAACGATCCGCGCCGATCCGGGCGTGGCCGCACTGGCCGCATTGCCGGTTTCGGGCCGTCCATCGCCGAGCGGATTGTGGTCGGCCCACATCGAGCTGTGCTCCGGCCGCATCATCGAGGGTTGCAGCAGGTCACCCTCGATCCCGACATAGAAGAGCTTGGGTTGCGTGCCCTTGTGCGGCTTGCGGGTTGCGACCTTTTGCGTTGCGACGATGTGGCTCACGCGGCTTTGCGGATCGTCGAGGTCGCCGGTCATGATCGCCTGGGTGGGACACACGACGACGCAGGCCGGTTCGAGATTGGCTTCGACGCGATGCGCGCAGAAGTTGCACTTGGCGGCCGTGCTGGTTGCCGGGTCGATGTAAAGCGCGTCGTAGGGGCAGGCCTGCATGCAGGATTTGCATCCGATGCAGCGGCTGTTGTCGAAATCGACGATGCCGTTGTCGCGCTTGAACAGCGCGCTGGTCGGGCAAATCTCGATGCATGGCGCTTGCTCGCAGTGGTTGCAGCGCATCACGCCGAAGTGGCGGCTTACATCGGGAAAGGACCCTTTCTCGATGTACTTGACCCAGGTGCGGAAAACGCCGACCGGGACCTTGTGCTCATCCTTGCAGGCAACCGTGCACGCGTGGCATCCGATGCATCGGTCCTGGTCGATCACGAAGCCGTAACGCACGCGCGAGTCTCCTTCGCAGTCCTTCAGCCCAGGGCCTTTCGAAAATCGACGCTGAACCAGCTCATAGATTTCCGCTCCGCAGGAACTCTGGCTTGAGTCCACCGCGGTACCGTCCTACTACAGGACCGGTGAAGCGGTCAAAGACGCGTGGCCGGGATGCGCGGTCCTAAGGCTCCCAGAACGGAACTTCGGTGATAAGGGTCAGGCCGCGATTGGTATGCGAACGCGCGCTCACGGTGCCGCCGTTGGTTTCGGTCAGGGCGCGCGCGATGTACAGCTTCCATCCCGAAGATCCCATCCCCTGGCGGTCCTGGATCGGGCGCTCGAAGAGGTGCGAGAACTGCTCTCCGCTGAGTTGCGGGCCGGTGTCCTGAACCTCGATTATCACCTTGCCGCCGCTCAGGAACGTGCGCAGTACCACTTCGCCGCTTTCGGTGCGATGGATGCCGTTGCTGAGCAGATTGGCCACGATGCGCTCGAGGTGCAGCGGATCGAGACTGCCGCGCGGCATTCCGCCCAGCTCGGTGCGCATCCGCAAGCCCTTCAGGCGCGCCTCGCGCCCGTAAACGTCGGCGACTTCCTGCACGATCACGTTGGGATCGATGACCCGCGGATGAGGCTGGAGGTTGTCCTCTTCGAGCAGGTACATATCGAGCACGTTCTTGACCAGCAGATCCATCGCGCGCGAGGTCGAGCCGACGCGGGCCAACAAATGGGTGGTCTCTTTTTCGCTGAGCTCGTCCTCCTCGAGCAGCGTGACCAGCCCGACCAGGGTGGCCAGCGGGTTGCGAATGTCATGGGTCATGGTGCCGATCTGGCGCTCGCGAAACTTGGCCGCCGCCGCCAACTGCTCCATCTGCGCGCGCAGCTTGCCCCGGTAGCGGTCGAGAAACACGGCCGTGAACCACGACAAAACCAGCGCGGCGACGAAGCCCAGCCAACGGAAGACCGTGTACCGATCGTGCGAGGGCACCGCCAACTGAGCCGCGCCGAACATTGCCAGGCATCCCAGGTTCAGCATCGCCTGCCAGCGTGGCCCCCACATCACGAAGGCCGCGGTGGCGAACGGACACAGAATGATCGCGATAAAGGCCAGCTCGGGGTTGTGGCCGAGAGCGGCAATCCTGATGAACAGCGCGATGATGGTGACGCAGGTAAGCAGCGTCCAAGCCTTCCAGTAGCGGCGGAAAACGCTCAGCCAGGTCAGGCCGAAGAACATCGTGATGATCGCGAACGCGGCGTAGTGGTATTGAGTCAGCCCCGCCTCGCCGACCAGCAGCACCACGACAGCGCCATAGGCCAACATGAAAAAGATCGCGATCGGTCCCGCGACCTTCAGCGTACTGATGGCCTCGGCGTCGTGATCGATCTCGAGTAGAACGCGGCGGTCAGCCGCTACCGGGCGCCGCGGACCCAGTACGATTCCCGGCTCCTCCGTGCGGGCTTCGTCGGTCGGTATGACCTGCGCTGTTGCCATAATCCCCCCCCCAGGGGATGCTCAAGCTCTAGACTTGCCGATGGTGCGGTTGGCTTCAAGCGCGGCGGCCATCGTTTGCAAGCCAAAGTCCGCTTCCGCAGCCCCCATATTCAGAGGAGGCGCCAGCCTCACCACACGCTCGGCATTCAACGTCCAGTTGACGACCACGCCGCGTGCCAACGACTCGCGCACAAAGGTTTGGGCGCTCTCCGAGCTCCCAAACTCTATCCCTATAAGTGCTCCTATAGCACGCACTGCCGCAACCTCCGCCCCGGCGAGCCGTCGCAGCCCTTGCGCCAGCTCTTCGCCAAGTACGCTCGCCCGCTCCCAGAGCCGCTCATTGACGATGACCTCGAGCGCCGCGAGCCCCGCCGCACACGACAGCGGATGGCCGCCGAAGGTCGTGATGTGGCCGAGCGGCGGATCGCGGGCGAGTTCGCCGATTAGCCGCTCGGCACCGCAGAACGCGCCCAACGGCAAACCCCCGCCCAACGCCTTGGCCATCACCACCAGGTCGGGCACCACTCCGAAGTGCTCCATCCCGAACAGCCGCCCCGTGCGGCCCATTCCGGTCAACACTTCGTCGTAGACCAGCATCGCTCCGGTCGCGTCGCATCGTTCGCGCAGCGCCCGCATGAAGCCAGCCGAGGGGATGCGCACGCCGCCCTCGGCCTGCACCGGCTCGACCACCACCGCGGCGACCGTCGAATCGATCGCCTCCAGCGCCGCGGCGTCACCATACGGCAGATGACTTACCGGGCCCGGCAGCGGTTCGAATGGCGCACGAAACGCCGGGTTTCCCATCAGCGCCAGTGCAGCCATCGTGTCGCCGTGATAGGCGCCGTCGAAGGCGACGAAGCGTTCGCGGCGGGTATGCTTGCGCGCCGTCTTCAGCGCGCCCTCGATTGCCTCGGCGCCGCTATTGGTGAAATAGACGCACTCCAGCGGAGCCGGCAGCAGCTGCGCCAGACGCTCGGCCAGCCGCACCTGCGCTTCGATAACGTATTCGCCGTAGACCATCACGTGCAGATGACGGCGGGACTGCGCGGCAATCGCGTCGAGCACCGCCGGATGGCCGTGTCCGAGCGCAGAAACCCCGATGCCAGCAATCAAATCGAGGTAACGGCGCCCGTCAGCCGTGTACAGCCACGAACCTTCGGCCCGTACGACCTCGAGACCGATCGGCGCCGGTGAGGTTTGCGCCACGTGGCGCAAAAAGCCCTCTCGCAAGGCGCTCATGGCGCCGCCGTGCGCAGCAACTTTAGCATCGCGCCGCCCCCATGCGGCCAGTCAAGCGGCGGCGACTGCATCCGCCCCGGCTCGCACACATATGACACGCCGAGCCCCCGCAAATCAGCCTCGAGCCGCGCCCGCGCTCCTGGTGGGGCCGCCAGCGCGAAGGCTTCGAGCCGCCCGGCCGCCGCGCCCAGGCGCTCGCCTAGCTCGTCGTCGGTTTCCAGCGCGCTGACGAACACGGTGCGGTAGCCCGGTGAGGCGCAAAACGTGGCGGCGCCGTCATAGATGACGGTCCATGTCATGCCCGACGAAAGGCCGGTGCGATCGCCTTCCCACAGCGCGACCTCGAGCTCGGGGCGCTCGGCTAGCGCGCGCCATCGTGCGCGCTCGCGCAGCGCCCGGATCGTCGCGGCGTCGCCGAGCGGAAGGCGCGCCGGCGCGGGCAACCGGTGCGCCAGGCGCTCCAGCGCACGGGCGAGGCGTGCGGCGAAGCCGCGCGCCTCGCCCGCGTCGCCCAGCACGAAAACCTGATGCGGCGAGAGACATCCGCGCTGCTCGAACAGCGTAACGTCGCGGGCGAGCCCG
>Ga0307374_10007634_pt1 | contig 16380 bp, 18 predicted proteins | sample OX3MG_FD_202532 | JGI IMG/M metagenome (GOLD analysis project Ga0307374, IMG submission 202532) | Soil microbial communities from Risofladan, Vaasa, Finland - OX-3 | ecosystem: Environmental > Terrestrial > Soil > Coastal area > Acid sulfate soil | place: Finland: Risofladan, Vaasa | collected... | reverse complement strand
GATCAGCGCGCCGCCGTTCACGGCCGGCGGCGCTGCCCCGCCGGGCGTAACGAGCGCGAAGCGCTGGTCCGGCAGCGCGTCATACAGGCCCTCGCTGCGCCGGCGGACCGCGGTTGCCTCGTCGAAGATCGTCATGAGTCCGCGTCACCTCCGCACACCTTCGCCTGCCCGCCCCGGCCCACCCGCCGCGACGGACCGGCCACTTCAGAAGAAGGTTAACGGTTGCTCGCGGTGACTCACGAGCCCGGCCAGCACCGGCGGTCCGGTGCTGGCCGGGGCGAGTGCGGCTACGGGTTTTTCGTTACTTCTCGGTTTTCTGAGCGCCTGCGCCGACGGCGGCCAGCGAGCCCCGGAGCACGGGCTCGCAGCGCAGCATCTCCCGCCGGACACTGCGCCCGTCCAGGATGGCGGCCACCGCGAACTGCCCCATCTCGTAATACGGCAGGCGCATCGTGGTGAGCGGGGGCCGCATGTAGTCGACGATCTCCTGCTGGTCGTCGTACCCGATGACCGAGACGTCCCGCGGAATCCGCAGCCCCAGCTCCTTGATGGCGTCGTAGGCGCCCAGCGCCATCCGGTCGTTCCCGCACAGCAGCGCGGTCGGCGGCCGCCGCAGGCCGAGCACCTTCCGGGCCTGCTCGTAACCGCTGTCGGCATGCCAGTTGCCATGGCGCACCAGCTCGCGGTCGAAGGGGATGTCGCGGGCGGCCAGGGCATCGCGGTACCCGGCCAGCCGGGCCGTCGCCGGCCACGTGCCGCGCTCGCCGGCGATCAGCGCGATGCGCCGGTGACCGGCCGCCGCGGCGAGCTCGGCCGCGGCCGCCCCGCCCGCCCGGTCATCGGGAAGCACGGCGGGCAGGTCCAGGTCCTCGTCGAAGCAGTTGAGCAGGATGACGTCCCGGCCGGTGAGGCGCTCGGACAGGTGCACCGGCCGCGTCATGACCGTGGCGAAGATCAGCGCGTCGGCGTGCCGGTCCTCCAGCGCCTCCAGGTCGACGGACAGGTCGCCCTCCCGGCCGGTGTTCATGACCACCAGGGCATGATCGCGTTCGCTGGCCGATGCCTGCGCGCCCGCGATCAGGCCGCCGGCGAACGGACCGCTGGCGATCTCATCCCCGATGAGCCCGACCATGCGCGACCTGCTCGTGCGCAGCTGCTGCGCCGCGACTGACGGCCGGAAGTTCAGCTCCAGGGCCGCCTGCTCGACCCGGCGGCGGGTCGCATCGGGAATCCGCGCGTCGCGGCCGTTGAGCACCAGCGACACGGTGGTCCGCGACACGCCCGCACGCTCGGCGACATCCTTCATGATCGGACGGCGCGCATTCTCGCGTTCCCGGGGAGCGCCCGGGGCGGCCTCACCCGAAATGGCCAACTAGCCGACCCCTGACGTCAGTGAACTGGGCTGACCCATCCTGGACCAATAGCGCGACCGAGCCTGCCTCGCCTGCCGACAGGCGGTAAGTCAGGCATACCGCATCGGCGACGAACGCCTCCACCACATCTCCCCGGACCACGACCGTCATGGTGATCGCGTCGAAGGGCGCTCCGGGGAGGCAACTCTCGGCCACCGAAGCGTACTCGGTGGTGGCCTTCTCATACTCATTCGCTACCTCCGATCGCGCGGCCGTGAGGTCCACGGCGCACACCCGCCGCTCACTCGGATAACACAGGACCGCGACTCCGCAATCTAGCTGCTCGTTTGTCTGAACGGCCAATCCGAAGATAGCCGCATTTTCTCCCCCGGTCACCGTCACCGACAGGACATACTGATCGGCCGGCTCGGCCGGACGCAGAATGCAGTAGCCGAAGCTGCCGACCGACTCCACCTCGAATGCGTATCCCGCGTATCCCGCGGCTCCCGCCGGGCCGTTACCGGCGGTGTTCTCGGATGGCTCGGACCACTGCCCCGATCCGTATTCGGGAACGTAGGGCAATGACCGGCCGAGATTGGCCACCAGTTCGGCGGGAACGCTCACGCCGAGCTGCGCCCGGGCCTTCAGGCTGAGCTCTCGCGGCACGGCCAGGTCCCCGCCCCACAGCCAGTTGCCCGTGGTCGCCGACGGTGCCGGGTTGCGGTCGGGCACCCAGCCGAACGCGATCCGCCTGCCCGCCGCGTCGGTCAGGGACTTCGCCGCATACCAGTTCGTCCCGTCGGGGCCCTCCGTGGCCAGGTGATGCCACGGGCCGCGCGGGCTGCCAGCCACGCGGTAGACCGTGCCACGCCGGTCGGTGAAGCGCGAGTACCCAAGCACCCACTGGTCATCCAGCTGAAATATCTCCGGGCATTCGGGACAATGAGTCAGGAAGGCCTCATACAGTTCCTCGGCCGGGCTCCATGAGCGGAGATCCGCCGAGGTCTGCAGGGCCACGACACCGCGCGACACTGCCGGGTGGGCGGCCGACCTGGTCGACAGCAGCATCCAGTAGCACTGCTCGTGATCGTTCCAGAACACGAAAGGGTCGCGCCAGTCCTTTCCCTCGAAGCGGTTAAGGTCGGGGGTCGAAATAGGATTGCCGGGGTCCTTGACCCAGTCAATGCCGTCCGTGCTGGTGGCATGACACACCGACTGCGGAATCTCGCCTTCGAGCGTGTGACCGGTGTAGAAGATGTGGAACTGATCTGCGGCGCGGACGACCGATCCGGTCCATACGCCATCGCGATCGGGGTCACCGTCGCCGCCGGGCATAAGGGCGTCGGGCAACTGCTCCCAGTGCACGAGATCAGTAGACCGAAGATGGCGCCAGGTCGTCCTGAGGCGCTCGGGGAAGTAGAGCGCGCCGGCCGGGGGCGTCAGGCAGAAGAGGTGGTAGGTCCCGTCGTCAAAGAAAGGAATGACGTCGCCGACCGGCGCCTGGTCGGCATAGCGCGTGAAGATCTCGGTACCCGGACTCTGGGCACGTGACGTGGTCGATGCGCTCAATTTTCTGCTTCTCTCCGCTATCGATCTCTGGCCGCTCGCGGCGGTGAACTCTCCGGCAGGTCATGCGTTGGCGTTCCGGACTGGGCGGTCACGGTGATTCCAGCTGTCCTCCCGCCGCGTTCCGGGTGGCCAGGTCCGCCGCCGTGGCGCTGGAGCCGGGACCGTAGAGATGGCAGCGGACCCAGCGGCCGGCGTCGAGCCACTCCGGGCCGGGCATCGCGATCTCGCACTGCGGCATCCGGGCCGGGCAGCGCGGCGCGAACGGGCAGCCGGTCAGGCCGGGCTGGCCGGCGGCGCCGCTGCCGACCGCGCGGCTGGCCGCACTGCTGGCCGCACTGCTGGCCGCGCTGCTGGCCGCGCTGCTGGCCGCGGGCGGGTCCGGGGCCGCGTGCACGCCGGCGCGCCGGGGCACCGATCCGACCAGCAGCCGGGCGTACGGGTGCCTGGGCGCGGCGATGAGTTCCTGGCTCGGCCCGGACTCGACGATGCGCCCGGCGTACATGACCAGGGTGTGGCTGGTGGAGTAGCGCGCGCTAGCGAGGTCGTGGGTGATCAGCAGCAGCCCGATCCCCCGGTCGCGGCGCAGGTCACCGAGGAGGTTGAGGATTCCGACCCGCACCGACACGTCGAGCATGGAGGTCGGCTCGTCGGCCACGATGAGCGCGGGACGGGCCGCGAGCGTGCGCGCGATCGCGACGCGCTGCCGCTGCCCGCCCGAAAGCTCATGGGGGTAGCGGCCGACGATGCCCGGAATGGACTCCAGGCCGACGTCGTGCAGGAGGCCGGCGATAGCCGCACCCCACGGGAGCCCCGCGGCCGTCCCGTGGATCTGCAGCGAGCGCCGCAGGTGGTAGCCGACAGTATGGGTCGGGTTGAGCGAGCTGAACGGGTCCTGGAAGATCATCTGGACCTCGTGCCGGTACGCGCGCGATGCCCGCCGCGGCTCGCCGGCGATGACGTCCCGGCCGTTGAGCAGGATCTGTCCCGAGGTGGGCCGCTCCAGCCGCGCGATCAGCCGCGCCACCGTGCTCTTACCGCTCCCGGACTCGCCCACGAGCCCGACGGACTGGCCGGCCCGCAGCGCGAAGCCCACGTCGTTGACGGCGTGCACCGTCTTGCGGCTCTTCATCCAGCCGGAGACAAAGACCTTGTCCAGGCCCCGGGTCTCCAGCAGCGGGACGCCCTCATCGGCGCCCTCGGCCACGGCGCGGGTCATGTCAGCAACTCCTCCTTCTCCGGGTACAGGTGGCAGGCGACCTGATGCCCCGGCTCTACCTCGCGCAGCAGCGGCACCCGCTGGTCGTGACCGGGGCGCGCCTTCGCGCACCGCGGGAAGAACGCGCAGCCCGCCTGGACGCCGATGAGGTCCGGTGGCCGGCCCGCCAGCTCCCCCACCCGGTCGACTGGGCCATCCACCGACATGGTCGAGGCCAGCAGCGCCGCGGTATAGGGATGCCGCGGGCTGGCGACGACCTGTTTCGCCGGGCCCACCTCCACGATGCGGCCGGCGTACATGATCGCCAGCTTGGAGGCCCGCTCGGCCACTAGGTCCAGGTCGTGCGAGATCAGCAGCACGGAGAAGCCGAGCTGCTCACGCAGGCGCTCGATCTCGTCCATGATGGCGCGCTGCACGACGACATCCAGCGCCGTCGTCGGCTCGTCCATGATCACCAGATCCGGCTGGAGGGCCAGGGCGATCGCGATGACGCAGCGCTGCCGCATGCCGCCGGACAGCTCGTGCGGGTAGGCGCCGCGCCGGGCGGGGTCGATCCCGACGAGCTCGAGCAGCTCGGGGACCGACGCCTTCGCCGCCCGGCGCGATACCCGCCGGTGCGTGCGGATCACGTCCACGACCTGGCTCTCGATGGTGAGGACGGGGTTCAGCGCGTTCATCGCGCCCTGCATCACCAGCGATACGCCCTCCCAGCGGTACTGGCGCAGCCGGGCCGCCGGGAAGGAGAGCACGTTCTCGCCCCGGAACAGCACCGAGCCCGTGCACCGGGCGGAGCGCTGCAGGACCCGGACGAGGGCATGGGCCACGGTCGACTTGCCGCTGCCGGACTCCCCGACCAGGCCGAGGACCTCGCCGCGGCCGATGGTGAAGGAGACGTCGGTGACCGCCCGCACGATCCCGCGTGCGGTCGGGAACTCGACGCTCAGGTTGCTGACGTCCAGCACCGCGTCACTAGGCAGCATGGGGCTCCTCCTGGCGGGCCCGGCGGGCCCGGCGGACCAGGCGCACCCCTCGCTCGCGGATGGTCCGCAGCCGGGGGTTGGTCACCTCGTCGATCGCGAAGTTGAGCATGGAGATGGCCGCGCACGTCAGGGCCAGGCACGCGCCGGCGGGGACGAACTGCCACCAGGTGCCCTGCAGCAGGCTGGAATTGTTCTGGGCCCAGTACAGGATCGTGCCCCAGCTCACGGTGGTCAGGTCGCCGAGCCCGAGGAACTGCAGCGCGGCCAGGGACCCGATGCCGTACCCGATGGCGCCGAACAGGGCGCTGGCGATGAGCGACGACAGGCTCGGCAGGACTTCCATGACGATGATCCGCAGCGGGCGCTCGCCGATCACCGTGGCGGCGGCGACATAGTCCCGCTTGACGACCGACAGGGCCTGCGACCGGATGACGCGGGCCGAGCCGGCCCAGCCCGCGATGGCCAGCACGAAGCTGACCGACAGCGTCGTCCGGGGCAGGAAGGCCGCCATCACCACCAGCAGCGGCAGCCCCGGGATCACCAGGAAGACATTCATCAGCAGCGTGAGCACGTTGTCCGCCCAGCCGCCGAAGAACGCCGCCGACAGGCCGATCGCGACCCCGATGATCGCGATGGTGGCCCCGGTCAGGAAGCCCACCGCCAGCGAGTTGCGGGTGCCCCAGACGACCTGGGCGAAGACGTCGTTTCCCTCCCCGGTCGTGCCCAGCAGGTGCTGCGCGGACGGAGCCAGGTTCTGGGGACCGACGACCGCGAGCGGATTGCCCGGCGCGATGACCGGCGCCAGCAGGCCGACGAGGATGAAGCAGAGCACGACCGCGGCCCCGAACACGGCCTTCTTACTCGTGGTCAGCCGGGTGAAGGCCGCCCGGGCCGACCTGCGTGCCACGGACAGTGCGCGGCGCAGATACGTCATGGCCGGCGCACCGTCGGGTCGAGCAGCACGTAGACCAGGTCCACCAGCAGGTTCGCGCCCAGGACGCCGAGGGTGATGATGAGCAGCAGTCCCTGGATCAGCGGGTAGTCAAGGCCTTCCACAGCCGTGTACAGCAAGTAACCCACTCCCGAGTACGAGAAGACGATCTCCGTGAGCAGCGCTCCGCTCACGATGAAGCCCACGGCAATGCCGGCCGACGTCGTGACGGGCAGCAGCGCGTTCCGGGCTCCGTAGTTCAGCGCGATCCGCAGCGGGCTCAGCCCCTTGGCGGTCGCCATCGTGATGTAGTCCTCCGACAGGACGGAGATCATCGTGCTGCGCATGACGATGAGCCAGTTGCCGACCGAGACCGCGATGATCGTCGCGGCCGGCAGCACGGCATGCAGGGCGACGTCGCCGATGAACGTCCACGAGAACGAGGGGATCAGGTCGATGTTGTAGGAATGGCTGACCGGCAGCCAGTTGAGCTTGATCCCGAGGACAAACACGGCGGCCGTGGCGAGCCAGAAGTACGGCACCGAGGCGAGAAAGATCGTGGAGGGCGTCACGACCGAGTCGACGAGGGTAGTGCGCCGCCAGGCCACCAGGATGCCGAGCGACACGCCCAGCAGGAAGCCGATCAGCAGCGACACGGTCCCCAGCAGAATCGTCCACAAGATCGCCGACTTGATCACCGTCGCGACTGGCGTCGGGAAGTACGCGGTGGAGATGCCAAGGTTCCCGTGGGCCAGCTGGCTCAGGTAGGTGGTGTACTGCTGGAACAGCGAGGCGTGCGTCGACACCCCGTAGACGACGCGAATGGCGTTGATCTGAGCCGGGGTCAGCTGTCCGGTCATTCGCGACAGCAGGCTGGAGGCCGGATCGCCTGGTGCCAGCCGGGGCAGCAGGAAGTTGATCGTCAGCGAGCCCCACAACGCGACGATGTAGAACCCGAGTCGGGAAGATAGATACCGCATGCCACCCTCTCCGCAAGCGTGCGAGAGGCGTGCCCGGCCCGGCGGACGGGCACGCCTCCTGCGCTGTGCGCTAGCCCACCGGCTTGACTGTCGTCAGGACAATGACCGCACCTGGATAGCGTGTCTGTCCTGTGGCGTACGGGTTGCTGGCGCTCGGGAATCCGGTGAAGCGTGCCGTGTTGAACTCGCCCCAGTCGGGCTGGGTGAACAGCGGTATCACCGGCGCGACCCGGGCGAACTCCGTCTGCAGTGCATCGGCAATCTGCTGCTGCGCGGACGGAGTGTTCGCCGCGGCGAACTGAGCCAGCAGCTTGGTGGCCTTCGGGTCGCAGTAACGGCCGAAGTTCTGCAGGGCTAGCTTGCCGATCGGCACGATATTGCTGCAGCCCATGTAGAAGTCGTAGAACGTGAACGGCGTGGTTCCCAGCTGCTCGAACATGTGCGCAATCTGGAAATGGCCGAGCTCGACATCGCTGATGACGGTGTTCCAAGCCTTCGGCGTGACCATCAGGTTGATGCCGATCTTCTTCACGTCCGCGGCCACGTTCTGGGCCGACTGCACGTAGTCGCTGGAGGTCGAGCCCGTCTCGAGCGTGTAGCTCATCGGCTTCCCGGACGGGGTCAGCCGGACGCCGTTGCTCCCCATCTTGTATCCCGCCGCAGTGAGCATCGCGTTAGCCTTCGCGACGTTCTGCGTCGTCCAGTCGTCAGCCTTGGCCACCGCCGGGTCGAAGAAGCTCGAAGTCGGGCTGAGCCCGGTCGAGTTGCCGATCGCCGTGTAGGAGCCGTAGACCGACTCGACGTTCGCTTCCCGGTTGATGGCCATGCTGATGGCCTTGCGGACGGTCACGTCGTTGAAGGGCGCCATCGTCGTGTTGAGCACCAGCGGGATCGTGCCGCCGGTCTTGGCGAACCAGTAGTGGAAGTCCTTCGGATTCTTGTCGATGTAGGTCTTCTGGACGTTCGGGATATACGCGTCGGCCCAGTCCACGGTGCCCTGGACGATGGCCTCGTTCTCCGACTGCGTCGAGTACGCCGGATAGCGGATGCCGGCGAAGTAGGGCTTGCCCGGCTGCCAGTACTGGGGGTTCTTCCCGAGCACGTAACTTTGCGGGGCGAAGCTGGTGATCTGCGTGAACGGGCCGGTGCCGACCGGGTTCGGGTTCGTGTACTTCGCCGGGCTGGCGATCTTCGACCAGATGTGCTGGGGCGCGATCACCTGCTGGCCAACCTGGCCCAGGGCGGGCGAGGTCGGCTGGCTGAAGCTGAACTTGACGACGTACGGGCTCACGGCCACGACGCTGCTCACGTACGGGAAGCCGCCGCCCCCGAAGTATTTCTTCAGGATCTGGAACGTGTCGGTGACATCCGCCGCCGTGAACGGCTTGCCGTCGGACCACTTCACCCCATGGCGGAGATTGAAGGTCAGGCTCGTGGAGTTGGGGCCCCAGGTCCAGCTCGTCGCCAGCCAGGGCGTGTACTTCCCGTTGGTCGGCGTGTAGACGACGAGCGGCTCATAGATGGCCGTGGTGGTCCCGAGGTCGGAGTTGGGCGAGAACGGATTGAAGTTCCTGGTGTAGATGGTGGCCTCGCCTTCGCCGCCCATCTGGAGAATCGCGCTGCTTGCTGAGCTGCCGGAGTGACCGGACTGGCCTGACTGCGCTCCCGAGCTGCAGCCCGCGACCAAGATGGCGCCGCCTGTGAGCAGCGGCACGCATGCCGCGATGAGCCTCTTAGATCTCATTGACGTCATAATCCTTCGAGTTTTGTTGCAGTTGCGGTTGTGGCGCCCTCGCGGGGCGCCGAGTTCGCCATGACGGCTCTTCGGACGGCGCTGTCGCTGACTCGTAACCGCTCGTCAGCAGGTCAGGCTGGCATGACCCTGCTCACCTCCCCGGCTGGCCTCATAGCGGCGGCCACCGAGAACCAACTGGCCCCGCGATGGGCGATCGTCACTAGGCCCCCCTTCCGTAGCGTGATCACGCCGGCCGGAGTGCCCCTCCGCGCTCCGGCCAACCCTGATGAATCGAGTTAACAATGCTGACGCGGAATGTATCAAAGCCGATCTAGACGGTCAAGATGGGGTGATCAACGGCCGAACTGCAAGGTCACGGGCGTGAGCAAGCCGCGAGCGATCAGAAGCGCGGCCAGATCTCTGCAACGTTCGCACCCGGCTGGCCGGCCTAGCACGCCTCCACCTTGCGCCAGACCGGCCTCATGGGGACCACAGCACCCACAGGACCCTTGACCTATCCCGGCGCGCTGAGGTAATTTTCGTCCGACGCTGTGCTAACTCGATACACCACTCGATATCTACCGACTCCGCACGTTGGCTCCAAGGGAGCCGGCGAGCGAGGTCACCCGTGCTTCCTGCCTTCTGATCCCTACCTTCTGATCCGGGCCGCGTGCCCGGCAGGCATCTGCGGCGCCGCCCCGGGCTCACCCTTCCAGAGCCTCGGGCCGCGGCGCCAGGGCCTGCCGGCGCTGGTCCGGCCGAGCCACCCCGCCGCCCCGCATTCGGTCAACATCCGCGCGCCTGCGCAGCGCCGCGGGCTCAGGCCCAGAGCTGGCCCTCGAGCCGAGCCTCGGCCTCCTCCAGCGTGCCGCCGTAGGCGCCGGTCGACAGGTACTTCCATCCGGCGTCGGCGATCAGCAGAGCGATGTCGGCCCGCTGACCCGCCGCCTGCGCCTTGTCCGCGAGCGCGAGCCCCGCGTGCAGGACGCACCCCGACGAGATGCCGGCGAAGATTCCCTCGGTCTCCAGCAGCTGCCGCGTCCGGCGCAGGGCGTCGGGCGCCGACACGGAGAACCGGCCGGTCAGCACCGACTCGTCGTAGAGCTCCGGGACGAAGCCCTCGTCGATGTTCCGCAGTCCGTAGACCAGCTCCCCGTACCGGGGCTCGGCCGCGATGATCTGGACCTGCGGCCGGTGCTCGCGCAGGTACCGGCCGGCCCCCATCAGGGTGCCGGTCGTGCCGAGCCCGGCCACGAAATGCGTGATCTCCGGCAGGTCGGCGAGCAGTTCCGGGCCGGTGCTCTCGTAGTGCGCCAGCGCGTTACCCTCGTTGCCGTACTGGTAGAGCATGACCCAGTCGGGATTGCTGGCGGCCAGGTCCTTGGCTACGCGCACCGCCTCGTTGGAGCCCCCCGCCGCCGGGGAGGAGATGATCGACGCGCCGTAGGCCTCCAGCAGCTGCCGGCGCTCGGCCGAGGTGTTCTCCGGCATCACGCAGATCAGCCGGTAACCGCGCAGTTTCGCCACCATGGCCAGCGCGATGCCGGTGTTGCCCGACGTTGGCTCCAGGATCGTCGCGCCGGGGGCCAGCAGGCCGGTTTTCTCGGCGGCGGCGACCATGTAGAAGGCAGGCCGGTCCTTGACCGATCCGGTCGGGTTGCGGTCCTCCAGCTTCGCCCACAGTCGTACGTCCGGGCTAGGCGACAGCCGGGGCAGGCCCACCAGCGGCGTGCCGCCGAGTGAGTCGAGCAGGGAATCGTAACGCATGAGGGCTCGCCGCTACGACGCCAGGCGGGCGGGGGCGAGGGGGGCAGTCGGAAGGCTGACGGGGGCCAGGCCGGCGGGCATCAGCTCGAGCCGCCCGCCACCGCCGGGAGCACGGTGACGGTGTCGCCGTCGTGCACCGGCGCGCCCAGGCCGCCGAGAAACCGGACGTCCTCGTCATTGAGGTAGACGTTGACGAAACGGCGCAGGCCAGCGTCGTCCACCAGCCGCTCGCGCAAGCCGCCGTGCCGGGCGTCCAGGTCGGAGAAGAGATCGCCCAGGGTCTTGCCAGACCCCTCGACCGACTTCGCGCCGCCCGTGTAGGTGCGCAGGATGGTCGGGATTCGGACCTCGATGGCCATGAGTTTCGCTCCAGTTATACGGATTTGATGCCAGCAGCCTCGTGCGTTCCAACCGGCCGTGCGGCCGGATCATTCCGCGTCGTGACCACGACCTCTTCCTCGGCGACCTCGCCCTCGATGATCTTGAACGAGCGGAACTCCGCCACGTCGGCATCGCGGGTCGATACCAGCAGATAGTGCGCGCCTGGCTCGCTAGCGTAGGAGATGTCAGTGCGGGACGGGTACGCCTCAGTCGCCGTGTGCGAGTGATAGATCACCACCGGCTCCTCGTCGCGGTCATCCATCTCCCGCCATACGCGCAGCTGCTCCAGGGAATCGAACCGGTAGAAGGTCGGGGAGCGCTCGGCGTTCAGCATCGGGATGAACCGCTCCGGCCGGTCGCTGCCGGCCGGCCCGGCGATGACGCCGCACGCCTCGTCCGGATGATCGGCCCGGGCATGCGCCACGATCTTCAATTGCAGCTCGGCACTGATGGTCAGCATGCTGTGAGCGTAGTCAGCCATCAGCTCAGGGCGTCGATCAGGCTGTCCTGCAGGGCCGCCAGCCACTGGTACACCCCGACGTAGGCGGCTCGCGGGTCATCCGCGGGCAGCCCGGCCAGCTGGTCCTCCGAATCGTCGGTGACATTCAGGATGACGCCCAGCGACAGCCGGACGTCGTTAAGGGCGCGCAGCCAGGCCTGCGCATCGGGCTCGGCGAGGCGGACCCGGCCGCCGCGGGCCGGCAGCGTGGCCAGCACGGTCTGCGCCGCCGCGACCTTGCCCGATCGCAGGCTCAGCTCGGTGTACCGGCGAAACTCCCCGGACGCCTGCGGGTCATCGGAGTAGGCGTCGGGCAGCAGCCGGGCCAGGATCGGGTCGGACGGCAGCTCGGAATCATCCGTCAGCCCCAACTGCGCCGCCAGGGCATCGGCGGCCGCCTGATCGCCGCCCCCGGTATCGGCGCCCCCGGTATCGGCGCCCCCGGTATCGGCGCCCGCCGGATCGGCCAGCGCCGCCTCGCCGCCGACCAGCTCGGCGACCTGGCTGACCAGGCTGCGGATAATCGCCGCCTCGCCCGCGGCGAAGCGGGCGGTCGCGCCGCCCGCCGCCGCACGGAAACCTGCCAAGTCGCTCTCCGGATCCGCTTCAGGCCACGGCTCCTGCCCGGCCTCGGTCATGAGTCGTGGCTCACCGTTGCCCACAGACCGTACCCGTGCAGCGTCTCGGCATCCCGCTCCATCGCCTCGCGTGCCCCGGAGGAAACCACGGCCCTCCCTTTATGGTGCACGTCCAGCATGAGCTTCTCCGCCTTGGGCTTGGCGTAGCCGAACACGGTCCGGAACACGTACGTGACGTAGGACATCAGGTTCACCGGGTCATTCCAGACAATCGTGACCCAGGGCGAGTCGAGGACCGCATCCTGGTCGGTCTCCGGCCGCTGCACTTCAGCTGGTGCGACGCTCACTCGATGCCACCTCCCGTTATCGCCTGCTCCCTAGTGTTCCACTCCTGACGGCTGCCCTGCAGCACGCGCCCGGCCGATCCGTAGGCTTCCCTGGTGACTACTGAACCCGGCCAGGCGAGCACCGCGCTGCTGACCGATCATTACGAGCTCACCATGCTGCGCGGCGCGCTGCACAGCGGTGCCGCTCAGCGCCGGTCCGTTTTCGAGGTTTTCGCCAGGTACCTCCCGCACGGCCGGCGATACGCCGTGGTGGCCGGCGTAGGCCGGCTGCTCCAGGCGGTCGAGGCGTTCCGCTTCGACTCGGACCAGCTCGAGTTTCTGCGGGCGGCGGGCATCGCCGACGAGCTCACCCTGGGCTTCCTGGAGTCCTACCGGTTCGGCGGCGACATCTGGGGCTACGCGGAGGGCGACTGCTACTTCCCCGGCTCGCCGATCCTGGTCGTGGAGGGCACCTTCGCCGAGGCGGTCATCCTGGAGACGCTCGTGCTGTCGATCCTCAACCACGACTGCGCGGTCGCCGCGGCGGGGTCGCGGATGGTGATCGCCGCCGGCGCGCGGCCGCTGATCGAGATGGGCTCGCGGCGCACGCACGAGCGCGCCGGGGTGGCCAGCGCCCGGGCCGCCTACATAGCGGGCTTCGCCTCCACCTCCAACCTGCAGGCCGGTTATCAGTACCAGATCCCCACCAGCGGGACGAGCGCGCATGCCTTCACGCTGCTGTACGACGACGAGCGCCACGCGTTCCAGGCCCAGGTGGACGCGCTCGGCACGGGCACCACCCTGCTCGCCGACACCTACGACGTGGCCACGGCGGTCGCGACCGCGGTGGAGGTAGCCGGCCCGGACCTCGGCGCGGTCCGCATCGACAGCGGTGACCTCGGGGTCGTCGCGAGCGAAGTCCGCGCGCAGCTAGATTCGCTCGGCGCGCGGAAGACCCGGATCGTCTTGACCGGCGACCTGGACGAGCACTCGATCGCGGCCCTCGCCGCGGCACCCGCGGACGGCTACGGCGTCGGGACATCGCTGGTCACCGGGTCGGGCGCGCCGACGGCGGCGCTGGTCTACAAGCTCGTCGCGCGGGCCGACGGGCCCGGGCCGGGACCGCTGCGCCCGGTCGCCAAGCGCTCGGTGGGCAAGCCATCACGCGGCGGCCGCAAGTGGGCGACGCGGGAACTCGACGCGGCCGGCATCGCGGTCGCCGAGCGTGTCACCGACACCCCGCCCGAGCCCGGCCGGGGACGACCCCTGCTCCAGCTACTCGTCCGGGACGGCAAGGTCGTCGGCGGCGAGCCGGTCGACGCCGCGCGGGCCCGGCACCGGGCCGCGATGGCGGAGCTGCCGTCCCACGCTCGGCAGCTGTCCAGGGGATACCCCGCGATCCCGACGACGTTCGTGCCCGAGCGCGACTAGGCTCCGCCCGCGATAACGTGGCGATATGCGCGCATTGGTGATCGTCGACGTGCAGAACGACTTCTGCGAGGGCGGCTCGCTTTCCGTGGCCGGCGGCGGCGGCGTGGCCCGGTCCATCACGGACTACCTGGCCAGCCCGGCCGTCGGCGAGTACGCCTGCGTGGTGGCGACCCAGGATTACCACATCGACCCGGACGAGCACTTCTCCGCCGAGCCGGACTTCGCCCGGACCTGGCCCGTGCACTGCGCGGCCGGCACGCCGGGCGCCGAGTTCCACCCGGACCTGGACACCAGCCGGATCGACGAGATTTTCCGCAAAGGTGCCTACACAGCCGCCTACAGCGGCTTCGAGGCCGTCGGCCCGGACGGGACCGCGCTGGGCGCCTGGCTGGCCGCGCGCGGGGTAACGGCGGTCGGCGTGATCGGCATCGCCACGGACTACTGCGTGCGCGCCACCGCGCTGGACGCGGCGGACGCTGGGCTGGAGACCCGCGTGCTGCTCAGCCTCACGGCCGGGGTCGATCCCCGCACCACGCGGGCAGCCATCACTGAGCTGCGCGCGGCCGGCGTGCTGACGACCGGGACGCCTCTGACCGGCTAGATAGCTCACCCGAGGGCGGCGGCTGGTCACCGTCCCCGGAGGGGCGCGGCTAGTCGCCGCCGCCCTCGGGCAGCGACTCGTAGATCTTCTTGCACTCCGGGCAGACCGGGAAGCGCTTGGGATCGCGGCTGGGCACCCAGACCTTGCCGCACAGCGCGACCACCGGAGTGCCGCTCACCGCGCTATCGACGATCTTGTCCTTCTGGACATAGTGCGCGAAGCGCTCATGATCGCCGTCACCGTGCGAGAGATCGGGCCGGATGTCGGTCTCCTGGCGAGTATCACTGCCAGGCAGGACTTCTGTGCTCACAAGTCGGTAGCTTACCCGCGTCGCTCAGTTGAGTACCGGGTCATCCGGATACGTGGCGACCAGCGCCAGGTCACCGCCCTGCCGGCGGAGCACGGCGGGCCACAGGCGCTCGGGCTCGGCGATGAACGCGTCCGCGGGCTCGCCGGCGAGCACGTACCAGGCGCCCTCGTCGATCTCGGCGCGCAGCTGCCCGGCTCCCCAGCCGGCGTACCCGGCGAAGACCCGGAACGAGCTGATCCCCTCGGCCAGCAGTTCGGGGGGCGCCTCCAGATCGACCAGGCCGACCCGGGCCATCAGCGGCGAGCCCTCCAGGGAGCGCCAGCCCAGCGGCTCGTCCTCGCCGCGCGCCAGCGCCAGGGCCAGGGCGCTGTTGGGCGAGACCGGCCCGCCGCGGAACACTACCGGGGGCCCGGTGACGAGCTCAGTCCAGGCCTCCAGGACCTGGCCAAGAGGAACCTCGGTGGGCCGGTTCAGCACCACCCCGAGAGTGCCCTCGTCGGGATCATCCTCGACGATCAGGATGACGGTGCGCCGGAAATTGGGGTCACCGAGCAGCGGGGTGGCCGCCAGCAGCCGGCCGCTGAGGGATTCATCCTCCATAGGCCCATGATGCGTCAGGGAGCCGGGGGATGGCAGCCCGACCCGGCAGGGCGATCGCGATCGGCCGATCGAGTGCTGGCGGGAGTCCGCAGCGGCCCGCGCCACGTACCCTGCAAGGGTGTCCACGGGAACCAGCGCGGCGCCAGAGGCCGCAGTAGCGCCCCCCGATATTGACGTGGCGCGGCTGCGCGCGGCGATCCAGCGCCTGTCCCGGCACCTGCGCAAGCATGACCTAGCCGACCTGACGCCGACGCAGGTGTCCGCCCTCGGCACCGTGGCGCGCGACGGCCCGCTGCGGCTGGGCGATCTCGCGGCCGCCGAGCGGATCGCGCCCTCGACGCTGACCCGGCTGGTCAGCGCGCTGGAGGAGCGCGGCTATCTGGAGCGCGCCGTCGTTCCCGGCGACGCGCGAGCATGGCTGGTGTCAGTGACCGAGCGCGGCACGGCCGTGCTGGACCGGATCCGCCAGGAGACGACCAGCCTGCTCGCCGACAGCCTGCTGATGCTGCCCCGCCACCAGCTCGAAGCACTGGCCGCCGCGCTGCCGGCGCTGGAGCACCTGTCCGAGGCGCCCCTGAGCAGGGAGCCGCCTAGACAGAGCGGCAGGGCTAGCGAGCAGCAGGGCTAGCGACGGCAGGGCTAGCGACGGCAGGTTCCCCGGCGACAGCGCCGTAGAGTCCGGTACCTGCGATCCCAGCAGAAGCAGGTGAGGAGCCCGGAGGGGGGCGGGGCGGGCCTCCGGTTGCCTGACGTTTCGTTCGCGGAGCACCACGGGCCTTATCTCAGACCCAGATCCGCGAGTACCAGCAGACATTCCTGCCGGCCCTTTTGCAGATCCCGGAGTTCGTCCGGGCACGGGCCGACGCCGACGCCACGCTGGAGCCGCTGACCTGCACCGTCGAGGGCGTGCTGGCCGGGAATGCCGGCCGGCAGAGTGGGTGTGACGGGCTCGTGCGTCCGTTCACGAGCCGCGAACTGGCCTTCTCGGCGGCTCCACCAGGTCGACCACGGACAGCCCTGTCTCTCCGCCGACCAGGCGCAAGCCGACCTCGGCGCGTGCGGCGAGATCCAACGGGGTGAGCCCCTCGACAAGGGAGGCGTGGGCGATTCGGTCCAGGCCCGCT
>Ga0307374_10007632_pt1 | contig 16385 bp, 19 predicted proteins | sample OX3MG_FD_202532 | JGI IMG/M metagenome (GOLD analysis project Ga0307374, IMG submission 202532) | Soil microbial communities from Risofladan, Vaasa, Finland - OX-3 | ecosystem: Environmental > Terrestrial > Soil > Coastal area > Acid sulfate soil | place: Finland: Risofladan, Vaasa | collected... | reverse complement strand
ATCGTATGCGAGGCGACATGGCCGTCCAGAGCAATAGCGACAAGTCAGCAGAGCAGCAAGCAGCGCCGTACGAGCCTCCGAAGCTCACCAGGTTCGGCACCATCGAGGAGTGGACCTTGGGCGTGCTCGGCGGGATCGCGGTCAGCATCGTCATCTGACCCGCACTGCACTTTCCTAGCCGGCCCGGACGCCCCAGCATTCATCGGCTGTGAGACGCCCCAGTTCGGCGTGTTTCTCCTGGGCGAGCGGATCGAAGCGTTTCCCGTCCACCTCCACCCAGGCATGCGCGCCCCAGCGGCTCGGACCGTAGAACCGGCAGCCGAGCACGACCGTAGGCTCGGCTCCACCGCGCTGGAGTAGTACCGCCAGCGCCACCGCCTGCGGCAGGCAGTCGGCGCGCAGCAACCTGCTCGCCGAGGCCACGGACCTTGCCGCCAGGTCTACATCCAAGAGCTGCCGGTGGCGGGATGGTCGGCAACCGGCGAGAACGGTCAGGACTGTCGTGGTGCGGAACCTCGCCAGCAGCAACTTCGAGACCGCAACCGCCAGGGTCGCCACGACGAGGAGCCACCACGGGGGCCGGGGCTGCGACACTGCCGCAAGGCTAGCGAGGTTCTCTCGCGGTGCCTCCCCCGTCGAGTTCGGGGCAGAGAAGGTACCTTTTGTGCGGTTGGCGAATACTAGACCGATACAAACCCATCCCAGCATCTCTCCTGTTCATCCCTAGGAGGGTGAATGAGCAAGGCCCGAATCATCTTGGCTGGAACAGCCCTGATGGGACTGACCGCCCTGCCTGCCGTCATGATCCCGGCTAGCGCCGCTACAGCCCCGTCCACGTCATCGTCGCCGTCCACGTCGTCCTCTTCTGCATCAACGTCTTCCAGCGGTCCACTGCTGAGCGTGTGCGTGACGGTGACACCCAAGTCTCTGGCCGTTGGCATCAACGGGCAGGACATCGTGGTGGGTCCGGCCGGCGTGCCGCGATCCTGCGTCGCGACGCCCTTCTAGCCGCGACTGAGCCGGCCGCCCCCAGCGCGGGCGCCGGTACGCTGGAACACCGTGCTCGACCGCCTCGAAAGCCTGGAACGCGAGTACGAAGCGGTTCTGATCCAGCTGTCCGACCCTGACGTGATCGCCGACCAGGGCAAGCTTCGCCAGGTGTCGAAGCGCTACAAGGAGCTCGAGCCGGTGATCGAGGCCTTCCGCGACTACCGGTCCGCCGGCGAGGACCTCGAGGCCGCGCGCGAGATGCTTGTCGACGCCGATGCGGCCGATCGCGACATTCTCCGATCCGAGATCACCGAGTCCGACGAGCGCATAGCGGCCCTCGAGGAACGGCTCAAGGTCCTACTCCTCCCCAAGGATCCCAACGACGGCAAGAACGTCATCGTGGAGATACGCGGCGCCGAAGGCGGCGAGGAAGCGAACCTATTTGCGAGGGACCTGTTCGAGATGTACTCACGCTACGCCGAGCGAAAGGGGTTCGGGCTCGAGCTCCTCTCGACCGATCCGTCCGACATGGGCGGCTTCAACCAAGTGACCTTCATGGTCAAGGGTGGCGCGGCCTGGTCCCATATGAAAAATGAGGGGGGACCTCACCGAGTCCAGCGGGTCCCTGTCACCGAGTCCCAGGGCCGGGTTCACACCTCGTCGGCGACCGTGACCGTCCTGCCAGAGGCCGAGGAGGTCGACGTACACGTCGAGGACAAGGACCTCAAGGTCGACGTCTACCGCTCGACTGGCCCGGGGGGTCAATCCGTGAACACGACCGACTCGGCGGTGCGGATAACGCATCTTCCGACCGGGATCGTCGTCGCGATGCAGGACGAGAAGAGCCAAATACAGAACCGCGCCAAGGCGATGCAGGTGCTGCGAGCGAGGCTCCTGAAGGCGGAACAGGACCGCCAGTCGGCCGAACTCTCCACCGCTCGCAGGAGCCAGATCGGCGGGGGTGGCCGCTCCGAGAAGATCCGCACCTACAACTACAAGGAGAACCGCGTAACCGATCACCGCATCGGGCTGACGCTCTACAAGCTGGACAAGATCATGTTGGGAGAGCTCGACGAGATCGTCGACGCCCTTATGGCGGACGAGCGGGCACGCCAGCTCGCCGGCGGGGCATCCGAGGAGGGCGCATGACGGCGGCACCGTCGCGGTCGGTGGTCACGTGGAGAGAGGTGCTGGCCGAGACAGCTGAGCAGCTCGGCAACGAGACAGAAGCGCGGTGGCTCGTCGAGGAGGTTTCCGGCTACAGCTGGGCGGAGCTGAGCGCGGCGTCAGCCGCCGGAGGACCGGTAAGCGAGCGTTCCAGGTCCCGCCTCGAAGCGATGCTCCGGCGCCGCCTCGCCGGCGAGCCGGTCCAGTACGTCCTCGGCCGCTGGCAGTTCAGGACCTTGGATCTGATGGTCGACGAGCGCGTGCTCATCCCCCGACCCGAGACGGAGTACGTGGCCGAGCTGGCGTTGCGCGAACTCGACAACCTCGCAGGCACTCGCGCCGGCCAACCGCAGACAGTCGTGGACCTCGGGACAGGATCGGGCGCGATAGCGCTTTCCATAGCGGTCGAACGAGCGCGCGTCCACGTGTTCGCCACGGACGCGTCACCGGCCGCTCTGCGAGTCGCAGCCGCGAACCTCGCAGGACTCGGTGGCCGGCCCGCCACCCGCGTGCGCCTGATGCCCGGCGACTGGTGGTCAGCGTTGCCAGCCGATCTCCGTGGCCGGTTGGACCTCGCCGTGTCCAACCCGCCCTACATCGCCTCCGCGGAGATGGCGTCTCTTGACCCGGCTGTCCGGGACTGGGAACCGGGCGGGGCGCTGGAGTCCGGACCGACCGGGCTGGAGGCCGTCCGCGAGGTACTGCTCGGCGCCGCCAACGGATGGCTCCGGACCGGCGGCTCGGCAGTTGTCGAGATCGCTCCCCACCAGGCGAGCGAAGCGGCACGACTGGCAGCCCGGGCGGGATTCGCCGAAGCTGAGGTCCATCCCGACCTCGCCGGGCGGAACCGGGTCCTCATCGCGAGGGGGGCACCGTGAGCATCCTCAGCGCCCACGGCGATCCACCGCCGGCGGGCGCCATCTCCGCCGCCGCCAACGCTCTCGGCAAGGGGGACATCGTCGGCATCCCGACCGATACCGTCTACGGCCTGGCGGCCGATCCGTGGCATTCGGGTGCCGCGGACAGGTTGTTCCTCCTGAAAGGACGCCCGCGGCACGTCGAGCTCCCCGTGCTCGTCGCCAGCGAGGCGCAGGCCCTCGAGCTCACCACCTGCGTTCCGAGCTCGGCCCGCCGGCTGATGGAGAGGTTCTGGCCCGGCGCCCTCACGATCGTGCTGCCGCGACGCCCGGACGTCGCCGCCGACCTGGGAGACGAGGATGGGACCATCGGGGTGCGCTGCCCGGCACACCCCGTACCGCGGGCCCTGTGCGAGATAGCAGGACCCGTAGCCGCGACGAGCGCGAACAGGCACGGCGAACCACCGTTGACCACCGCGCAGGCCCTCGCGAGCAAGCTGCCCGGAGTTGCCCTGATCCTCGACGCAGGCCCGTGCGAGGGAGAGCCGTCGACCGTCGTCGATTCGACGGGCGAAATCCCCAAACTCCTTCGCGCCGGGGCCGTCGCGTGGGAGCAGATCGCCGCCGCCGCCGGCGCCCCCTGAGCCCGGTCAGCCGTGGTGAACGGCCCGCTCGTCAACTTGCCCGGAACAGGGCTGGCATGGGACGATTCAGCGCGTGCCGATGTCCTATCCCAGAGCAGGGGGACGTGTCGCCTGCCCTGGCGAGGACCCCTGCGGGACCCTCCGATCGATAGCCCAACGAGGTCAGCTTGGAGAAACAGCGACCAGGCATCATGGCGTTCGCCGGGCTGGGAATGATGAATGCCATCTGCCTCGCCTCCGGTCTCATCGGCGGCTGGTTCGTCGACCGGGCTTTGGGTACGCTGCCGCTCTTCCTCTTGGTCGGGCTGCTGGCCGGAGTTGTGGTCGGAGTGCTGGCGACCCGCTCAGAGCTCAAGCGATACTTCTAAACGCCGTCGCTGAACTGTCCGCGACGAAGACCCCTGCGAGTCAGCGGTCTTCGCCGCCGCCTACGGCGCGACGCCGTCTTAGCCCTCTCGCCTAGCCCCGCCCCGCCGCCCCCCGGAGCCCAACGCTTTGATCACCGCATTCCCACTCACCGAGATCGACCGCATCATGCGACGTACCGTCATCGCCGCCATCATCGTCGGCATAGTCGGCGCGGCGGTTTCTGTGCTGCTCGGCCAGCCCTACGTCGCTCCTGGCATAGCCGTCGGCTTGGCACTCGCAGTCGCCAACCATCGGGTATTCCAGTCCTCGGCTCTCAGGTTCACCACACCCGAGGGGGTCGTGAACCGCAAGCCGTTCGCCGGGTCGGTGGCGCTGCGCCTCGGCGCCTGCACCGCCGTAGCGATCGGCTTGATGATCGTCGAGCGACCGATGGGTTGGGGCGTGATCGGGGGCCTCGCGGTGTTCCAGGCCCTGATGTTGGCCAACGCGCTCGTGGCGCTTCTCCAGTACCAGCGGCGCGAGATCGGCGAAGCGGGTGCCGGCGATGCATGAAGCCGCCCACATCGTCACCCGCACACTCGCGGTGAACATCCCGGTCGGTGACCACGTCACCCGGAAGATCGGCGGGATCACCTTCAACCTCGACACGATCTGGACGACGTTCGCCGCCGGAGCGATCGTCCTGGGGATGGGGTTCTACCTACGCCACAAGGCGATCGCCGGTGTGCCCGGCAAGCTCCAGATCTTCTGGGAGCTCATCGTCGGCTGGGTCGGGGATCAGGTGGAGCAGAGCCTCGGGCCCAAGTACCGCCATGTCGTGCCCCTGGCCGTGTCCATCTTCATGCTCGTGCTCGTGGCCGACTGGCTCGAGATCCTGCCGGGCCTGTACCACAACACCGACTACAGCCCCGCGCCGACCGCCGACGTCAACCTCACCTACGCGCTGGGCTTCCTGGTCTTCATCCTCACCAACGCCGCCAGCATCCGGGCCAAGGGCTTCGGCGGTTACATCAAGTACTTCTTCCGCAAACCGAGGGTGATGACGCCCCTCCACATCCTCGAAGAGCTCGCCAAACCCCTCACGCTCGCGCTGCGGCTCTTCGGCAACCTGTTCTCCGGGGGAATCATGATCGCCCTGCTGATCAGCTTCCCCTTGAAGTTCGCCGCAGCGAGTCTTGTCTTCACGCCCGCCTGGAAGTTGTTCGACATGTTCATCGGCGTGATCCAGGCGTTCATTTTCGCCCTGTTGACCATCCTCTACTACCAATTCGCCGTCGAAGAGGGCGGGCACTGACCGTGTCGCGCTTTGGCCAAGAGTCCACCAGCTCCGAGTAACCCCAGATAGGAGAAACCCACAAATGGCAGCAACCACCCAGAAGGCCATCGAGCTGGCCGGCGCCTTCGCCGGCGGTGGTCTGGCTCTCGGAGGCGGGGCCATCGGCGCCGCCATCGGTGACGGCCTGGCCGGCAGCCAGACGATCGCGGGTATCGCACGGCAGCCGGAGGTTCAGGGCCGCCTGTACACCACCATGTTCCTGATCGTCGGTCTGGTCGAGGCCATGTACTTCATCAACCTCGCCTTCGCCGCTCTGTTCGTGTTCGTCCTCGCCAAGGGCTGATCCCCGTGCAGGTGGCTTCATCCAACTTCCTGGTCCCCAACGCCACGTTCGGCGTCGAGTTGGTCGCGTTCTTGCTCGTCCTGGGCGCGCTGGCCAAGTGGGTGCTGCCGGTGATCAACAAGACAATGGACGAGCGCCAGGCGACCATCCGCCAGGCTCTCGCCGACGCCGAGGAGGCCAAGCGCCGCTCGGTGGAGGCCGAGGAGGAATACAAGCGGCGCGTGAACGAAGCCCAGGCACAGGCGCGCGCTGTCACTGACGAGGCACGCCGGCTCGCTGAGCAGTTGCGCGCCGAACGACGCCAGCAAGCAGACGAGGAGTACGAGCGCATCATCGGACGCGCGCGAGAGGACATCGAAGCGCAGACCCGCCGCGCCGCAGAGGACCTCCGGCGCGGTGCCGCGGACCTGGCGATCACCGTCGTCGAGAAGGTTCTCGGCGAAGGACTCGACAGCCAGTCCCACAAGGCGCTCATCGATCGCACCATCGTCGAGGTCGACGCACAGGCCAGCGCGGGGGTGACCTCCTAGGTGAGGCAGAGCATCCGCGGCTACGCCGACGGGGTCATCGAGCTTTCGAGAGCCGGAGGCGCGCAAGCGGTCGCCGGGAACCTCACCGTCCTCGCGGACGAGTTGCGGGCGGTCAGGCGCCTGATCGACTCGTCGGAGGATCTCCGCCGTGTCCTCGCGGACAGCGGTGTGCCGATGGCGTCGCGCCGAGCGGTCGTCAACGACCTCCTCCAGTCGCGCGTCGGTGCCCATACCCTTCAGCTCATCGCCTTCGCGGTCGAAGCGGACCGTGCCGCCGACCTTCCCGACAACGTCGCGTGGCTGGCGAACCGAACGGAAGCTGTGGCACGCGAGGCGAAGCCGACGGCAGCGGATCAGGTGCTCGGCCACAAGGCCGCCGAAGAACGCCTCGACGGATACGCAACCGCCCTCCTCGCACCCGTCGAGGGAGAGGCTGCTCTCACCAACATCGAGGACGAGCTCTTCCGGTTCCTGCAGACCGTCGCATCCTCCGAGGAGCTCAGGGCGGCGCTCTCGAACCGCGCGATACCGCAGAGCGCACGCCAGGCGGTCGTCGAGGATCTCCTCCGCGGGAAAGCCACGGATACGACCGTCCGGCTCGCCACCTACGCGACGCACGTCGGGCGTCCCCGGGATTACGAGCCCCTCCTCGCATTTCTGGTCGACCGTGTCGCGTTCGAGAACAACCGGCGGCTCGCCGACGTGCGCGCCCCCGTCGAGCTGGATGAATCGCAGCGCGGCCACCTCGCCGAAGCGCTCTCCAGGCTCATCGGCCGCAGCGTCGACGTACGAGTGACCGTCGACCGCGCCGTCCTCGGTGGGTTCGTAGCGACGATCGGCGACACCGTCGTCGACGGCAGCGCCCGCCACCGACTCGAGATTCTGAAAGAGCGCCTCGCACTTCCCGAGGCCACCCTCACCACAGGAGACTTTTGATGGCTGAACTGACCATCGACGCGGCCGAGATCGGCGCGGCACTGAAGAAGAACGTCGAGGGTTTCACCGCCGGCGTGTCCACCGAGCAAGTCGGTCGCGTGCTGGAGGTCTACGACGGCATCGCGCGCATCTCCGGGCTGCCGAACGCGGCGGTCAACGAGCTTCTCGAGTTCGAAGGCGGCCAACTCGGCCTGGCCCTCAACCTCGACGAGGACTCGATCGGCGCCGTGGTGCTCGGGGAGGTCGACGAGCTCCAAGAGGGTCAGACGGTCCGGGCTACCGGCCGGATCCTGTCCGTTCCCGTCGGGGACGCGCTTCTCGGCAGGGTGGTGAACCCTCTCGGCGAGCCGCTCGACGGGCAGGGACCGATCGTCACCGATCTCAACCGGCGCCTCGAGGTTCAGGCGCCCGGGATCATCGACCGCCAGCCGGTGAAGGAGCCCCTGCAAACCGGGATCAAGGCGATCGATGCGATGACTCCGATCGGCCGCGGGCAGCGCGAGCTGATCATCGGCGACCGGAAGACCGGCAAGACGACCGTCGCCATCGACACGATCATCAACCAGCGCGGCCTCGGTGTGAAGTGCATCTACGTCGCCGTCGGCCAGAAGGGTTCCACCGTCGCCCAGACTGTGAACACCCTGCGCGAGCGCGGCGCCATGGAGTACACGGTCGTGGTGAACGCGCCGGCCTCAGAGCCTGCGCCGTTCAAGTACCTGGCGCCGTACGCCGGGTCGGCGATCGGCCAGCACTGGATGGAGAACGGCGAGCACGCCCTGGTGATCTACGACGACCTGTCCAAGCAGGCCGAAGCGTACCGGCAGCTCTCACTGCTCCTGCGGCGCCCGCCTGGCCGCGAGGCCTACCCGGGTGACGTGTTCTACCTTCACAGCCGGCTCCTCGAGCGTGCTGCCAAGCTGTCGGACGAGCGTGGCGGTGGCTCGCTCACCGCGTTGCCGGTGATCGAGACCAAGGCCGGCGACATCTCCGCGTACATCCCGACGAACGTCATCTCTATCACCGACGGCCAGGTGTTCCTCGAGTCCGACCTCTTCTATTCCGGCGTCCGGCCTGCCATCAACGTGGGCAACTCTGTGTCCCGGGTCGGTGGCGCCGCGCAGATCAAGGCGATGCGGTCCGTCGCCGGGACCCTCAAGACCGACCTCGCACAGTTTCGTGACCTGGAGGCGTTCGCCGCGTTCGGTTCGGAGCTGGACAAGGTCTCGCAGGCTCAGCTCGATCGGGGCTACCGCCTCACCGAGGTCCTGAAGCAGCCGCAGAACCAGCCGGTTCCCGTCGAGGAGCAGGTTCTCGCCATCTATGCGGCGACGAACGGTTTCGTCGACGACATCCCGGTCGTGGACGTGCGCCGCTTCGAATCGGAGCTGATCGCGTTCACCAGGTCGAGCCATGCCAGCCTGCTGGAGGAGATCCGCGAGACGAAGGTGCTTCCTGACACGGCCAAGCTCAACGAGGCGATCGAGTCGTTCAAGAGGCTGTTCGCTCCGAGTGGCCCGACCGCGGCATAGAAGGGGTCCGAGGAAAAGACGATGGCCGGTGGCCAGGAACGCGTACTCAGGCGAAGGATCCGCAGCGTCGAGTCGACGAAGAAGATCACGCGCGCGATGGAACTCATCGCCGGGTCACGGATCGTGCGCGCCCAGCAGGCCATCGCCGCGGCCCGCCCGTACGTCCAGAAGATGGGCGAGGTGGTGGAGCACCTTGCCGGCACTCCTGATGCGTCCAGCCACCCGCTGTTCCGCGACATCGAGGGCGTCCAGAAGGTGGCGATCGTGCTCATCACGGCCGACCGGGGGCTCGCGGGCGGCTACAACTCGTCGATCATCCGTACCGTCGAGCGCATGATGCGTGAACATCGTGCTTCGGGGCGCGACGTGCAACTGGTGCCGTTGGGGAGAAAGGGCGTCAACTACTTCCGCTACCGCCGCCAGCCGATCCTCGCGGCGTTCACAGGCATCGCCGATCGCCCGAGCTACGAGGACGCGCGCCGTGTGGTGGCCGCGGTCATGCCACCGTTCGAGATGGGCGACCTGGACCAGATCGAGCTCGTATACACCCGCTTCGTCTCCATGGGCACGCAGACCGTCACTGTCAAGCAGCTTGTCCCGCTCGCCGCGGGCGAAAAGACCGGGACCGGTGCTGAAGCCGCCTCCGGCCACAGGATCGACTACGAGTTCGAACCCGAGCCATCGGAGATCCTCGACCGGCTGCTTCCGAGCTGGCTCGAGGCGGAGGTTCTCGCGGCCATGCTCGAGTCTTCGGCCTCCGAGCACGCCGCCCGCCAGCGTGCGATGAAGGCGGCAACGGACAACGCCGACGAGCTGATCAAGAACCTTCGCAGGGTCATGAACCGCGCGCGCCAGGATTCGATCACCACCGAGATCATGGAGATAGTGGGCGGTGCGGAAGCCCTACGCCAAGTTGGCGTCGAAGACGGCTCCGGATCGTACAACGAGACATTCGACATCGCCGCCGAGTCGGCCTGACCGCAGGAGCAGCACATGAGCATCATCGCCGAGGAAGTGAGCACCGAGCACACCGAGGGCAGGGTCGTGGCCATCGCCGGCCCGGTTGTGGACGTGGAGTTCCCACCAGGAGCGCTGCCCGAGATCAACTTCGCCGTCGAGATGGAGATCGAGGTCGACGGGGAGCGCCAGAAGATCATGGCCGAAGTGGCGCAGCAGATCGGTGAGGGCCGTGTCCGCTGCGTCTGCCTAAGGCCGACCGACGGGCTCCGTCGCGGCACCGCCGTCATCAGCACCGGACGTGGGATCACGGTCCCCGTCGGCGACGCGGTTCTCGGACATGTCTTCAACGTCACCGGTGACCCGCTGGACGTCGCCGAGATCGGAACGCCCGACGACCGCTGGGAGATCCACCGCCCGGCTCCTGCCTTCGACGCCCTGGAGCCCAAGGCCCAGATGTTCGAGACCGGCATCAAGGTCATCGACCTGCTCGAGCCTTACGTGCAGGGCGGCAAGATCGGCCTATTCGGCGGTGCGGGTGTGGGCAAGACGGTCCTCATCCAGGAGATGATCCGCAGGGTCGCCGACCAGCACGGCGGCGTATCCGTCTTCGCCGGCGTCGGCGAGCGGACCCGCGAGGGCAACGACCTCTGGCTGGAGATGACCGAATCGGGCGTCATAGAGAAGACCGCCCTGGTCTACGGCCAGATGGACGAGCCGCCCGGCGTGCGCTTGCGCGTCGCCCTTTCGGCGCTCACGATGGCCGAATACTTCAGAGACGTGAAGAACCAGGACGTGCTCCTGTTCATCGACAACATCTTCCGTTTCGTCCAGGCGGGCTCGGAGGTGTCGACGCTTCTCGGCCGCATGCCCTCGGCGGTGGGCTACCAGCCGACTCTCGCTGACGAGATGGGCGAGCTGCAGGAACGGATCACCTCGACCCGCGGCCGTTCCATCACCTCCCTGCAGGCGGTGTACGTGCCGGCCGACGACTACACCGACCCTGCTCCGTTCACCACCTTCACCCATCTCGACGCGACGACCGAGCTCTCCCGGCAGATCGCGGCACTGGGCATCTACCCCGCCGTGGATCCGCTGGCATCGACGTCATCGGTGCTCGCTCCCGAAGTCGTCGGGGACCGCCACTACGCCGTGGCTCGCCGCGTACAGGAGATCCTGCAGCGATTCCGGGAGTTGCAGGACATCATCGCGATCCTCGGTCTCGACGAGCTCTCCGAGGAGGACAGGGTGACCGTCTCCCGGGCACGGAAGATCCAGCGGTTCCTCTCTCAGCCGTTCTTCGTGGCCGAGGTCTTCACGGGCATCAAGGGTGTGTACGTGACGGTCTCGGAGACGGTCGAGTCCTTCGAGGCACTCGTCAACGGAGACCTGGACGAGGTTCCGGAGCAGGCGTTCCTCAACGTCGGCGGTGTCGAGTCGGTGCTGGAGAAGGCCCGCACGCTCCAGCACGAAGGCTGATCACCGGATGGCCACCACCCAGTTCGAGCTGGTCACCCCGACTCGCACCCTCTACTCCGGCTACGCGGAGATGATCGTCTGCCGGACGGTCGACGGGGAGATCGCGTTCCTCGCCAACCACATGGCCTACATCGGCGCACTCGATCCCGGTCTCGTGAGGATCGTCGGACCGCAACCGGATTCCGGCGAGAGTTCCACCGAACCGGACATCCGCCTCGCGGTGCAGGGCGGGTTCGTCGAGGTCAGCGACAACCGGGTGATCATGCTCGCCGACGTAGCGGAGCTCGCCTCCGACGTCGACGTGGAGGCTGCGCGCGCGGACGAGGAGGAAGCGAAGCAGCGGCTGTCAGCCGCCGGAAGCGAGGGAGACCCCGCAGCGGACAAGGACCTCCGGTGGGCGCAGGCCCGGCTCGAAGCCGCCACCGGCGCGGAGATCCACTAGCCGCGTCTTGCCTCAGGCCGGCCGACCGCGTCTTGCCTCAGGCCGGCCGGCCGCCAGCCCCTTGCTCAGTACGGCCGCGCACGCCGAAGAGCGTGTACAGAGCGACTACCAGGGCGCCGGCTCCGAAGGGCACCGCCGACAACGCCCCGCTGTGAAACGACGGGAAGAGCACCAGCCCCGAGAGCAGCGCAGTCCAGGTCCACAAGATGAGGACCGATCGGGTCTGCCCGTGACCGAGCCGCATCAACCGGTGATGCAGATGGTTCTTGTCGGCAACGGCGGGATTGGTGCGGCGGCCCGCCCGCCGGACGATCGCGAAGGCGGTGTCGAGCATCGGAATGCCCAAGATGAAGAACGGGATCACGACGGGGGCGAAGAAGAAGTACGTCCGCCCGCTGAAGTCCTGATCGGTCTGGCCCACGACCGACATGGTTGACGCTGCCATCAGCAGGCCGAGGAGCATCGCGCCGGCGTCACCCATGAAGATCTTGGCGGGATGGAAGTTGTGCGGGAGAAAGCCGACGCATATGCCCAGCACGATCACGGACAGCAGCTGCCCGGATGTCTCGGGCGCGATCGTGCCGGCGTGGACGAGCTGGTGCGAGTAGAGGAAGAACGAGACAGAGGCGATCCCGACGATGCCGGCTGCCAAGCCGTCCAATCCGTCCACCAGGTTCACAGCGTTGGCCATCCCTACGACCCACAGCACCGTCATGACCGGGACCAGGTCGGCGGACAGGACCAGGGTCGTCTGCGCGAAGGGAAGGCGGAAGTAAAGCATGCTGACGCCGAACAGGTACAGAACCGTCCCCGCGACGATCTGACCGGACAGCTTGGCGGGAGGCGACATCTCACGCAGGTCGTCGACCATCCCGACCGTGAAGATCACGGCGGCGGCGAGCACCAACCCGATCGGGTCCGAGCTACCACGGAACAGCGGGTTCAATCCGGGGATCTGCGACGCCACGATCATCGCCACGAGCAGGCCGAAGAACATGGCAGCACCGCCGACCGTCGGAGTCGGCCGCTCGTGAACCCTGCGCTCGTCCGGCAGGACGATGATCGAGAACCTGGCGGCGAGACGGCGCACCACGAACGTCGCCACCCACGTGGTGACAGCGGCTACGGCCCCGACGATCAGGTAGTCGTTGTAACCGGTGATCCGGGTCTCCCTACGGGTAGGGCGTGAACTTCGAGCACATCACGGCCACCTCGTCGCGCACGGCGGCTATCTCGGTTGGGTCGTCAGGCTTGCGCAGCACCCTTCCGATGAGGCCGGCGATCTCAGCCATCTCGGGCTCCCGCATCCCGGCGGTCGTCACCGCCGGCGTGCCGATGCGAAGGCCGGAGGTCACGAAGGGAGAGCGGGGATCGTCTGGGATGGTGTTCTTGTTGAGAGTGATGCCCGCGCGGTCGAGCGACTCCTGAGCCACCTTGCCGGTCAGGTCAGGGTCGAATGTTCGCAGGTCCACCAGCATCAGGTGGTTGTCGGTGCCCCCGGAGACAATCCGGAATCCCTCCGCCGCGAGAGCCCCGGCGAGGGCCCTCGCATTGCGGATGATCTGGGCGGCGTAATCACGGAACTGCGGTTGCGACGCCTCCCAGAAAGCGACCGCTTTGGCTGCGACCACGTGTTCCAGCGGGCCGCCCTGCAGGCCGGGGAACACCGCCTTGTCGATAGCCGTCGCCAGCTCCGGCCGGCACAGGATCGCACCCCCTCGGGGCCCACGGAGGGTCTTGTGAGTGGTGAAGGTGACGATGTCCGCGATGCCGACGGGATTCGGATGTACCCCGCCTGCGATGAGCCCCGCCACGTGAGCCGCGTCGAACAGGAACAGCGCTCCGACACTGTCGGCGATCTCGCGGATCGGCACGGGGTCGATCAGCCGCGGGTAGGCCGTCGCACCGGCAACGATCAGCTTTGGTTGGTTTTCCTGCGCCAACGACGCCAGCTGGTCCAGGTCCAGCCTCTCGTCGCTCTGCGTGACGCCGTAGGACACGAACTTGTAGAACCGCCCGCTCACGTTGACCGGTGAACCATGGGTGAGGTGGCCCCCCTGGTCGAGCCGCATGCCGAGCACGGTGTCGCCCGCCTCCAGGACCGCCAGGTACGCGGCGAGGTTGGCGTTGGCTCCCGAGTGTGGTTGCACGTTGGCGTGCACGCCACCCTCTGGAAGGTGGGACCCCAAGAGTGCGCAGACCCGCCGGCGCGCAAGGTCTTCCACCTCGTCGATCACCTGATTGCCGCCGTAGTAGCGCTTGCCGGGGTAGCCCTCGGAGTACTTGTTGGTGAGGACCGAGCCGGTGGCTGCCATCACCGCCCGCGAGGCGAAGTTCTCGGAGGCGATGAGCTGCAGAGTGGTGTTCTGCCGCTCCTCCTCCCGGCGGACGATGTCGAAGAGCTCCAGGTCCTCGTTCACGCTCTGATCCTAGCGGCCGGGGACCTTCCGAACCCCTCCACCTGGCACACTGCGATATGCCATCGAAGAGGATCGCGCCTTCTTCTCAGGCGATTCTGCGGACCTCTTCAAGCCGGCACCGGCTGGGTGTGGCGCTGCTTCTTGACGAGCCCGTTCGGTCCGAGGTGGAGGGCCTCCGCAGGGCGGTGGGAGACCCGTCCCTCGGCCGGATGGAACCCCATCTGACGCTCGTCCCGCCCGTCAACGTCCACTCGAGGGACCTGCCGGCTGCGGTCGCCAGGATCCGGTCGGCCGCAGCCCTGCAGACCGCCCCCCTGACCGCGACCCTGGGGCCGCCCTGCACGTTCCTGCCGGACAATCCCGTCCTGTATCTCGGCGTCGGCGGCGACATCGAACGGCTGAGACAGCTCCGCGACGACGTGTTCGAACAGCCCCTCGCCAGGTCGCTCACATGGCCATGGGTGCCCCACGTGACTCTCGGGGACGGAATCGCCGACGAGCGGATCCAGTCGGCCATGGCCGCGCTACAGGACTACGCGTCCGTTGCCACCTTCGACCGCGTGGTCCTTCTCGAGGAGAGGCGGGGCCGCTTCTGGGTGCCGATAGCGGACGCCTGCCTCGAGGCGCCTGCCGTGATAGGGACCGGCGGGATCGCGCTCACGATCACGAGCGGCCGGGTCGTCGACCCTGATGCCCGAGCCGCCATCGCCGAGGCCGGCGCCGACGTTCCGCTCGTGCAAGCCTCCGGGACGACCTCGGACGCGCGCCGGGTCGTCTTTTCCCAACCCATCGTGCTGACCGCTCGAACCGAGGAGGGATTCGCCGGTGTCGCCGTCGCCTGGGTGGACGGGTCGGGACCGCACGCCGGCGTCTTCGTCGTCGAGGGATGCAGGCGGCAGGGCGTCGGCAGCCACCTCCTCGCGCACCTGGAGTCGTCGGCGCGAAGGACCGGCTGGGAGTTCCCTGTCGTCGGAGCCGAGGGTCCTGCCAGCTTCTACGAGTCGCGCGGCTCCTGGGTGCGACCAGTCGGTCGAACCGGGCACCCCCAGTGGTACGAGCCTCTTTAGTAGAACTCGACCGCCGAGTAACGGGCCAGCTTGTTCAGACGGTGGTTGGCGACGATCCTGCGCACCGTCCCGGACTTCGAGCGCATCACGAGGGACTCGGTGGTCGCGCCGCGGGAGTCGTAGCGCACGCCCCTCAACAGCTCACCGTCGGTGATCCCCGTCGCCGCGAAGAAGCAGTTGTCGCCCTGGCACAGGTCGTCGTGACCGAGCACCCGCTCGATCTCATAACCAGCTTCGACCGCCGCCTTGTGCTCGACGTCGTTGCGTGGCCACAGTCGCCCCTGTAGCTCGCCGCCCATGCACTTGAGCGCGGCCGCCGCAATCACCCCTTCCGGGGTACCGCCGATGCCGAGCAGGATGTCGGCGCCGGAATCCGACCACGCCGTCGCAATGGCTCCTGCTACGTCGCCGTCGGTGATGAGCCGGATCCGAGCACCTATGGACCGGACCTCCTCGATCAGGTCGGCGTGGCGCGGCCTGTCGAGTATCACGGCGGTGACGTCGCGCACGGATTCGCCCTTCGCCTCGGCCACGGCACGGATGTTGTCGGCGGCGGACTGCTCGAGGCTCACCTTGCCCGCCGCTTCCGGGCCGACGGCAAGCTTCTCCATGTAGACGCACGGCCCGGGGTTGAACATGGTCCCCCGGTCGCTGACGGCGATCACCGAGAGCGCGCCTCCGCGCCCGAGCGCCGTGGGGGTCGTACCGTCGATCGGGTCGACCGCGATATCTGCCTCGGGAGGCGTGCCGTCACCGATTCGCTCGCCGTTGTACAGCATCGGCGCCTCGTCCTTCTCCCCCTCGCCTATCACGACGACGCCGTCCATGGGGACGCCACCGAGCACGACGCGCATGGCGTCCACCGCCGCGCCGTCGGCACCCTCCTTGTCGCCTCTACCCATCCACCGGGCGGCCGCCATGGCCGCCGCTTCGGTGACCCGGGCTAGTTCCATCGCCAGGTTCCGGTCGGGGGCCTGCGGTCGATGATCGTCTCTTGATGGCACACTCCGAATGTAGCGTTCGGTCTCCGGCGCCGGTCCTGTCGTGCACATCCGGCTACGCAGCCGTCCAATGGAGGTGTGTTTGGAGGTGTGTCTGGCGGCTGACGTGTAGGGCCGTGACTGCGCTGGGTACCCTGTTGAGCCGTGGCCGCGACCGTAGACAGCCCGCCACAACCGGGCGACCGGGCTCACGGCCGCCTTCACGAGACCCTTTTCGGCGTCGACATCGAGGTGCCGCGACTCCTCGTGGTGGCCGGGGTCGTCGCCGTCGTCGCGGGCGTGGCACTGCGGTTCTGGGCACCGAGCCCCCTGTGGCTCGACGAAGCGATCAGCGTCAACATCTCGAAGCTGCCCGTGTCCCAGATCCCGAGAGCGCTC
>Ga0307374_10007631_pt1 | contig 16386 bp, 13 predicted proteins | sample OX3MG_FD_202532 | JGI IMG/M metagenome (GOLD analysis project Ga0307374, IMG submission 202532) | Soil microbial communities from Risofladan, Vaasa, Finland - OX-3 | ecosystem: Environmental > Terrestrial > Soil > Coastal area > Acid sulfate soil | place: Finland: Risofladan, Vaasa | collected... | reverse complement strand
TGGCCGGAACCTCGTTTCCCACGCCGGAGGAATCGATGGGTTTCGTTCTCAAGTGGCGCTGCTGCCGGATCAAAAGCTGGGTATCGCCGTCCTGACCAACCTCGCTACCAGTCTCATGCCCGAGGCCGTAGTTTACAGCCTCGTGGATCTCTGCCTGGATTTGCCTCGCAGAGACTGGAACAGCCTCTATCGTGAACATGACAAAAGGACGCAGGCTGAGGGGAAAGAGCAGGAGAAGAAGCGTGAGGAGAAGCGTCAAATCGGCGAAGGACCGTCACGGGAGCTGGAAGCCTATACTGGCGGCTACACCAACCCGGCCTACGGTAAACTGAGCGTCACACTTGAGAACGGCGGCCTGGTGGCGCAGTGGAGCAGCTTTAGCAGCCCGCTGGAACATTTCCATTTTGACACGTTCATCGGGAAAGCCGAGAACTCGTTCGAAAACGCCCAGATCGTCTTCAACCTCAACGCCGATGGCGAAGTCGCGCAGCTCCGCTGCTTCGACGTCGATTTTAAGAGGGGGTAGAAGAAGGCGTTAGGTACGAGGCGCGGGGGGCGGGCCGCCGCCAAGCTATGGGGAAGGGCGAGGATGCCAGATGCTCGTCCCCGGACATTTCTTGACACGCTCTTAGACAGTACCTGACGGGAAAGGCTGTGGTATAATGCCGCATCCCCCCTGCAGTCGCCCGTGAAATCGCGCCGTCAGTGCCTCTCCCTCGTGGATCATCCAGCAGGCTTTGGCGCAGCCGCTCCACTCCCGTGTTTTCGAGGTTGCCCTGGGACCGGGGGAGCGTGAAGCGATGAGGCTGGCGCTGGAGGGGACGGTTGGTGTGAGAGGATGTGGAAGGCACCCTTACGGGCCCTGGGCGCCCCGCCTTTCGGACGCGGCAGGCGCTTCTCGAACTTCAGAAGCTCATTCTCAAGTCGGAGCGCCATCTTCTCTCGTTCATGGGCTTCGTTCTCGCGATGATGCTGAACTTCCAGCATCAGCAGTTGGACAGCGAGTGTCAACTCGCGAACTTCGCGCTTCAGCTCCTTAATGTCGGCCCGGTTTTGCTGCAGTGTCTCTCCAAAGCTCACCAGTGTTCTGGCGAGGTCGGCTATCTTCCGCCACATTGTCAGAAGGCCTTGAGAACAGCCAACAGACCATCCAGAATCGTGCGTGTCTCCGCCTGCAGCGATTCAATCTCAGCCCGGTCTTCCTCCATTCGATCCTGAAGCCTGCGGATCTCCGCAAGGCAGCCATCTACCACCGCTTCGTACTGCGCCGCGCTGCTGGCGGGCCGGTCTGCTGTGGTCGTTTTATCCATGGGCGCCCTCCTGCGAGCATTTTTCCACAACCCGCCGACATCCGCTTCAAAATGACCACGCTTCTGGAGCGTCCATGACGACGCGCGCGGGTACCGTAGCGCCACTACTGGCGCGACCCCTTCGAGTTCGAGGTCAAGTGACGCTGACAGGGCCGGGCATTCGACCACAGGGGCCCCGGCCCTCCATCATCCCTTATCCCACCTGCGAAGTCCGGTGTAATGGGTGAGACGCGAACCACCGCCACTAAATGATTCTCCCATCTCCCCGATTCCAATGCCCGGCGGTCATTCCGCCGTTGTCCTGGAGCAGAGGATCGGCGCCGCGGCTGAGGAGCGCGTGGTATGCGTCGAATTGGCGCCACATCGCGGCGATCATGAGGGCCGTGGTTCCGGCCGGGTCTTGGGCGTCGATCTCGGCGCCGTGGTCGAGGAGCAGATGGATATCGGAGATGTCTCCTTCCAGCGCGGCGTGCATGAGCGAAGTCCGGCCGTAGACGTCTGCGATGTTGGGATCGGCGCCATTTTCCAGCAGCATCCGGAGCGCCGGCCCGCGAGCCCGCTGACCGAGGCCGATAATCTCGGGCTTTTGCTCCCGCCCGGCGCCGTAAGAATAGAGGAGACGCAGCATCTCGAGCTGGCCGTGCTCCGCGGCGATGCTTAGAGGCCATCCCTCCCAAACGTCAGGATCTGCTCCCGCTTCAAGGAGCAGCCGGGCGATTTCGATGTTGTCATCGTAGGTGGCCCAGACGAGGGAAGTCGCGGATTTGCGGTCGATGGCGTCCGGGTTGGCGCCGCGCGTTAACAACAGACGGATGATGCGCGGCTCACGCCACATAGCCGCCCACATCAGAGGCGGCTTTCCCACCGAGCCCGGCAGATCCGGATCGGCCCCGCGCTCCAGCAGCGCCTCCGCGGTTTCCATCTGGCGATAGAGCAGCGCCTCGCACAGTGGTGTTTGATCCCTGGCGCCGCGGGTGTTGGGCGAGACGCCCGCGTCAAGCAACAGGTCGATAACTGCGATACGGCCTCGGGACGCGGCCGCCAGGATCAACCGGGTCATCAATTCGGGCCTGGCGGGTAGCCCGTTCCGAACGGCGTCGCAATCTCCGATCAACGCTGCCTCGACGGGGCCGACGTACGCGCCCGCCTCGATCAGCGCCGAGGCTGTCGCGTCCTGCGCGTTTTGAAGCGCGTGCGTGAGAGCGCTCGAGTCCTGCGGATCCCGGGCTTGCAGATGGGCGCCCAACTCCAGAAGCGCGTTGATCACTTCGATCCGGCCATCCGACGCCGCGAGCATGAGCGGTGTCCGGCCCTCCAGAATCCGGGTTGGTCCCGTGGGGCTGTTTACGTCCAGGCCGCGGCCAACGAGCCAGCGCGCCATCTCCGGCGTGCCAGCGAGATGTAGGAGCGAGTGGCCGACTTTATCCCGAAGCTGGATATTCCCACCTCGCTCCTCCAATAGCTGGAGCACGGAGACGTGGCCCTTTTCCGACGCAAAACGGAGCGGTGTCCGCCCCAGATAATTTCGAGCGTTCGGATCAGCGCCCTCGTCGAGGAGCCGGGCCGCGGACTGCAGGTCTCCCCGCTCCACGGCGTCGCATAACTGTTCTACCAGGTATACCATGAGTCAAGTTTATAGAACTGATGCTGCTGTTTCGTGGGTCATATTCCACGTAATACAGGCCTATGTTACTCTTCTTGCCACACCGATGCTATTCTGCCGCGAAGCGATCCGCCTAGCGGCGCTGCTCACGGATCATCCCTTCGCGTTAACGCCGGCAGAACACGTGCTCGCCGCCGATCCATTTTACGCTGTGCCCCGGCTGGTATGCGCCCATCGGTTGCCCGTCGAATCCGTCGATTCGTGGATGCCGACACCGGGTCCGTCCGGCAAACTGCACTCAGTGGTTATAGCATCCTCGAACGCCCAGGTCTAAGCGGGACGCCGATGGCCTCGCGGACGATATCGCGCTTCGGAAGAGAGGCAAATGTTGAGAACAACAGATATCCGAATATTGCTCGCCATCCTGATCTCGCTGGGTGGACTGGCCGCCAGGCCATGTCTGGCCGGCACCGTCTGGGCCTGGGGTGACAACTACTACGGCGAACTGGGAAACGCCCCGACACCCACCGCGAACAGCAGCGTGCCGGTGGGGGTGAGCGGTCTATCCGGTGTTACCGCCATCGCGGCTGGCGGTGCATTCAGCATAGCGTTGAAGACGAACGGGACCGTCTGGGCATGGGGAGGCGACACTTACGGCGAACAGGGAAACGGCTCGGCCGCGGACAGCGGCGTGCCGGTGGAGGTCAACGGTCTCTCCGGGGTTGCCGCCATCGCGGCGGGCGGTAACGACGGCCTGGCGCTCGAGACGGATGGGACGGTCCGGGCCTGGGGACACAACGACTCCGGCCAGCTTGGTAACGGTACGACTATCAACAGCAGCATGCCGGTTGAGGTGAGCGGTCTATCCGGCGTCACCGCCATCACGGCTGGCGGCGCATTCAGCCTGGCGCTCAAGACCGACGGCACCGTCTGGGCCTGGGGTGACAACTACAACGGCGAACTGGGCAACGGTACGACCGTCAATAGCAGCGTGCCGGTTGAGGTGAGCGGTCTATCCGGTGTTACCACCATCGCGGCTGGCGGTGGATTCAGCCTGGCCCTCAAGACGGATGGGAGTGTCTGGGCCTGGGGATACAACATCTACGGTGAGCTAGGAAATGGCTCGACCACGGACAGCAGCGTGCCGGTTGAGGTGAGTGGTCTTTCCGGTGTTACCGTCATCGCGGCTGGCGGTGGATTCAGCCTGGCCCTCAAGACGGATGGGAGTGTTTGGGCCTGGGGATACAACGGCTACGGTGAGCTCGGAAATGGCTCGACCCTTTTCAATATCACTGTGCCGGTTGAGGTGAGCGGTCTATCCAGCGTTACCGCCGTGACAGGAGGTACTTACCACAGTCTGGCGCTCAAGTCGGATGGGACGGTCTGGGCCTGGGGAAACAATCAGTCCGGCCAGCTTGGTAACGGTACGACTACCAACAGCAGTATACCGGTTGAGGTGAGCGGTCTATCCGGCGTCACCGCCATCGCGGCTGGCGGCGCATTCAGCCTGGCGATGGTCGGCGATACGACCGCCCCAGCCACCACCGCCTCTCTTTCGGGACCTGCCGGTCAGAATGGTTGGTACGCCGGCCCCGTCACGGTCACTCTCTCCGCCACGGACCCTGACGGACCCTCCGATCAGCTCGTCACTTACTACTCGCTCGATGGTGGGACGCTCCAAACATACACGGCGCCCTTCATCATCTCCGGTGACGCCAGGCATACTCTCTCGTTCTGGAGTGAGGACCACGCGGGTAATCACGAGGCGACCCAAACGCTCAACATTCCCATCGATTCCACTCCGCCCACGCTTAGCTTCGGCTCTCCATCTCCGGCCGCCAAGGCGGACGGCTGGAATAGCTCTGCGGTCGCAATGGCCTATACCACTGCCGACAACATCTCAGGCGTGGCCTCGGCTGCTCCATCCAGTCCGCTGCAGTTCACGACTGAGGGGAAAAACCAGACCCGGACCGTGAAAGTCACCGACGTCGCGGGAAATAGCGCCACTTTCACCTCTCCGCCCGTCAACATCGACCTGACACCTCCCGTCACCACGCTCACCTTCACCGGGCCCGCCGGCTCAGACAGCAGCTCATTTACCGGTCCGGTGCAGGTAAAACTATCGGCCGCTGATAATCTTTCGGGCGTCAGCGCCACTTACTATACGGTTGATGGTGGATCCCAGCAGACATATACGCAGCCATTCACCATCGCTGCCGATGGCAAGCACACTCTCACCTTCCGAAGCGAAGATATCGCGGGCAACCAGGAGGCAGCCCGTACGCAGGCGCTGCTGGTAGATACATCCATCCCCGCCATTACCATCACCTCGCCGCAAAGCCGGACCTACTTGCTCAACCAGGTCGTGATCGCCTCCTATACCAGCACCGATGCCGTGGACGGCATTGTCACTTCGGCCGGCCCGGTCCCGTCGGGCAGTCCCATCGATACCGCTTCGGTGGGGACGAAGACGTTCACCGTCAACGCGGCCGACAACGCGGGCAACACCTCACAGGCGAGTGTGACCTACACGGTATCGTACGGAGTAAAGCTGCTCTACGACTCTACAAAGGGAGTCGCCCCCGGAACCCCGCTGCCGGTCTCGCTGGAGCTGGTGGATGCGGCCGGCGCCAACGTCTCCTCGGGAACGGTCTCGCTCCAGGCAGTGAGCGTCACCCTCGCTGGAGATCCTGCTTCTCCAGGCAGTGGCTCGGGACCCTCCTTCGCGTTCGACCCGCAGCAGGGGAACGGCGGGGCATATCTCTTGCCGCTAGACACCACCGGGCTGCAGCCGGGACAGTACAACCTCAACTTCATGGCGACTGGAGATCCCACGCTGCACAGCGCCGCCATCACGATCAGCGGGACAGCGGGGAGCCTTCCGACCGGACTGGTGATGCTGAGCCTGCCGTATTCGAGCAGCGATGATCTGGCGTCGCTGCTCGGCTTGACGCTGCTTCCGGACGGGGCTGCAGACATCGCCACCTATGACCCGGTGGGAGGGCAGTACCTGCAGTATCCGCACCTTCCCGGCCCCGACGGGAAGAGCGCAGTGCCGGGGCGGGGCTACTGGGCGCTGGAGAAGGGGTCGCACACGCTGCAGCCGGCACAGAGCAGCCCGAACGCCAGCCCAATGGACCTCACACTCCCGGCTGGCTGGAACATGATCGGGGACCCCTATCCATACCCATTGCCCGTCAGCTCACTCCAGGTGGTGGCGTCGGGCACGCCGGAGAGCTTCAGTGCGGCAGTCACTGCGGGGATAGTGGGGTCCACGATCTGGACGTGGGATAACGTGGGCGGGCAGTACGTGGCGGCGACAACACTATCACCCTACGAAGGCTACTGGATCTACGTGGCGGCGGCGGCCGGGCAGGCGATCACGCTGCGCCTGGCCAACCCGGGATTCTCTGCCGCGCCGCAGTCCGAATCGAGGTGACGCCGCGAGCATGAGTGGTGTCCGACCCTCGAGAAGCCGGGTTGGCCCCGTGGGGCCTTTAACCTCAATGCCGCGGCGAACGCGCCAGCGCGATATCTTGATGCCATTGGCGCACTGCCATTGTTTCCGAGGGCGGGTTGTGCGGGTAAATGAGGGGAAGAGATCTGGTTCGTGTGAACGGTTCCGAGGCAGGCGAAAATCCGATCCAGATTGTTTACTATCAGGTTGTACAATATAATCAGGAGCGAAACTGGTGAGAGCGAATGGATTTAGGTTGGCGCGCCGGAGTATGATGATTCTGGGGGGCGCCGCGGTTGGGGGAGTCGTTGGACTCCTCTTTGCGCCGGCGACGGGCGCCCGCTCGCGTGCCCTGCTGCGAGACAAGCTTCTTCATTACCGTAAACTGATGTCTCGGCGGGCGGATTCGAAATCGCGTCATTTGAAGAATTGGGCGCAGGGAATGGAGCATCGTGTGTCGAAACGGCTCCATAGGGAGATTGGCGCGGCGCAAGATTCGCAGATCAGGTGATCCATGGGCGAACCGTCTGCGCATCAACCGCCTGATCGCTTGCGAATTGCGCGCGGCGGCCGGCGATAGCCCAGATAAACGCGCGTCTGGCGAAGGCTGCGGCGCCACATACTCGGGACGGAGGACTTCAGGCATTATGATAGATGTGATTCGCAGGTCTCTGCTTGTTGGAGTCGGCGCGATGGCGCTTACCCGCGATCGGATCGAGCAGTTTATCGGCGAGTCAGTCGCCCGGGGGGAGCTGAGTACCGAGCAGGGGAAGACTCTCGTCGAGGAGATGACTCAGCGAGCCGAAACGGAACGCCAGAAGCTGGAATCCTTCGTGCGTGTGCAGGTTGACCACGCCATGCAGGCGGCGGGCTTGGTTTCGCGGACTGAGCTGTCGCGGCTGGAGGCCCGGATTTCCCTGCTAGAGAACCGGATGCGCGAGCTCTCGTATCCTGCGGCCCGCTCCGAGGAGACGCTCTCGTCCGAAAATGGAGAAGGATCGGTTTCGAGAGGCGGCGCCCCCATCACCCTCGATCCGGCAACCGATGGCCCCGACCTGGAAGGTCCCAATCTTCCGCCCCACATGTAGGCGTCAGCGCATGTGATTCACGGGGCGGCCAATGGCGGTTAAGCGCCGACAGAAACGTCCCCGCCGCGTCCGGAGCTCACCGGCAGCCGCGGCGCCACCGGAAGCGGCGGGTTTAAAACCCGCCTTCGGTAAGATCGAATCCGAGGCGCTGCGCCAGAATATAGAGCCGGTGGAGCGGCAGTCCGACGACGTTGAAATAGCAGCCGTGGATACCTTCCACAAAGATCGAGGCGCGGCCTTGAATTCCATATCCGCCGGCCTTATCCAGTGGCTCGCCGGTATCCACGTACCGTTCGATCTCCTGATCGGTGAGGGGTTTGAACCGGACTCGGGTCTCTTCATAACCCGCCGTCGATTCGCGCCGGCCTTCGCGCTGCAGGATAAGAGCCAGCCCGGTTAGCACCCGGTGCTCTCGGCCCGAGAGGCGCCTCAGCATTCGAAAGGCCTCTTCGCGGTCGCGAGGTTTACCAAGCGCGTCGCCATCCATGTGAACGAGCGTATCGGCGGCGATGATCAGCCGGTCTCCCGCCGGTTCCGACTCGCTTTCGGCGCTCCGAGCCTTACGCTTCGCCAGTTCCACCACCGCCTCATGGGGCGGGAGCCCGGCCGTCTCTTCGCTCACACCCGTAGGCGCCACCCGGAAACGGAGCCCGAGGGATTGCAGCAGCTCTCGCCGCCGCGGCGACCCCGAAGCCAGCACAATTCTCATCCTTCATCCTTAGTTCGGCTTTGGGGCTGAGCGACGCGGAGGCGGGAGGTTTCGGAATGCTCATGCCTCATGCGGCGTCCCTCCTTGCTGAAGAGGGGGTTGCCGCATTGCGGACAGAGCTGCAGGGAGCTGATCCGATCGAGATATTCGAGGACGGTCATCACGTACGTGGCGTGGCTCCAGGTGAGCGGGGAGACGCTCAGCGGAGCGTTGGAAAACGGGTGGACTTGCTCGGCGAGCACGCCGCTGGGCAGAGCGTGCTCTACCACCCATTGAAGAATCTCTACCGCCGGCTGCAAATCCGCTTCGGTGATCGCCTGCGCAATCGTATACTCCGCCAGCCAGAGCGTGCAGACAAACCAGGGGTTGCCGGTTACGTCGTAGGAGACGCGATGATAATAGTCATTCGTATAGCGGGCCATGCCTCCCACCGACGTCGGAATCCAGAGGGCTTTCTTAACCGCCGCCATGGTGCTGGCTATCCGGGGATCACGGGCGTCATAAAGCCCGAATCGAAAAAGTCCAAAGAGGCTGCTGTCAATGGTATAGTCGGCCGTGATTTCGCCTTTTTCATTGCGATGCAGGCCGCGGGCAAAACGACCCAGCGACTCACTCCAGAGGAACCGGTCGGCGCCCATGCGGATTTCACGCGCGGCGCGCCGGTACTTTTCCGCTCGATCCGATTCGCCAAAGGATTCGGCAAAATTAGCGGCTGCCACGAGCCCGCCATGAACGGCCCCAACCGTAAAGGCGAAAACTCCCTGGCGCTCTTCCCAGAGATCGTAGCTCGGGAGTGGAAGTCCGGTTGCCATGTCTCGAAACCCGGCCATAAAATCCCCGGCCGGCACGATTAACGAATGATAGAGAGGCTGGATTGACTCCACGTGCCGCGCCATCTCAAAATGGCGCCAGAGCGCCCAGAGCACCAGGCCGGTCTCATCTTCCTGAATGGGAAGCTGCGCCTCGCCCGCGTTTATCCAGGGATGCCAGGAGCTGCCAAGCGTTCCATCGGGGTTATACTTGTGCAGGAAGAAGCCCTTCTCGGTGAGCACCCGGCCGCAGAATTCATAGAACGGCATGGCGACCGCGGAGTAGCCGGCCAGGTCGAGCGCGTGCGCCACCAACGCGCCGTCCCGGGGCCACATGTAGCTGTAGGTGTCGCGTCCGAACTGCGTAATATCCGAGTCGTTCGCCGCGATGATCGCCCCGCCTTCGTCGATCTGCGTCCGGAGGATGAGCAGGCTGCGATAAAAGAGATCCACCGCCGCCGCCGAAAGATCATAGAAATCGAGCTGCTCCTTATGAACCCAAAAACGCCAGTAATTCCCGCTGCGCCGCATCAATCGGTCCGGTCCGCGTTCGATCACCGTTTCATTGAGCTGGCGAATCTGGGTGTAGCTCGTAGCCGCCGCGATCCAGTAATAAAGAGTGAAGTGGCCGTGGGCCGGCAGATCGCGGCGGAAACAGACGGTTGAATCGACGGAGCCTTGCGAAATCGGGTTCTCCTCGAGCCTGCCATCCTCGGCGTCGCGCCACGTGCCCTGCATGTCGCCAAGCTCCTTGACGCCGGTCGCGTACGAATCGATGCCCCACGCGTCCTCCGTGCCGCCGTTGATCAAAAAGTAGCGGTTCGCCTTGTAATGAATGGCGATAAGCTGCTCATCCCGGCGCACCATCGCGGTATCCCCAACCTCACTTTCGGCGATATGGAAATCGTGATGAAAGAAGAGTTTGATCTCGCGCTTGTGCGGCTTCAGGTTCACGACTTCCACCGAACGAAAGTAGACGTTCAGCTCATAATCGACGGTGTCGCTGCAGTTGAGATGAATCCCGAGACCTTCATGCCGTAGAATCACCCGGGTAACGAGCGTATCCTCCTCATAATCTAGCCGCCGGGTCCAACCATCGTCATACGTCCAGTGGAACTCGCCATCGCACCAGATTCCGAACCGGAATGGGTGTCCGACGGAGTGATTCTCCTTGCCGACGTGCGGAAAGTAGAAATCACGCAGCCGGTATGAGGAATCGAATGTTACCAGCAGCCGGCTGTTGCCCACGGGAATGTCGCGAGGCATTTAGTGGTTTCCTCCGGTTCGTTCCAACCATTCCTCAACGGTGAGCGAGCAGCCGCGCGCGGGCGCGTCGGAGAGCCGGCCTTGCAGAATGAACCCGCGTCGCGCGCCGGCAGGTCCGGCGCCATCGATCGGATCGCTGCCTTCGAGTCTACCCCGATTCGACGGCAGGACTGCCAGGTCCATCGTCTGGATCGCCATCACCGAATTGAGATTGCAAAGATCAAAATGACGCAGAATACCGGGTTGGCCGGCGGCGGCCTCCTCGCCGGTATCCGGATCGATCAAAACGCTTTGCACCCAGGGCGCGCCTGTTTTCACGTCCGAAGAGTCCAGTTTGCCTTCCCCACATATCTCAATCCGGCCGAGGTGTTCGTCATAGAACTGCGACGCCATTTCACACATCCCGTACTCCGATCCGATCTGGGCAGGCGCGAGCGTCAGCCGGTCCGATGCCATCCGGTAAAGCTCTTCACGCGTGATCATCCGGCGCCGGCCCTTGGAACCGCCGGTCTCGATGACGATGGTGTCAGGATGAACTCTGAGCGGCGCTTCGAGGCTCCCAATCAGCTCCAACAGCGCCAATGCCGTGGTGAAAAGAAGAACCGGTCCGGTTTCATAGGCCAGAAACTGCCGAGCGGCCGCGAAATCAGGGCCTTCGCTGCGCCAGCAGAACCGCGCCGGATTTCCTGCGGCTTCCAGATCGTGAGCCAGTGTGGAAAGCATAAACGAGAGCGACGAATCGGGCGCCGCATCAAATGGCGCGACGAGACTGACAAGCGGCAGATGGCTGGCGCGTGCGGCGAGCCGCGTGAAACCGGTCCGGAGCGAAAGTCGATAGAGATCAAGCGCCGCCGTGTCCATCCAGTGGACACCGCGCCCGAAAGAGTCGTTGGAAGTGGTGCCGCTCGTCCGAAATATGGCGTCCGCGTTTTGCGCCGTGATCGGCGCACAGCTCAGCGTCTGGGTTCTGAACGCGTCGGCGGGAACGGCCGGTATTGCCGTCCATGAGCGAACCGTCTCCGGCGCCGCGCCGCGCGAGTCGCAAAAGCGCCGGTACGGCTCGTTATTCACGTACTGGTACCTGAACAGGTTCAGAGCGAGCGTTTCGAAGCGGCCGGCAGATCCCCAGGATCGCACGAAAGCCGCGATCCGGCGCGCGAGATCGGCCGCGACGCCGCTATATCCGGTAGATGGGGTCAATACGCTAACCTTTTCGAACGGCCGGGGCCGTCTCTGATTGAGAAGTGGGGGCGTCAGAAGAATCTCCGGCGGCGCGGGCGTCGAGTGCCGCGAGCTTGATCCGGGCGGCCGAGCGATGGTCGGGCAGCGCGTGGCAGACCAGGTCCAGCGGGCTCCCGTGGACCGCGCTGCGCAGCATCTCCACGCCCTGCGCGGTCACCCGAATCGGGCCACAAGGTCCCTGAATACGGTAGGAGAAGCGGTCCCCTCTCGATGATTTATCATCGAGACCATAAACACGGGTGCTTCCCGGAAGAATACACGCTCCCCGAATCAAAAAGGTAGGCGCCGCGTTTCCCGACCCGCACGGCTCGAATCGTTCCAGTTGTGCAGCGAACTCGGCCGTAAGCTCGTCGGGAGTGAGCGAGGCGTCGACAGCAAGCCGGGGCGCTATGTCATCCGGCGAGAGCGTGGTTGAGGCGTAACGATTGAGAGACTCTTCTAAGGCGGGTATGGCGCCATAGCGAACGGAAAACCCGGCCGCGCCGGCATGACCGCCATATCCTTCAAGATGCTCGTGCGCGGCGCCGAGCGCCGCCGTTATGTCAAAGCCGGGAATACTGCGCGCCGATCCAATACAGATTGTGTTGGCAGGAACGGCGCCATCGGAAAGAGCGGCGGGGCTCCGCGCCGTGCAGAGAGAAATAGCGGCGGCGCTTTCCGACGTTACGTCGGAAAAGGCACGGGTTGAGATTGCCAGCGCTGGCCGGCCGTAACGCTCGCGGATCTGACTGGCGACGAGTCCGGAGATTCCGGTGAGCCATCCGCCGACAGCGGCCAGGATAAGCTGGCCATCCATGCTCTCTTCCAGCGTGAGGCAGGCGTAATCGACGGCTTCTACCGTGAGTCGACGGCGTTCGCGGTTCAACGCCTCGAGTCGCGCCGCCAGCGGCGCCGCCGCCTCGCACGACGGCGCGCAGAGCAGATCATGACTTAGCACTCCGTGCTCCAGTCGCGCCGCGGCGTTGATACGAGGCGCCAGCACGAAGGCGACATCTTTGGCGGTGATACGGCCCGGAGCAAGACTCGCCGCGCCCGCCAGGGAACGGATGCCCGGTCGTGCGAGTGACTGGATCTTTGTGAGCCCGCGGGCGACCAGGCAGCGGTTCTCACCCGTCAGATCCACCACGTCCGCCACCGTTCCAAGGCAGACCAGGTCGAGCATCGAGTCGATCTCTTCCGCCGAGACGCGATCATAACCGGATGCGCGGGCGAGCGCCTGTGACAGCCGGAACGCCAGTCCGACCCCGGCGAGCGACTTAAACGGGTAAGGGCAGTCGGCTCGCTTTGGATTCACCACGGCATAGGCCGGCGGGAGAGCATCGGCCGTCGCCCCTTTTCCCACGGTCACTCCGATGTTACATTGGAGAAGTCGGGAATCCACATCAATAGAGCGTTCGCAAAGGTGATGGTCGGTGATGATAATCTCGATGCCGCGTGCCGCCGCCCACTCGACTTCCGGAGAGGCCTTAATACCACAATCCACCGTGACGATGAGCGAAACACCACTCACTGCGAGGCTCTCGATGCCATTGATAGGGATCCCGTACGTGTCGCTGCGGCTCGGGATGAATGGAACAACACGCGCGCCGAGCGCCGTGAGCGTCTGACTGAGAAGCACCGTGGCCGTGACGCCATCGCAGTCGTAATGGCCGAAGACACCGATGGGTCGGCCGCTTTGCACTTCGAACAGTATCCGTTCGACGGCACGATCCATATCCTTGAGCAGGAATGGGTCAGGACCGGGATCGGCGACGTCGAAAAACGCGCGCAGCCGATCGCCGGCCTCGTCTAGAATCCCGCGGGTGTACAGGGCCTGCAGCAAAGGCCGGCACGCGCGAGGAAACCGTTCGCCGTACGAGGCAGGCAGCGGCGCCGGTAAGAGCCATTCATATTTTATTGAAGCCGGCAAACCTCTTCCCCGACCCCTCCCCGAAACGGAAAGGACACTCACGCCCTCACCGCTCGGCTCCTCATGCACGCTCCTGCGTATAGCACGATATTCGCAGCCCAACCATCCAGCACCCAATACCGATGACCTGAGACCTATCACCCAGCACCTATCCCCGTCATTATGGCACTTCACGAGGGGGTCTCGCAAGGCGGCCGGAGGATTGGAAAGGCGCCAGGGGTTGAAAATGGAATGTTGCATCGCGCATAATAGACTTAATGTCACCGCTAACGCGCCCCGACGTTTCGCGTCCGGCCTTGTTTGCCGGGCCACCACGACGCAGCCATTCCGCGGTGGGCGTTGACGGACGGGTTGGGGCGCCGGCGTCGTAAAGCCCCTGCCCCTGAGTCGGTAACCCCCACCGCTGAAAGAGCGAATAACAGCAGTTAATTTGGCCGCCCGGCAAAAACCAATCTGAACGAGATCACCAATCGAGCGAATCGCCGGCTGAAGCGGACCGAGAATTGCAGTCTGCAGCCATCGGGACCGCCGCTTCTAAACGGCGCGGGTCGCTTCTCCAAATCTGGTTCTTGAGACAGAAAAAAACAGCAGCGATGACGGTATAACAACTATGACGGGCTGCCATCAATAATGAACGAGGAATCAACCGCATGACGCAGCAGCAGGACGATCAAAAAATCACAGAACAGATCACAGAACAGATCAGGGAACTATACAATCACGATGAAGACTTGAGTTACAGCAATATGGATCGGAAGCATTCCGCGCTATTCCGCACCGCGATTCGACAATTCGGATCCTGGCGCGGCGCCATCGAAGCAGCGGCGCTGCCGTATGATGGGATCCGGCGTTACAAGTCGTGGACTTCGGAGAGAATCATAAAGCGAATCCAGGAACTCCATAAGGCTGGAGAGGATTTGAGCTGGAGACATATCAGCACCGAAGTGGACCCTCAGCTCGCCGCTGCGGCCACCCGGTTGAACAGCTTTGGCTCATGGCGGAACGCGATCGAATCCGCCGGGCTTGATTATGACGCCATCCGGCGGTACAAAGACTGGGATGAGGACCGAATTCTGGAAGATCTGCGGAGTCGGCAGGCCCAGGGCCAGCCGCTCAACGCCGGCGAAGTCTGTGTCTCGGACACGGCGCTGATTACCGCAGCGCGGAGAACGTTCGGAAGTTGGGATAAGGCGCTGGAGGCGGCCGGTTTGGACGCAGGTCAGATTCGAAAGCGGGCGCCGGGACAGAGGCGCAGCCGCCGAAATCAGCGGCAGGCCGCAGCTTGACTACCAGAGATCACGACCGGTTTGCGCCTGCGGGCGCCGACCGGCTATCTTCACGTAAAGCAACGTGGAAGAGGAGATTCATGCTCCGCCTGAACAATTCAATTCGCTGGCGCCTGGCTTGCGCTGGCATTTCCACCGCGGCAGCGATGGCTCTCTCCGCCTGTGGACTGGGAACGGGTACGACCACGGTCGCTATCCGGATTGCCAACGCCGTTCCTTCAGCCCAGGGGCTGGACATCTCGATAACCGGCGCAACTTTTGTTACTAACGTCCAGTATAAGGACGTTACGACGTACGGGTTTATCACCGAGGGCACGAACGATTTCGTCGGCTTTCAAACGGGCTCGTCAACAGTGGTGGTCCCCGACCAGACTCTGAACGTTACCCAGACGGTGCAAACTATTGTTGCCGCGGGTGTCCCTGGAAGCGGTACCACGCCTCCGATGTTCTTCCAGTTCGTAGACGACAACGCGGCGCCACCGCGCGGCATGGTGCGTATCCGCGTGATCAACGCGTCGCCCGACGCCGGACCGGTTGACGTAACGTTCGGCGGGCAAACGATCGCAACTGACGTGCTTTATGGGATGAGCAGCAGTTATGCCGTTGCGAACGCGGCGACTGCCGACATCACCGCCTTCAAGACCGGCACAACCACTCCTGTGGTCGTGCGTACGTCGGTTGAACTCACGGGCGATCATGTCTTCACGATCCTGGTCGAGGGACAGGTTTCAAATAGCTCAGCAAACATCGTGGCGCAGGCGGATGTCTGATATTTAATGCCACTTGCGGCGCTGGGCCTGGTGCTTGCATCGTGCGTGCTGCACGCTTTCTGGAACCTGTTGTTCAAGCAAGCGCGCGATAAGCTCGCATTCACGGCGCTGTTCCTGAGCGCTGCGCCGGTTTTATATCTGCCCTTGTTTATTCTAGCTTCACGGCACGCGGCGATGCCGCGGATGGGCTGGCTCTGTGTCCTGGGAACGGCGCTCGCCTATCTGGGGTACTTCGTCGGACTTGCCCGCGCCTATTCCGATGGTGATCTGTCAATCGCCTATCCGATCTCACGAGGATCAGGGCCGGCGCTTGCCGCTCTCTGGGGCGTCCTTCTGCTGGGCGAGCGGCCGTCCATTCTCGGAGGGATCGGAATCGCGCTCATCATTGGCGGGATTGCGCTTATCTACCGGCCGGTTGGCGGCGCCAATAGCCAATCCAATGCTTCTGGCGTCGCTACATCGTCGGCTGTTCGCGCGGCCTTCTTTACGGGGCTGATGATCAGCTTCTACACCCTCATCGATAAGGTGGGGGTGGGGCCGCTGCATATAACTCCCGGCTTTTACATCTATCTCACTTACACGGGATCGGCGCTGCTCGTTATTCCCTGGGTGATCCGTAAACAGGGGGCCGCGGCGCTGCGGGCCGAATGGAAGTCGAACCGGTGGCGAGTGATCGCCGTCGCCGCTCTCAATCCCCTATCCTATCTCTTATATCTGATAGCTTTATCGCTTCCAACGACACCGATTGCCTACATGGCGCCGCTGCGCAGCTTCTCGGTTGTTTTCGCTGTGGCGCTGGGAGCTATCTTCCTGAAAGAAGGCGGCGGCTGGAACCGGGTCGCCGCGGGCGCTGTGATGGTCGCCGGGCTGACAGTGATCTCGATTCGAGGATGATTCAAGCGTGGTAGCGATTGTAGCTGCGCGGGTGTGAGGGAGT
>Ga0307374_10007630_pt1 | contig 16386 bp, 13 predicted proteins | sample OX3MG_FD_202532 | JGI IMG/M metagenome (GOLD analysis project Ga0307374, IMG submission 202532) | Soil microbial communities from Risofladan, Vaasa, Finland - OX-3 | ecosystem: Environmental > Terrestrial > Soil > Coastal area > Acid sulfate soil | place: Finland: Risofladan, Vaasa | collected... | reverse complement strand
TGATCGGAGAGACGTTGATCCGTTTCTGGCTTCACCCACCCCGCGCGCGGCACATCACCAGAGTACCAGTCAGATCCTTAAGTAAACGGTATTGGGGTTAGCTCCATGGCGTCCGAGGGAGTTGGCAAGGTCCAAGAACCCGAGGGAACCGTCAATCCAAGATCCGTGATGGTCTCTGAGCCAAAGTTCCCGAGGGGATAGAGACCACCGCTGGCCATCCCGGGATCCTCGACAATCCACTCGGCCGAGGTTCCCACACCCGAATACCCCTCTACTTGGCTAGAGACCGCCCCCGTCGTGATATCAGAGACGTCGTACTGCCACGTGCCCGACGGTGTTTGTGTGACGTCGGCCGTGATCACGTCCCCGGTCTGGACTTGAAAAACTGTTTGAGTCAAGTAACCCATCGCTTCATCGGTCCACCAAGCGTACGAAGTTTCGACGCCGTTGGCGCACGATGACGACGTGCCGTCCTGGAAAAGTCCGTGGCTAGTGTTCACCCCGTTCACCCCAACCCACACTGACACGTTGCCGTCGGGCGTGGCCTGACAGTTGAGCGTTGGCACGGTCCACTGCCCACTGACCGCCTGGTATCCGCCGACTCCGCCGTTGAGGATGTACCCGGCCCAATTCGACGAAGTCTGAAATTGGCTTGCCGCGATCGTCCACTGGGCGTAGAGGGTGGCGTTGGCCACCACGAGGTAGGTAGCCCCGTTGGTGTAACCGGCCCCACTGCCGTCAGCAGCGCTGTTCCAGCCACTGAACGTGTAGCCCGTTCTGGTGAACACGTTGGCCGTGAGTGGCGCCGAAGTACCCTCGCGGTTGATCTCGTCCTTCATCGTGCCGGAACCGCCGCTGGCATTGAACACGACGCCGAACAGCGGCGCCACTGGCATGACTTTATTTGACGCTTTCGATTTCGCACTTATCCCGACGCTGTTTCTGGCAGTGACAATGAATTTGTACGCGGTCCCATTATGAAGTTTGAATATTGTGCATTTCGTCGCAACCGTGACACAGGTATGGCCAGATGGTTTGGACTCGACGAAGAAACTCCGTATCGCACGCCCACCGTTCGACGATGGTCTTGACCACCTCACGGTTGCCGCCGAGTTCTTGGCGATAGCGTGAACCGATAGGGGCGCGGTGGGCACCGTCGCGCGACCGTTCGCTGCATTCGCTGGTGCAATGACTGCGACGTACGACGTGATCGTTATCGAGGCGGCAACGGCCAGAACTCTCCAACACTTTTGCTCCATGGCGCGACTCCTCGATGATCAGCGCAGGCGTGTCCCAAGGGGACCATCTCCGACGTTAACGGCGCAACCCCCGCGTTTTAGCGTTAGGCCACCAACTTGATTCATTTGAACTAGAGTCTCGCACGTTCGATTCTCGTCCTGGGTTCAAGCGCATTTGCGGGACTCAATCTTTTGCTGGAGAAAAGCTCAGTTCGCTCAACGAGGGCGTTCTGAGGACGTCCGGAAGCAACCGTGACGTCGATTGATTGACGACGTAGCGCCGGACTTAGTTTTGTTACCGTTGCGTTACACTCACCATCGAGTTGACGCGTGGGAATGCATCGAGCGCCACTTAATCATGGAGAGCAGTTCGCTCCTACGTCGTGTGATGTCCAGCAAGGCTGCTCACTAACGGGAAAGAAGTGGCGTGTACAACGTTCCTAATCAAGAGGGCAAGCTCGCCGTCGTCACGGGTTCTAACTCCGGCACCGGAAAAGAGGCGGCTCTTCGGCTGGCCGGAGCAGGTGCGCACGTCATCATCGCGGTGCGCACACTCGAAAAGGGCGACGCGGCTCGCCACGATATCCTCGCCCGCTTTCCCGCGGCGCAACTCGACGTCCGTCACCTCGACTTGGCCGATCTCTCGTCGGTGACGACGTTCGCGGAACAACTACTCGCCGACAACGTCCCCCTCGATCTCCTGCTCAACAACGGTGGCGTGATGGCGCCACCAAAACGAATCGGGACCATCGACGGATTCGAGTTGCAACTCGCTACTAACTACCTCGGACATTTCGCGCTCACCCTTCGACTCCTGCCACTCCTGCTCCAAGCGGCGGGGCCGGTCGTGACGACGATGAGTAGCGGCCTTGCAATGATTGGCAGCATTCGTTTTAGCGATCTGCAGTGGCAGCGCCGTTACAGTCCCTTCCTCGCCTACGCCCAATCCAAACTCGCGGACCTGCTCTTCGCTCAACGTCTGGCCGCCATCGCCCAGCAGCGCAATTGGGACTTGATGAGTAACGCCGCGCATCCAGGATTCACCAGGACCAATCTCTTTAACGCCGGCGCGAGCCTCGGTCGCGATAAACCCAAGCGATCGCTCTTGGGTGACGTGAAGTTCATCCCCTCCCAGGGCGTCGAACAAGGAACCGAACCGTTGCTCTACGCCGCGACGAGTCCCGACGCGATCAACGGTGCCTACTACGGTCCGAGCGGACTCTTTGCGTTAGTGGGTTCGACCACGCTGGTGAAGCCTCCTCGAAGCGCTCGCTCGAGCGAAAAGGCCGCGCGACTGTGGTCGGTGTCCGAAGAGTTAACGGGCCTTGCACTACCCGAATTGCCGTAGCAAATCCCGTACAGTTTTAGAGTTGGCGGTAACGCGGCACGTACGCGCCGGTGCCGAGCAGCGATGAGTCTTCGGGGTCGATTGAGTCGTCGAGACCGCCGATGACCTCAGTGACCCACTTCAGACGGTCCGTCAAGATTCTCGTCACGCCGCCCTGGAGGGTGTCGGTGGAGATCGCACAGCTCGAGCACGCGCCGCCGAGTTGCACTTCAACGACACCGGTCTCTACGTCACAACGAATGAGCTGTAAGTCCCCGCCGTCAGCCTGCACCGAAGGGCGCATCAACTCGATGAGGGCGTTCAGTGCCGAGAGGCGACTGGCTCGTTCTTGATCGGTCAATTCCACTGACCCATTCTGCCGGGTAATCGTTCGGCTGTGCCCGATTATGCGAACTCACTACGATGAGGCCATGAACGAACCGCAGAGCGTCCTTGGGGTCAACGAGATCGATCTATCGAATATGGAATTTTGGCGGCGTCCCTACCCAGAGCGCGAGGGCGCTTTTCGTACGCTGCGCACGGAGCGTCCCATTAGCCACTACAACGAGCCGGTCCTCGAAGGAAGTTCCATAGAGTTCCCCGCGGGAACTGGCTACTACGCGCTCATGCGCTACGCGGACATCGCTGAAGCGTCTCGCCGCCCCGAAATCTTTCTCTCGGGACCCGGTGCCGTGTCGCTCCTTGATCTGCCTACCGAGATGGTTGAGTACTTCTCGGGCATGATCTCGACGGACAATCCCAAGCACGCGCGGCTTCGTCGCATTGTCTCCAACGCGTTCAATCCGAGGACCGTTCGTGCCGTCGAGGACTCCATCGAGCGCGTGGCTGACGAAATCATTACGCGGGCCCGTGAGCACGGTACCGGGGACTTCATAGTCGACATCGCGGCCCCCTTCCCGCTGGAGATCATCTGTTCGATGATGGGCGTGCCGCCGAGTGAGTATCCCACGGTGTTGAAGTGTTCGAACATCATTCTTTCGAACGGCGATCCCGAGTTCATCCCCGAAGGCACCGATCCGGTTCTGGCTTTTCTCGAAGCGGGCGCGACGTTGACGGGCATCATGGAGGAACTAGGTAAGTACCGAATCGATCAGCCCATTGACGACATCACGAGCGCGCTCGTCAACGCCGAGATCGAGTCCGAGAAGTTGACCCAACAAGAACTGGCGTCGTTCTTCGTCCTCCTCGTCACGGCGGGCAATGAAACGACCCGCACGGCGATTGCCCACGCACTGCACGTCTTTGGTGAGTACCCCGACCAGCAGCGCCGCCTCATTGAGGACTACCAGGGACTCGCCAAGACCGGCACCGACGAGATCGTTCGATGGGCGTCGCCGGTTATTTGGATGCGCCGCACTCTCGCGAGTGACTACACCCTCTCGGGCTTTGAACTGAAGGCCGGCGACAAGGTCGTCTTGTTCTATAACTCCGCGAATCGCGACGAGGACGCCTTCGTTGATCCCTACGTCTTTGACGTAGGGAGAACCCCCAACGATCACTACGGTTTTGGCGCGCCGGGTCCGCACTTCTGTCTCGGCGCGCATCTCGCCCGCCGTGAAATCACCGTGATGTGGCGCGAACTCTTATCGCGTACGCCAACGATTCATCCCACGGGTCCGCCCGACCAACTCGCGTCGAGCTTCGTCAACGGCATTAAGCACCTCAACTACAGTTTCTCGTAGGACTAGTTCGCGTCGTTGGAGTTGGTGAGAAAACGGTTGAGCGCGTTGAGCGTCGCTCGAGCGGCCGAGAGTGGATCACCGTCGGACTGAGAGATCCCGAAGAGATCAACGTCGTCGGAAAATGATCGAAGCGTGACGACCACGGGCCAACCTCGAACGGTCGCGACCGTGTTGACGGCTTCTAAGTAGAAGGGGATCTCGCAGCCGAGGTCGCGTAACGCCGCCAGAGTTCCCTCAACCGCGCCAATGAGGCGCCCGCTTTCGGCGCGACCTACGCCGACGCGGCCCTCAAAGGCGAGTCGAACTTCACAGAGGCCCGACGGCTCATCAAAGTCAGCGCTCAACAGCGCCACCCTCGAGGCGACCTGGTTCGTGGCCCGCGCCGCATCGGCCACCTCTAACTCAATGGTGACGTCGGGGAAGTAGAGGTTCGCGATCTGCGTGGCCTGGGCGCGAATCGGTCCGGGGTTCTGGCCCAGAATCACCAGTTTCACCATCTCGACCTCGCCGCTCTCTCCGTGACTCATGCCGACGTTCAATACTCCGGGAAGGGATCGCAACTCGAGTTCAAAATCCTCTTCGGTTATAGACATCATTCGAGACTTATTCCCTTCTTCGCGTAGAGACGCGCGTCGGCAATGCGAAAGAGCTCCGCCGGATCGACCGAATCACGAGGTGAACTCGCGGTACCGACGGAAAACTCGATAACGTTACCAGCCGTCGCCAAAGTAGAACGAAGACGATCGAGGAAGCCCGTGACTTCATGGCCCTCGGCGTTACTAAGAATCACCGCGAACTCGTCACCGCCGATTCTCGCCGCGGCGTCGCCCTTTCGAACAGAACTGCGTAGGGCGAAGCCGAATCGACGCAGCAGATCATCCCCGCGCGCGTGCCCGACCCGGTCATTGACGGCCTTGAAATCATTAAGGTCGGCCAGCACCAGTGTGAAGGGCCACCCGTAGCGAGAACTGCGCGCGGCGGCCGTCTCTAACGTCAAGTCGAAACTTCTGCGATTGGCGAGGTTCGTTAGAGGATCACGGACCGAACTGTAGCGAGCGAGATGCAATGAGAGTGAGAGTTGACACGCGGTGCGGATGGCGTCTCGTTCGTTCTCGGGGACCACGTCGGGATCACAGTAGAGCCCGGCCAGACTTCCGTGGTGGGCCATGATGTCGGGGTCTACGTTCTTCTGCCCTAGGCGAAACGACTGCACGCCCGTCGTATCGTGCACCAGCGTCACGGTAACGTCGCGAAGGCCGTAACGCTTCGACACGAGTTCGAGCAACGAATACACGAAGCCGATACCCAACTCGTTATTGGTGAGTTCATCGAGCATCGCTTGGAAGAGCCAAGGTTCGTAGTCTTTGGTAACGACTTCCTCGTTATGGGGTACCGCTCCGTTCAGCGAACTCATCAACGTCTCTCCGCCTTCATTGGCTCGGACTCACTTTGTGCTCGGATCGAGGCGAGGGGCACCGAGCCCTTACGCAACATCGGCGCCAAGTCGTCGGCCGACATCGGCCGGGCAATGTAGTAACCCTGACCTCGATAGCAACCGAGTTCGAGGAGCTTGTCAATAATCGGACTCGACTCGATCCCCTCAGCGACGACCTTTAAGTGAAGGGTATCACAAAGTCGAATTATCGACTCGACAATGGCGCAGTCGTAGAGATCAGTCGTGATGCCGCTCACGAAGCTCATATCCAATTTGAGGAGGTTCACCGGCAGATTCTTTAGCTCAGTCATCGAAGCGAAACCAGTCCCAAAGTCGTCGATGGCAACTTCGATACCCAGCTTCTGAAATCCTTCGAGCATGTGCGCCGTCCTCTTTGGCTCGTGCAAAACTACGTGTTCGGTGATCTCGATGCACAGACGATCTCCCTCGATGTTGTTCGACTTCATGCAGTCTTCGACGTACTCAACGAGGTCACCGGTCATGAATTCTGCGGGTGACATATTGACGCGCAACTTGAGGGGCATCTCATCGTATTCGCGCTGCCACTGCGAGAGCTGTCGACACGCTTCGGCGAAGACCCAACGGCCAATTTCGACAACGAGCCCCGTCTCTTCGGCCACTCGGATGAAGTCCGAGGCGACCAGCAGTCCTCTCGTAGGGTGCTGCCAGCGTACGAGGGCCTCCACGGCCAGAATGCGCCCGGTGTTGAGGTCAACCTCTGGCTGGAAGTGCAGGCGCAGTTCGTCGTTCTCGATTCCTTTTTGAAGGGTGAGCTCCATGCGGAACCTCTCGTTGACCACTTCGCGTAGCTGTTCATCGAACACCACCGCCTGGTTGCGACCCTGCGTTTTCGCCGCGTACATCGCAACGTCGGCGTAGCCCAACAGGTCGAGTCCATTCACCACATCGGTCCCGGTTAAGGCAATACCAATACTGGCGGTGTGACTGATTCGCTGGCCGCCAATTTCGACCGGGGCTGAGATAATGGCGAGGATCTTCTCCGCGCGCTCGAGTACTTGGGCTTCACTTCGGCCATGGTCGATGAGAAAGACGAACTCGTCTCCTCCGAGGCGCGCCGCAAAGTCGTTCGGCGAAAGGCTCTGTCGTATTCCTTCTGCGAGGGTCACGAGTAACTTGTCGCCGCTGGCGTGACCCAAGAAGTCGTTCATTACCTTGAACCGGTCGAGATCGACCACCAGCACCGCGGTAGCGCGTCCTTGATCCAAGCGATCCTTCAACTCACGAATTAAGGCGCGTCGGTTCGGCAGTCCCGTGAGGTCGTCGTGGTGAGCGTTGTAGTCGGTCTGGTCTTCGGCGTCGATTCGCGCTTGTAGTTGCATGAGCATTGAGGCGATGGCCTGGAGCGCGTTCATCTCTTCCGGTATCCACCTATGGAGGTGGAAGTGTAAGAACGCCAGTACTCCCCACGTGGTCTCACCCTGGAGCAGCGGTACGCCCGCGCCGTTGACGAGTTTTACCCCGGACGCCTTTTCGACACGCTCCTGGTACTTGTCGGGAGTCTCCTCTCCGCCCAAGTAGTAAGGCTCTCGAAGGTTCTTCGTGATCGAGAAGATCGGATCACTCTCAAAGGGGACGGCGCCGAGTGGATCGGGATCGGGCACGTTCTCGCGCGTGGGCCACTCCGCCTCGAGAACGCTCAGCCCCCTCTCAAGATCGTTGCTTCGAAGAAAGGCGACGTCGGCATCGAGAAACTCGGCCAGCACCTGGGTCGTCCATCGAAGAACCTCTCGTCGCGTCAACGACGACGCCGACATGAGCCGATTCGCCACCATTCCAACGAGATCATCGAGACGCTGCTGGTGCAACAAACTGCTCTCGCGACGAGCCAACGTTTCGACTTGGCCAATAAGACTCGCGATCGCGCTGATCAGAAAACGTTCTTGATCCGTCCACTCCATTCCGCGACGGGCAACAAACAGGATCACCAAGAACGTGTCGTCCGGCCCCATGATCGGTTCAACGAGCACGCCCCACTCCACGCCGGACACTTCGCAGGAGAACCCACCCAGGTCTTCGTCGCCGTCGAATTGCAGGGCGACGCGACGTCGAATAACGGTGTACGCCTCTTCTGCCCCGGCAACAATCAAGGGGCTGCGGTTGAAATCCGAGAGCATCTCGTCCTCGAGACCCACGAACGCGACGATATCCATTCCAAAAACGACGCTTTGGAGTGATTCGACCGCTTGACGTGTTTCGTCGCCCGTCTTCATCCGATCTGAATCACTCAGATTTGCCACGGTCTATCCCTTTTCGACGAACGTCGTCTCGTCCTTCTAGGAATTCTCACGCAGCGCCCACCCCTAGAGAAGTAACCAACATTTCTCAGTCTCGCACACGAGTTGGCGCGAAATGGCCTTCCTTCTCCTAGCGCTCACGGCTCGGCGTCACGAGACCCGCGGGGTCACGTTTGCGACTTAGAACGTCTTGCAGGGGCAGTCGAATACTGCGCACGCTCGGGCGCGGCGCGTCAAAGACGCGCACCAACAACGCCACGGTCTCGCCGTCGTCGAGTTCTAGGAGGTGTTGGAATCGCTCCGACATTGCAAACATCTCGTCGAGGTGCCGCTCGCCACCGAGGTGGCGCAGATCCTCTTCGCCATTCGCGTACACGAACAGTGGCGATACTGGCTGGACGGCCAATCCGAACCTCTCCGTGGCGAGCCAGAATCGCTCGACGGCGGTGCCACCGCGAACGTACCAGGTCGGATCACTCCGAGGAATCGTGATCGCCGCCAGAGCGGAACTCGATCGCACCGCGACGCGCGTGCGCGCGCCGAGGGCCTGACCCGCGCGCCACTCACCCAAATGGCCCATCACGTCCGAACGACCGAGAAGCTCCACCGCGGCGAACTCGGCGGGACCCATCTCCAGGGTGCGCACGTCGAGCCCCTCTTCGAGTGCGTCACGTCCGGGCCAGCGAAGCTCGCTCATCATCTCGCGATGAACGTTCGGCAAAAGAAAGCGCATCCGATCGCAGTCCGCGAGCAACTCGGCGAAATCGTTGATCACGTCGGGCTCTGTTACGAAACGCAGTCGCGCGCCCTCTTGTTCCACGCCACGCGTGAGCATGCGCACGGTGGGCTCGGGTACCTCCGACGCGCTCCCCATCCGCCGATTCGTCGTGCGCGATTGCACGTAATCGTAGAGCGGGGCAATCTCGAAGTCTATGGCTTCGCCGAGTTTCATAGTGGCGATGTGTTCAGTGCTCGCGGTGTCGGGAAACAGTCGAATCGTGCCTAGTCGGTTCAACGCCGCGGCGGCCACGCGCGCGTTAAAGAGCGCGGCGCCCACGGCTACGTAACTGGCGCGAAACTGCACGTCCATCGCTGACGTGCGCTCGGGTCGAAGATAGAAGCGAATCTCATCGCCTTCGGCCACGAAACGCCACGGCTGCACGTTGCCGCCCGAGGGCGCGCGCCGGGCCGCGTCAACGATCAGTTCAATGGGGTCCTCGGATTGAAGCGGCGGGTCCATCGGCGCGGGGGAGGAAAAATGAACCTCGGTGTCGACGGGCAGGTCCATGGGTCGAAGACCCGCGAGCACTTCTTCGACGTCAAAGTTGACGCGACCTGAAGGGAGATCCCCGTCCGTACCGAACCTTCGAACGGCGGCGGCTACCGCGGCGGCGCCGAGTGTTACTTCGCTGGCTAACTGTGGCCAGCCGGTGATGGTCTGGCCGATCTCCAAGAGCGACGCGGCCCCGCGCGACGACACGTCGCTGGCGCCAAGGATCCGCAACACGTACGGCGCCTTTTGCTCCGTCGTTAGTCCCGCCAACATTGAAGAGTTCAGTCCCGCCACGAGACCGTGAAAGAGTGGCAGGTCCGGATCGAGGTCGTAACGCTCGACGTCGAGTACGCCTTGGTCACTCGTCTCCATCAACACCGGTATCCGTCGAGCTCGCGCGGCCTCTCGCACGAGGAGTTTCATATCGAGCGAGTCGCACTCTTCGATGACTAAGTCCAAGCCGTCGAGGAAGGCGTCGAGGTTGTCCGGTTGGATTCCTTCGGTGAGCACCTCGACGTGAAGATACGGGTCAATCTCACCGATCCGTCGAGCCGCCGCCACCGCTTTGTTGACCCCCAACTCGAGCACGGACGCCGGAATGCGATTCAGATTAGACAGCGAAATGGTGTCGAAGTCGGCCAAGCGGAGCTCGCCCGCGAGTCCCTCCATCGCCAGCACGTGGGCCACCACGTGACCGGCGCTTTGGCCCACGATGCCGATGCGCAGGCTGCGCTGGGAGGCCTGTTCGGCGCGCGTTATCTTGTTACGGTTGCGATCGAGGCGCAACGTCGTAAAGGCGCGAGGGGCTAATAGGCGTACGACGGCTCGACGCCACGGGTAGTACACCCATCGTTGCCCTTCCTCGAGGATTGACGCAGCGGGCATTGGACGAATCTCACGGAGTTCATCACGTTGCTCTTCGAACCGATCAAAGAACTGCAGCGAGGGATCTTCGCGCAACACCCGTAAGACTTCACGTTGCACTCTCGCGCTCACGTCGAGCACGAGTGGACGCCACGCGAGTGTCTGGGTCGACACCACGTCGACGGGACCCGCGTCAATCAACACCGGAGCGCGCTGGAGATCTTCGATTTCGATGCGCATGGCCTTGAGCGTCTCGTCGGTACTGAGCTCTTGGACCTGGGAACGTTTCCACCACACCGCGACCGTCTTGTAACGGTCGTCGGGAAAGGGTACGGGAGTACTGCCGATCTGGCGGCCGCCGGAGGCGTCGCTGAAGGGCAACAGCGTGTCCGAGATGGCGGCGATGATGTGTTCGGCGCCGAGCCAGTTCATGGCGTAGAGGGCCGAGCGACATATTGCCGGCAGGAGTCGGTGTCCGGTAGCGCCCTTGCCGTTGGACCACGCGCCCTTTACTTCAATGACCCCGTATCGGGCACCACGGTCCATGAGGTTGACGATCTCTTCGATGTCGGGCGACGACGCCATCTCGCCGATGACGGCCGAGAGGTGACTACCTTCGAGTGGGCCGTGAAAGCGCACGCCGGCCACCATTTTTCCTTCGGGGTCCATGCCAACGACGAAGAGTGGGATGTCGCTCGCTAATTCGAGTTTTTTACGCTGCAGCGCGCCCTCGAGACCGCGGTGACGGTACTGTCCCTCGGCGCCGTCGAGGTAACGCTTCCACAGGTCGGGACGTTCTAAAGGATGGTGGCCGTAAAAGCGCACGCCCGATTCGCGGTCCAAAAAACTCGCACCATATCGGTATCGGCGACCAGTTGAGATCACCACGGATACTCCTCTTTCACGATTAAACACGAGTTCTAACAACTTCAAGCCTAATTGACGCGTTTCACGAAACTACGGCAACTTCGCGCGTGGGACCGACGTGCGTCGTACCACAGTGACGAATTAAATTTAATAATGAATTAGCGTTGCCCGCGTGATCGGCGGCGATTCAGTCGCCGCAATCGTTTAAACGGCGACTACACTTTCGCGTCGTGCGAGTGCCGACGCTTGACGGATGCCCAAGTAAAGTTCAACCATTAGACCCGTCGTACTTCGAGCGAGGCAGACTCCCTTCAAATGAGCACTACTCCCACCAACCGAGTTCACGTCGAGTGAGCCGTCACCGCGACGTACGAGTCGGGCACTTTTGTTAGCGGCGCTGATCGGCGTTTGCGCGTTGTTCGGACTGGCCATCGGGTCGTTCTTGAACGTCGTCATCTACCGCGTCCCGCGCCGCGAGTCCGTCGTGTCGCCGCGATCGAAGTGCCCCACGTGCTCGGTGGCGATACGAGAGAGAGACAACATCCCCGTCGTGTCGTGGCTGATCCTCAAGGGACGATGCCGCAACTGTCACTCGCCCATTGCTCTTCGCTATCCCTTGGTCGAACTCGCCGGTGGCGCACTCTTCGCCGGGGCGGCGGCCCGACTCGGTTTCAATTGGGCGCTACCGGCGATGCTCGTGTTTCTCGCCAGCATGTTCGCGCTCGCGTTCATCGACGCGGAACATCTCGTTCTTCCAAAAAGAATCGTCTATCCAACCCTGTTCACGGTTGGCGGCCTGCTCATCGTCGCCGCCGCGATAACCGGTCAGTGGGACCGCCTCGGAACGGCGGCGCTGTGCGCGATTGTTTGGTGGGTGGTTTTCTTCGTCCTTAACTTCGCGAGTCCTCGCCTACTCGGCTTTGGCGACGTGCGCCTCGCCCTCGTGCTCGGTCTCGCTCTGGGGTGGCTCGGCATTCGTTACGCCCTGCTCGGCTTCTTCGCCGCCAACGTCATCGGCGCGGTGGTGGGCATTGGCCTCATCGTCACGAAACGGATGAGTCGTCAACAACAGATTCCCTACGGCGTCTTCTTGGCGCTGGGCGCGGCAGTCGCTCTTTACGCCGGTCCCGAACTGCTCGCGCCCTTCGGCCGCTTTTAGTTACACCGCGCGACGCGAGCAAAGGCGCGCGGTCACATCACCAGCTCCATGCGCAGCCCCGCACTGTCCCAGACACCGTCGTGTGGCAGCCGAAGGGCCGAGTGCCCAAAGACCCGCCGAGCGGTCCACATCAGTGCCACCACGTCGCGCAGATCTCGAGGGGTTGTCCCGGGCAGCGCTGACTCAAGGACTCTCCCAATTCCGGGAATCTTGAGCTCCAAGATCGCGCGACGCTCATCGTCACCCTCTTCACTTTCACCGTCGTTTTGAAACAGTTCGAAGCCATTGAGCTGGTAGAAGCTCAGCTCGGGATTACCTTCATAGACCACTCGCTGGTTGGAAGGTGAGATCTCGCGCGCCACTTCACGGTAGCGCTGGAGGAGAAATCCACCGTCGACTCGCGCGTCCTCTTCGTCGAGGTCCAGAAAAAGAACGTCGCGTGTTGGCGCGTTCGGAACGATTGCCGAGTGGCCGCCAAGCAGTACCTGGGCCTCACTGTCACACAATCTCTGGCCCGAGTCGCCATCATCGAGGTAGCCAATGGGCACGTTGATGACGACGATGGCGAACGATGGTCGCACGTCGAGCACCTCGCGAAGCGAGTCGCAGAGCTGCGCGTCTTCTACGGCAAAAGTGGCACCACGTAGTTTCGCACTTGCCACCAGCCAACCCGAAGCAATTGGTACGACGCCGGCAACGACCGAGTAGGGAAGTTTAGGACCTTGCTGATTACGCACGCGCTCAGTCCTTAGGCGTAGCGATACCGGACGCGTTCATGATGCGAGTCAACTCCTTGGGATGAACCGCAACTTTCATGGCTTCTTCGGGACTGACGATCCCGTCCGCAATGAGTTTGCCGAGACTGCTCTCGAGGGTCTGCATGCCCTCTTTGCTATTGGTCATCATGATGTTCTGCAGTTGATTGGAACGACCTTCTCGGATCAGATTCCTTACCGCGTTCGTGGCGATGAGAATCTCGAAGGCCGCCACCATCCCACCACCAATCTTCGGCACCAGGCGTTGGGCGATAATCGCCGTCAGTGACGCCGCTAGTTGGACTCTCGTCTGCTCCTGGCGGGCCGCGGGGAACACATCGATAATTCTGTCGACGGCCTGGGGCGCGTCGTTGGTGTGCAACGTGCCAAAGACTAAGTGGCCCGTTTCCGCCATCGTGAGTGCGATTTGGATCGAGTCGATGTCGCGCATCTCACCAACGAGCAAAACGTCAGGGTCTTCGCGTAGCGCTGATCGCAGCGCTCGCTCGAAGGTTGGGCTGTCCTGTCCGATCTCGCGCTGAGTCACGGCGGACATCTGGTGCTCGTGCACGTACTCGACGGGGTCTTCAATGGTGAGAATGTGCGACGCTCGTGTGGCGTTCATGCGATCGATAATGGAAGCCAGTGTTGTTGATTTGCCGGATCCCGTAGGACCGGTGACAAGGACGAAACCTCGGGTCTGTTCAGCAACCCAGTCAACGCCCGTGGGCAGACCGAGGTCCTCAAAGCTCGGAATCCGAGTCGGAATAATTCGCAAGGCGAGGGCGGTTTGACCCTTTTGCGTAAAGACGCTGCCACGAAGTCTGGCCCGATCTAACCATGAGAAAGCGAAATCAACGTCCATCTGTTCTTTGAAGATAACGCGCTGGTCTGAACTAAGTAGAGGCTGGACGATCTCATCAATATTGCCGCCAGTAAGTTCTTTCGCTCCATCTATCACTTCGAGCTGTCCGTTAACACGTATTCTTGGCGTCGATCCACCGATGAGAAGAAGGTCGCTACCGCCCTTGTCCCAAAGAATTTCCAGCCAGGGCTCGATTTTTTCAAGCTGTTCACTGCTCATCGACGGACCTCTCATATGGGGGAAAGTCGTAGCGCCCAGCAAGAGTGCCGGGCGCTACGACTTCAATTCAACAACAATCAACTCAAGAAACGCCGCTGCAGTTGTCCGCACTCGTGTACGTCGTGGGTCCGTAAGTGCTGGCAGGCGTCGAACCACTGGCAGCGATCGGATATGTGAGGGTCAAAACCCCTCCTGAAAGCGCATAGGTGTAATGAGGATTGCTTGCACTTGGCCAAGACTGCAGGAACGGCCCTCCTAACATTGTGGACGTCGGCGCTGAGGTTAGATCAGCAGATGTCGCCGTGGCAACAAGACTCGGATTGTCGGTATTGAACGCCGCGAGGGCCGTCGATATCGTCGCACCGTCAGACTTACACGCGGCAATGGCACTTTGGCCCGTTACACCACCAAGGGCAAAGATGACTACTCCCGCGAGGATCCCGAGAACGACGATGACGATGAGGAGTTCTATCAAAGTGAACCCAGTCTCGTCCATTTCTCCAGCGGCCTTGCGGGCCATGATTTTACGGTAAGAACTAAACACTGTTGCTCCCTTTCATCTTTAGGTTCACCGACACTCGGAAACACTCTCGACTGCAACTAGCGAACGAACTATAGGTATGGAGAAAACTACGCAGTCTTGCGAGATTCGCAATTCTTCAACAACTCACGGCGTCGCACTCGCATTAGGTACATATGAATCAACGATTCTTAGTGACGACGAGGCGCGCGCCGGTCCTCGCCGTCGAACCAACGCGCGGCTCGACGCGTGTTTACGAGTAGGTGTAGATCGGACCGTAGGAGCTCGTGCCCGCGGGCGTGGTGACCGTGACAAAGTACGACGCGCCCGAGGTCACCGTTGGCACGACGGCCGAGATTGTCGTTGGTCCATCGAAAAGAACGCCGGTGGCTTCAAGAACGACGTTGGCCGAACTCGGCGTGCCACCAGTTTCTTCAACGAAGTTCACCGTGGTCCCGTTCACGAACCCCGAACCAGTGAGCGTTATCGTCGTGTTGCCAACGACCGCGCCCGACGGGGGATTAATGCTCGCGACCGTCGGAATTTGCGGGGCCCACAGCCAGCTTTCGACGGTGAGGCCGGTTCCGCAGTACACCGCGCACACGCCGTTGTTGGGCGTGCTCACGCCAGGTGGGTAGTCATCGAAGGCCACGACGGCCGCGAGGGTGGGATTAATCGCGCACGTCGAAGCGCTCACCCCACTCAGACAGGCCGAAAACGTCACTACCCGCGTATTACCGCTCGATGGGGTCCATACGGTGCTGCACCACACTTCGATATTCACACCATCGACAGAGTCGACGCCGGTGAGTTCAGACGGCAGTCCACTCCCCCAGCAGTACGCCGGGGGACTCGCGTTCAGCGTTTGGCCCGCGGACAAGAGTGGGGTGTAGCGAATGCTCTGGATAGCCAACTCGGTAGCGCTGTTGGCCGCGAACTGTAGCGAGCGCGCCGAGCTGAATTTTGTCGAATTATTGAGGTCGTTGGTCACCCACGACGCCAGTGCGGCGAGGATCAGACTTATCGCGACCAGGTAGAGCAGCGCCAGCACGAGGACGCTGCCGTCCTCGTTGCCGGTCCCTTGGCAGTGTGATACCCGCCCTTTAGGATCGCCCCTCTCGGCGAGAGCCGGAAGCGATGACCAAGTGCGCGTGCTCATTACTGCTCCTTGAAGGTCGTGCTCGTCACCGAGGCGAGGCCGCTCGAGGTGGCTAGGAGGGTATAGCCCGAACCCCTAGGGCTAATGGAAAGGTTGGAGAAGGTCGCGACGCCATTGACCGCGTTGAGCGTCAATGTACCTGAGAGCGTCCCAGAGCCGGAGCCGAGGGCGATAGTTATCAACGCGGTGGATGTAGTGACGACTGCTCCCGACGCGTCCTCGACGGAAACAACCACAGAAGGCGAGATCGCCGTACCGTACGGCCCGGTGGAGGGCTCGGTCGTGAATCCCAGCTGAGCGGCGATGCCAGAAGACGTGGGCGAGAAGCTCGAACTGGCGGCCGTAGTGAGGCCAGTCGCTTTGGCACTGAGGGTGTAGTTCGTGCCGACGAGGCCCGCGAAGGTGCAACCCGTCACGTTCACCACGCCCGAACTAGCGGTGAGACCGGTGCAGGAGGCCAACGTGCCACCCGAAGCGCTGAGGGTGATCGCCGTGGAGGCACTGGTGACGACGTTGCCGGCCGAGTCCTCCACCTTCACCACGGGCTGGGTGGCGAGGGTGGCGCCCGAGGCGCCCCCCACTGGTTGGGTGGTGAAGACCAAATTGGTGGCTGAACCAAAGGTTGAGGGTGAGAAGCTCGAACTGGAGCCCGAAGTCAGAGCGCCCGATGTGGCACTGAGGGTGTAGTTCGTGCCGACGAGGCCCGCGAAGGTGCAACCCGTCACG
>Ga0307374_10007629_pt1 | contig 16388 bp, 11 predicted proteins | sample OX3MG_FD_202532 | JGI IMG/M metagenome (GOLD analysis project Ga0307374, IMG submission 202532) | Soil microbial communities from Risofladan, Vaasa, Finland - OX-3 | ecosystem: Environmental > Terrestrial > Soil > Coastal area > Acid sulfate soil | place: Finland: Risofladan, Vaasa | collected... | reverse complement strand
CCTTTCCGGAATGAAAAAAGTCTTCCGGTACCAGCCAATGCTGGTCTGGGGATACAGGCCGCCAATGGGTTTATATCCGTGCGCCATGATATTATAATCCGGAGAATGCACAAAGGGAAGAGAGACCACCCAGTCATTGGGCAACTGCACATCCTTCCAGCTGCTATCCTGGAATGCAGGAGATATACAAGTTCCGCGTGTACCTGCTTCCTTGGAAAAAATATTAGCGATCCCATAGTTAAAATCCATTGCAGGATTATTCGCACTGCCAAAGTGAAATTTCCAACCCAGATCGAAATTGATTTTTTTCCGTCCCTGGGAAAAACCACAGAAAAAACAAAATAGGGAAAAGCAGGCGGGCAATATGGATTTACGGATCATCAGGTTGTGGTTTGTGCATGATCAGGAGGAAGGATAAACAAAAACTGCAATATTCAATCAACCAGGCAAATACCGGATCATGGAACTTTCAGCTTACCTGATCCTGCATATCCAAATCCAGGTATATGTATTATTTAGTTCAGGATTACCCCCTTCCCGGTTAATTCCACGATTGCCAGCCAGGGATTTCTCCCTGGCTACAATCGATTAAAATAAAACTAACCAGTAAAAACAAACTTCCAAAAACCTGGGTAAGCGCCCATCAGCTCCAAGGCTTAATACATCCCTTTTACAGGGCCCAAAGTAGGTAATGTAAACGTTTACACAATAATACTGTCCTTTTTTTATAAATCCAAATATTTGTGTGCAATGGAGAATCCATGCTGAATCTCCAAAAGATATGCGCTCATACCGAACAATCCAGGTTGATGGTCCTGTGGATTTGTATTAAAGGTTAAATTAATCCTGTATTTCTGAGATACAATAGTTAATTTGGAAGTTCTTAAAAAACCGAACATGCGTGTAGTCCGTTTCAGCCTGGTGGCTATTCTCACCACCGGAACCCTAACTCCTGTATTGTTGAAAGCACAGCAGGCTGCGGTCTGGCAAATGCAGCTCACCCGATTTGACCTGCAGTCGTCGGCCATTGTCACCGCTCCCGGGGATTCATTATCCAACAAGCAATATTCCGATAAAAACTATTGGTTCCCGGTAAAAGTGCCTTCCACTGTACTTACCGGACTTGTTTCCAACCATGTTTATCCCAGCCCTTATATCGGCATGAACAATATGATGATCCCCGATGCATCGGATTCTTTTAATCACCAATGGGGTCTGGAAAAATATTCTTTCCTCCCCAATGAGGCCAATCCCTGGAAAAAACCCTACTGGTACCGGACGGTGTTCCAGGTTCCGGCATCAGCTAAAGGAAAATATTTTCAACTGATCTTTAAAGGCATTAATTACCGGGCCGAAGTTTGGCTGAACGGCAGCCTGATTGCCGATTCTGCTCAAATGGCCGGTATGTTTGCCCAATACAGCCTCAATGTAACCGATCATATCCATGCCGGAAGTGATAATGTACTCGCAGTAAAGATCTACCCGCTGGATTATCCCGGCCTGCCTTCCCATCCCCAGATCAATGCACTCGGCCCCTTCTATGCCAATGGAGGCCCCACCGGGGATATTGGCAAGAATGTCACCATGCTTTGTTCGATCGGATGGGACTGGATGCCAGCAGTCAGGGATCGGAATATCGGGATCTGGCAGCCGGTTTACCTGAGGGCTACCGGACCCGTGGTCATCCGCCATCCCCATATCGTCACCACCCTTCCAGCCCTGCCTGAAACCAATCTGGCCCGGATCTCCCTGCATCTGTCTTTAGCCAATTACAGTAATCAGCACCAGGATGGCCGGCTGAAAGTCACCATTTCCCCGGCAACTTTCCCCGGTGCTGCCATCAACCTTGAACAGGCTGTTTCCCTTGAGCCGGGAACTTCCCGCCATCTTGACCTGACTGCAGACCGTTTTGCACAACTGGTCATCCATAATCCCCATCTCTGGTGGCCGAATGGTTATGGCAAACCTGAACTTTACCGCCTGAGGCTGCAGTACATCCATGGTAGCCAGGTCTCAGATGACACCAGTTTTTTATTTGGCATCCGTACGGTCAGTTCCCAGGTGGTGAATGTGAATGGTTGGCCAAGAAGGGATTTCTATGTAAATGGTAAATGGATTCACCTGCTGGGCGGCGCCTGGGTGCCGGATATGATGCTTAACCGGGATTCTGCCCGGTATGACAATGAACTGCGCCTTTGCCGTAACGGCAATGTGAACCTGGTCCGGATCTGGGGAGGGGGCATTGCACCACCGGATATCTTCTTTGATCTGGCGGACCGGTATGGACTGCTGGTGTGGCAGGATTTCTGGATCACCGGGGATACCCAGGGTCAGTTCAAAGGGTCAGACAAATGGCCGATCCAGGGGAATATTTTCATCCGCAATATGGTCAGCACCATCAACCGCTTACGCAATCATCCCAGTTTGCTGGTATGGACCGGAGGCAATGAGGGTCATGCCCGGAAAGAATTGTATGATGCCATGCGAAAGAGTATCTCCACCCTTGACGGCACGCGTCCCTTCATTCCAAGCTCTTCAGGATATGCCCGCTTACCGGCAGGATGGAAAGGCAGCTGGCCGGATAACCAGCCTTCCGGGGTATACAGCGGAGGTCCCTATTCCTGGCAGGATGAAGCCAGGTATTACCAGCTGGTTGATCGGGGCAGGGACTGGGTATTCAAAGATGAAACCGGAATCCCTTCCCAGGTTCCGTATTCAGATCTATCCCGGGTGATCCCCGACCTGGTTCCCGACACCACACTTCCGTTTCCGCTGAATAATACCTGGGGATATCATGACGCCTGTGTAGGCAATGGCCATTATGATTTGTATTATCAGGCGATGGTTAACCGCTATGGTTCCCCGCTCAGTGTGAAAGATTTTTCCAGTAAGATGCAACTGATGAATGCCACAGGTTATCAGGCCATTTTCGAATCCGTCGGTCATAAGCTGAATGAAACAGGAGGGGTGATGCTCTGGAAGCTCAATGCTGCATTTCCCAGCGTCATCTGGCAGGTCTATGACTGGTTTCTGGTGCCGAATGCAGGGTATTATTTCATGCAGAATGCCTGCGAACCCCTGCATGTACAGCTGAACCTGGATGATTCTGCAGTGGCTGTGGTGAACCGTACTTTTATACCATACCGGGGCCTTCGCATAGAGGCCACTGGCTATTCTCCGGAAGGACAAACCTTATTCCACCGAAGTGCCAGGATGGATATGGACAGTACCGGCGCCACGGAAGCGTTTTCCCTGGACCAGCAACTTGCTACCCAGCAGGGCATCATATTCCTGGTGCTGAATGTAAATGATGGGGAAGGAAAGCTGATCTCCCATAATGTATATTGGATGGCTCCGGGTCATGATTTCCGGGATCTGGCTCAGATGCCCCATACCGGAGTAACTGTGAAGCTGGTCCGAACAGTCAGGCAGGGAGCCCATACAAAATTGATGCTGAAGTTCAGTAATCCATCTCACCAGCTTGCCTTTTTTATTCATGCTGCGCTTCAGTCCGGGGGAAAGGAGTTATTACCTTCATTCTGGTCAACCAACTATTTTTCCCTGGCCCCCGGGGAATCCCTCCTCGTTCAGGTGAGCTGTGCTTCGGATAAACTGAGCGGCAGGCCCGTGGATCTCAGTATGGAAGGATGGAATGTCCACCATCAACTCCTGCCTATTTCGGTGGTCAACAGATAAAAGATCCGCAGAGCCTCCCCTGGAAGCCGGAACAACCATTAATTAACCGGACTTCAGGATTTTCGATGGCGGTCAGCTATGCCCCACTGGAATTCCCATTCATTTATTTTTCATTGCCACGATCACCACATCCTTTACCCTGCGCGGAAGAAAGACCGTCATTTCCCCTGTTCCCCGGTTTGCCCAGCTATAATAGGGAATTGCGGTAAAGGGATGGATAACGGATCGCAAGGACAGCCCGTCTTTATCGACTTCAAGGACCGGTACCTGGCCGGTGATCACTTCCACCCCTCCCAGTAGATCCGGCCGGAAATCCGCAGTAAGGGCGGCTTTATCCGGAAGGATGAGGTTACTCGTCCTTCCCTGATTATCCTTCCATTCCGCACAATAAACGATTGGACCACGCTGTAAGGCTACCTGATTACGGTCATTGACTACCCGGTCATTGGTGATCACCCGGCGGATATGCATGGGCATATCCAGTTCCACGCTATCTCCTTTTTCCCAGTTCCGGTCCAGCACGGCATACCCCTTTTCCATCCTGTAGCGTGCAGGGGACCCATTTATTTTTAAAACCATCGGGGAGGATGCGGAATCCAGGAAACTGTACAGGTTCCCGTCCACAGGATGTTTGCCCAGCCAGCCGGGGATCCGGATAAACAGGGGGAAAGTCCGGGGGCCGCGGGGATTTACGGCTATTTTTACCTGTCCATCCCAGGGATAATTTGTCCGTTGGATAAGCTGGACATCATCATGGTCCGGTAGTTTGAAACTGGCTGTGCTTCCGGCAAAAAGATTGACATAGATACCCCCATTCCCCTGGGCATAGACCAGACCTGGAATGGCCGGAATAAGCCGGACAATATTTGTGGGACAGCAGGAACAGGGGAACCAGGGAGAACGCGCTGGTTCCAGATCGGGGTGGTGAAAATCTTCCCTGACCTCCATGGCATTACTGTAAAAAAAATGATCTCCATCCAGGGATACCCCCGAAAGTAATCCGTTATACAGGGTCTTTTCCAGCACATTTATATATTTAGCCTCACCGGTCAGCCGGAACATGCGTTCATTCCAAAGGATACATCCGACCGCTGCGCAGGTCTCATTGTAAGCCGTGCGGTTGGGCAGCTGGTAATCCCGGCCAAAACCTTCCCAGTTTCCAACCGCCCCGATACCTCCGGTGATATAGAGTTTGGTGTATACCATGTCTTTCCAGATCAGGTTCAGTGCTTTCAGGTAACCTGAATCCCTTTTCAGGGCAACCAGATCTGTCATGGCACTATACAGGTACATGGCCCGGACGGCATGGCCTTCCGCTTTTGTCTGATCAACGACCGGTGTGTCATCCTGGCTGTAAGCACCGGTGCTGTAGGGATCAGCGGGATCGGCACCCGGATGCTTGATGGTGCCCCGCTGATTGATTAAAAATTCCGCCAGATCCAGGTACTTCGACTGATGGGTCACTCCATATAATTTGATCAGTCCGATTTCAATTTCCTCATGACCTGAGGCGATCTTCCTTTTTTCGGGCCCGAAAGTGGAAGCAATCAGGTCAGCGTTTTTCAGGGCCACATCCAGCAGGGATCTTTTACCAGTTGCCTGGTAATAGGCTACAGCGGCTTCATACAGGTGGCCTGCATCATAGAATTCATGGCTTCCGTTCCGTTCATTTATCCAGCGCTGGGGACCCATCCAGTTTAATAAGTTTGGCGCTCCCGTTTCACGGGGGGTGTATAAATAGCCATCTCCCCGCTGTGCTGCAGCCACAATGGCAATGATGCTGTCCATAAATTTTTCCAACCTGGCATCCGGGTGATCCATAAGGCTATATGAAGCTCCTTCCAGGGACTTGTAAATATCCGAATCATCGAAGGGGTAAATACCGCAGAATTTGCCCTTGACCCCCTGGGCGGCATATACAAAATTGGTCAGCCTGCCTTGTTGCAGGCATTCCGCCAGTACATGGGGCTGGGTGAGGGTGCGGTCCCTGGCCATGACAGGAGTCCAGAAACCATCATCCATGGTTATGCTGCTGAGCGGGATCTGCCGGATGGCATATCCCGTCTTCTGGGCTTCGACATGGAAAGCGATCAATAAGCTGCAGAGCCATACAGTCAACCGGAATAAATTTCTCATCTAGATTCAATTAAGTCGGTAAAAAAAACATTTCCTCCGAAAGTAAATGGCAAACCGGTTTAAATATAAGAAAACTGGATGCTTCCAGCAACAATTTGGACCGATCTGGCAGTGGAACACACTCCATGATGGTAAATGATTGGAATTGCAGCAGGCAATATTGTTTGGCATTCCGGTCAGTAATTCTTTAACCGGATAAACCAGAGGCTTTTGATGACAATATTCAATTTGAGCAGGAAATAATTTTCTTCAATCAACCCGTTTCCGATGGTGCCCCGCCGCCCCGCTTCAAAACCAGCATTGAAGTACAAAGTGTTGTCCCGGTTTGGAAAACTAACTCCCAGGGTAAGCCCATAGCCGGTCAGCTGCTCATTGTTGATCTTCAGGTAAGAATTCTCATAATAAGCCCCTCCCTGGAAAACATAACGCTCCAGATAATTATTGGTGTTCGGAGTAAATATGGCATATTCAATTCCCATCGAATACCGGCTGGAATTCACCAGGCTGGTTCCGGAAGACTCGATCTTCAGGGGGGACCACCTGTAGCTTTTATAATCACCGGCCAGGGTAAGCTTATCATTGCTGATGAGGGAAAACCCCACTCCATAATATTCAGGCAGGGTAGTATTCCCAATCATGGCTGATAAATTCTTCAGGGTGTCCCCGGTCGATCCTTCCAGTAGGGTATTGTTGTCGGTTCTCAGGTTAGTCTTCAAGCTATATACGACCCCGACCCGGTAAGCCAGGTGTTTGTTGAGAATATTCTGGTATTGCAATCCTCCCTGTAAATAAACACCGCGCATGAAACTCGTCTGGAGTGCGGTCAGGGTGTCCTGGGAAAACCCGCCCTGCAGTTGCTCAGACTGGTTGATGGAACCAAACAGGAAGGACGAAGATATTCCGGCTGACAGGTGTTTGCCGATATTCAGCGCATTCACCCAGTACAAGTTAGTCAGGCCTCCGTTGCCATTATTAATGGTGGTGAAAATATCCGGGCTCCCGATCACATAGTTCTGGGTGGTCACCCCGTAATCCACGGTACTGAATGGCTTGATCCCAGCTCCGGTGGTCCAGATCCGGCTTGCCCTGAATCCAAAGGCAATTTTTTCAAAGTTCAGGTCGCTGCCATACTGGGCAGCGTTATAGTTGTCCCGGTAAGTCACTGTTTTTTCCCTTGCTGAAATCTCAAATACAAATGCTTTTAATTCCAGGGAGGAATAGGAAGCTGGATTCAGGTTATTGAGGTATTTCGGAGAAGAAAGTCCGATCCCGGTGCTGCCCAGCCCATCCGTCCTCCCGTAATCCCGGTAATCAATGTCTCCGATACCGAACATGGCATAGGGAGAACTGACTGGGTTCTGTGCGCAGACAGGTTCCCCCAGCAGGGCAAACAGGATAAGACCAGGCAAAATACGCATCAGGGAGCTGGACATAATCCGGTGGTTTACCATGGCTGGAGTCCTCAGGGAATCTGGTTATAAACGATATAAAAAAGCACAAGCTGGATATTGTTTTCAGGCTGGGTCATATCCCCCAGCACGGTCCTGGTCACTGTGGTAGACATAGTATGACCCGGTGGGACCAGCACCAGGTTCCCGATTCCGGAACCCGGATTATTCAGCAGGGCAGTGACGTAGTTAGTGACATCATAGGTATAGACCGTATTGAGATTGTAAATCGGATCCATGATCAGGTTGCCGTTCATCCGGGATCCATTTGGTGCATATACAGTATCGATCGTAAAATTATTGGCCGTTTGAGCCACCAGCAATAGTTCTGGGGATAAGAATAAATTATTCCGGTAAGTCTGCTTCATGGGTTTGACGAGTAAGATAGCCTTGATGATCGTACCGTACTGGGCCAGTTGCTGAATATTCGACAGATAGGGAAATCCGATCTTGGTGGCTATACCGACACCGGACTCAATAAAGGATTCATGGTTGGTGGAACGGGAAGAAAGGCCTCCGTAATTCAATGAGGTTAGTCCCGACAACACCGTGGAGCTGCGATCTGCAGCTATATGGTTGAACTGAAGTCCATTATTGAAAACGGGGAAATTGATGACCTGCTGGCTGGCCTGAAGTCCTGGATAATGGAAGTAAAGACGGATGACGGCTGCCGTGTCACCTCCAATGTAGTACCCCATGATATCTGTGGCGGATTGACCGGGCACCAGGGCAATGCCCTTGAAAAAATTCCGGAAGTTTGCCTGATCTGAAATGATCGGATCATGGGTTGACAACAGGTTAGTCAGCAGGGATCCCAGGCTATCACTGAGTGGGATGCTGAGGTATTGGGACTGCCCTGGTTCCGGCATGAAGCTGAGCTTTCCCAGCGCAGTGGGCAGAATGGGTACCTGATCCACATTAAACAGGGCACCGGTAATATCTGCTTTCAGGTTGGCATTCAAGGGATAAACCAATACCTGCTGGGACTGGGTGGTATCTCCGTAACTATACCCATTGGCCCTCAGGATAAACCTCAGGGAATCATACACTGGATCGGGAAGCATATTCACAAAGCTTGGAATCCCTATTTCCATATAGGACGAAGCATTTACGTTACCGAAGAAAGGATCCTGGTAATTTCCAACCAGGATAGTATTATACCCTGATGTAGGCACGGAATCCAGCAATAAGGTGGAAGTACTGACTGTCTCAGTATCAATGTACAGGATATTGAGCTTGTCCTTGATATAATTGGCACCGATTGGAGAACCCTGCTTTGTGCAACTGCTTCCCAGAACCGCAAGAACGAACCCTCCAATGACAATTGCCCTGATATTCATGCCTGATTTTTTGTACTGCAGGAAGCGCAAATGTACATCGCTTTGCCCAATTGCCTGTCTGGGGGCCAAATCGGACTCCCCCCGCATTACCTATTGGAATAAACCGGACAATTTATCGGTATTTTTTGAATTCATGAGCCCGGCGCTTCTTAAAAAAATCTTAAAATTGGTTGTAAACGCAGTCCAGGCACCTATTTTTTTTCTCGTCCCGGCAAATTCATTTACTTTCGCATTCGTTTAAAATCATCCGAACCATGAAATTATCCTTACGGAATGGTGCCATTTTCGCCGTAGCTATTTTTGGCTGTCTTAGCCTGCAATGCAATTGCAAGAGTAGTACGACCACTACGGAAACGGGCAACTGGTACAAGGCTTCCGAACTGAATGGGGTGGTCCGCAGCGGGGCGGTAGCCTTCGTGGTCAATGGTAAAGCATATATCGGAACTGGTTATAATGGCACACTGACCCAATGGCTTACGGATTTCTGGGAATTTGATACGATCACTAATTCCTGGACCCAGGAAGCAGATTTTCCGGGGGTTGCCCGCAATTCTGCCATTGCGATGGGTATTGGCAATGAAGGATATGTAGGCACGGGTTATGATGGCACCAATTACCTGAATGATTTCTGGCAGTATGATCCTCCTACCAATACCTGGACCCAGAAAGCCAGTTTTCCGGGAAGTGCCCGGGAAGGTGCTTCCGCATTTTCCATTGGCTCCCTGGGCTATATCACCATGGGCTTCAATGGGTCCTACCTGAAGGATTTCTGGTCCTACAATCCGGCTACGGACAGTTGGCAGGAACTCACCAGTTCTCCGGGAGAAAAAAGGGAAAATGCCCTGGCCTTTGTCATCAATGATACCGCTTACCTCTGTACCGGGGTAAACAACGGGACTTATGTGGATGATATGTGGAAATATGATCCCTCCACCGGTCTCTGGTCCCAGAAAAGAAATATCAGCAACCGGATATTGGAAGGATATAATAATGCTTATACAGATATTACCCGCAGTGATGCCGTCGTCATGGTCCTATATGGCAAAGCCTATATCACTACCGGGATTGATAATTCCCTGCTGGCGTCAACCTGGCAATATGATCCGGTTACGGATACCTGGACCTCGATGACTGCTTTCACTAATTCGGCCAGGGAGGATGCGGTTGCCTTCAGTATCGGTAACAGGGGCTTTGTCGGCACGGGGGTGAGCAATAACCTGTGGTACGATGATTTCTGGGAGTTCCGGCCCAATGAAGTCTATAATGCGAACGCGTCCTTCTAAGAATTTCCTGATCATCATCGGGTTGTTGCTGATCATTACCGGGATGCTCTACCTTGCGCATCGGCAACACAGCGGTTCAGCCGCTCCGGTCCTTGAACTGCTGCCTTTGAGGACTGCATCAGGTTGGGGTTATCGCATCCTGGTTAACCATCATCCGTTCATTATCCAGCCCTATATTCCGGTTATACCGGGACATCACCCATTTACCAGCGAGGGGCAAGCCCTGAAAGCCGGAGGATTTCTTTTGGATAAGATCCGTCACCATCAACAACCCCTCCTTACCCATAAAGACCTGCAAAGTCTGGGGATCACCGATTCCCTGTGATCGTGTCCCCAAATTAATGGGTGCCCATGCCCTTTGCCGGGGATATCCTATCTTTACGAACAGGCCTGAACCCCATTCCACATGAAACTTATTTTAAGGCTTTTTATCCTTTACAGACTTGCGCTGGGCATTGTGCTTATCCTCGGCGGCATCCTGGTCAACCTCACCGCTGGGATCTATATGGCCTGGCTATTATACTTTTTCGGCCTGATCTGCATACTGACCCATTTCCTGCTGGGTTCCATGCGACTGGTCCAGGAAGCCATCGAACAAGGGGACATGGAAACGGCTACCTCTTTACTCGCCCGGATCCGTTTTCCCGGGCTGCTGCTCAAACCCATCCGTTCCGCTTATTATTTTGTTAAATCCAATATGGATATGGTCAATCAGGACCTGGGTTCTGCTGAGGAAAATATCCGCAAGTCGATCGGCACGAAAAGCAAGACCATGAAAGAGTATGAGGGGATGTCCTATTTCCAGCTCGGCGTGATCGCCTACCAGAAGGGAGACCTGAAAAATGCCAGCATTCACCTGCGGGAAGCCATCCGGCTGGGTTTACCGGACAAGGAAAATACCGCCGCTGCATACCTTCAGCTGGCCACGATTGCCATGAACCGGAGGGATTTCCGCAATGTGAGGGAATATTTCCGGAAAGCCAAGGCCCTCAAACCCTCCACCCCCGAGATTATCAGCCAGATCCGTGAAATGGAAAAATATATATCCCGGATGCCCGGTTGATCCTTCCCCTTGTCCTTCTTTGTAAAATAATTGTCAGAAAGTTAATTAAACGTTTGTTTAAATTAAACGACTGTTTAATTTTGGCCCTTATTTTGCTGAATAAGTCCCATGAAAAAGGAGAAAATACTGGATGTGGCTGAACAGTTGTTTTCCGAAAAAGGCTTTGAGGGAACTTCGATCAGGGATATTGCGCAGATGGCCGATGTGAATATTGCCATGATCTCCTATTATTTCGGGTCCAAGGAAAAATTGCTGGAAGCCCTGATTAGTATACGGGCGGGGGATACTACGGAAAAACTGGAAGCCCTGGACCGCAACGAAAAGCTGGATCCCTGGAGCAAAATGGACCTTATAGTAGAAAGCAATGTGGACCGCTTGTTCAACAATCACCGGTTTCAGAATATCATGAGCCGGCAGTTCATCCAGGATGACGGGCTCAAACAACAGATCATCAATATAAAAATCCAAAATCTGGAGATCATCCGCAGCATTATTTCCAAGGGTATCAAGGATAAAAAATTCCGCAAGGTCGATATAGAACTGACAGCCACCACATTGTTTTCCGTCATTTCCCAGATCACCATGTCCAAGAATTTATATATCCGGATTTTTAATCTGGACCCGAAGATGGATGAGGATACTTATTACCGCGAGATCAGCCCTCGGGTAAAAAAACATTTAAAATCATTGCTCCGGGCTCACCTGGATATAAAAAATGCATAATACATGGAAGGAAAGACATTTACGCTCCCGTTTTCAATCCGGTTAATCAGCCCCCTGGCAATACTGGCCGTTCTCTTCCTTTTTGGCCAAGTTGCCCTGGCCCAGGATTCCCTGATAATCCGGAAGCTAAGCCTGGAAGAAGCAATCCGGATGGGTCTGGCTAACAGCAAGGTCCTGAAACTATCCCAGGCAAAAGTGGAAGAGGCTGCCGACATGGTCCAGGTAACCGGTGACTCCCGGCTCCCCAGTGCTAAGGCTAGTTTTGGATACAATGAAGCCATTTTACTGGATAACCAGATCAATTTACCGGGTTCTTCCAAGCCGCTCTCCCTGCATACATTCAATTCCTTTTACCTGGGAACCCTTTCCGTCAATGAAGCTATTTTCGCAGGAAACAAGCTGAAATATGCCATGCAGTCTGCAAAACTGGCCAAAAAAATTGCTTCTCTGAATGCAGTTAACGACCGCCAGGGGGTTATCCTGGGAATCATCCGGGAATATTATACTCTTTTTAAGGTCAGGGAAAGTGAGCGGATCATTGATTCCAGCCTGGTGGATATTGCAGGCCGGTTAAGGGAGACCCTGGAGTTCGCCCGGGCGGGACTGGCCACTAAGAATGATGTGCTTCGCTGGGAACTGCAGCAATCCAACACCATGATCACTTACAACGAACTGGAGGGGAACCGCCGGATCATCAGTTATGATATGGACCTCCTGCTCGGCCTCCCCACCAAGCTGACTATTGAAGTGGATTCCACCCTGGTCCTGGACCAGGCCCCGGGCTCCCTGGATAATTTCCTGAAGATGGCAGACAGCACCCGGGCGGACCTGGCTGTTTTTACCTATCGGAGTCAGATCGCCGATGTCCGTATACAGCGCATTAAGAGCAATCAGCTTCCCACACTCGGGGCGGGATTACAAATGTATTATATCAATCCCAACGCAGCATTCATCCCTGCAGCCGGATCACTGTACCTCGTACCCGTGACTATCGGGCTGAATGCGAGCTGGGATATCGGATCCTTATGGACGACCCGGCATCAGGTCAGGGCAGCGGAACTGATGAGGCAGGAAAGCCAGATCGGCCGCAGCCAGCTGATGGATCATATCAGCAGTGAAGTCAATCAAAGCTATACAGATTACCTGCAGTCCCTGGAAAAGATCAACCTGCTCACCACCGCCGTGGAACAAGCTTCAGAAAACAACCGAATCATGGAATCCAAATACCGGAACCAGCTTGCCACGACCACAGACCGGATCGATGCAGAAACCATGCTTTACCAGGCAGAGATCAATCTGCAGCTGGCGAGGGTCGATGCCAAGCTGGCGTATTTCTCACTATTGAAATCAACCGGAACCATTCAATAAAATCCGTTATAAACCTTAAACATGGAAGATACCCGCAAAAAAAGAGTTTCGCCCAAGCAGATCATGCCCATCATCCTTGGAATGGTCCTGGTGGGTGCCATCATTTTCGGCATTAAGGAATTTGTCTATTTCAGCCATCATGTGGATACGGATGACGCCCAGGTAGATGGAGATATCAGTCCGGTGGTTTCCAGGGTGGGAGGATATGTGAAAGAGATCAGGTTCCGGGATAATCAGTACGTCAATCTGGGAGATACCCTGGTGGTCCTGGATGACCGGGACTACAGGATCAAGCTGGAAGAAGCTGAGGCAGCCCTTGCTGCTGCCCGTTCAGGAGTTGGCGTTTCCCGGTCAACCGTGGTTTCCACCAGGGCCAGTCTGGCTACCGCACAATCCAACATTGATGAAGCAAAGGTCAAAGTATGGAAAACCACCCAGGATTACACCCGTTACCTCAGCCTGCTGAAGCAACAGGCAATTACCCAGGCACAGTTCGACGCAGTGAAAGCAGACCAGGAGGCGGCTCAGGCCCAGCTTGCCGCTGCTGAAAACCAGCTTACAGTAATCGGCAGCCAGGTTGGCACTTCCCGGGAACAGGTAGCTGCCAGCCAGTCCGGCATCGCCATACAACAGGCCAATGTAGATTATGCGAAACTCCAGCTTTCCTACACGGTGATCACAGCGCCTGCTTCGGGCATTGTCTCCAGGAGGGATATACAAATCGGAGAACTGGTGCAGGCCGGTCAGTCCCTGTTTGCCATTGTGGATACCAATGATATCTACGTGACGGCAAATTTCAAGGAAACGCAGTTGTATAAGCTGAAAGCAGGAGACCAGGCAAACATCCGCGTGGATGCCTATCCCGGTCAGGTCCTTCAGGGTACGGTGAATTCCTTTTCCGGGGCGACCGGGGCCCGTTTTTCCCTGCTGCCCCCCGATAATGCCACCGGCAATTTTGTCAAGGTTGTTCAGCGCATACCGGTGAAGATCGTTTTGCCGCATGACCCTTCCCTGATTGACAAGCTCAGGCCAGGCATGAGTGTAAGTGTCAGCGTTCCCCTGAAATAATGCGGCCTTCCAATGGAATATAAATTACTGCCCTTAGTTTAACCTGCAATAATATGGCAGAGACAGGTATCAGAAAATGGATTGTGACCCTGACGGTCATCAGCGCTGCCCTGCTGGAACTGATTGACACCACCATTGTCAATGTATCGTTACCGGATATCATGGGCAACCTGGGCGCCACCCTGGATAACGTGGGATGGGTGGTCACCTCCTATGCAGTGGCCAATGTGGTCATCCTGCCCATGTCCGGCTGGCTGGGAAACAAATTTGGCCGAAAGAACTATTTCCTGTTTTCCATCATAGCGTTCACCACCGCTTCATTCTTCTGCGGACATGCCACCAGCCTGGAAATGCTGATCATGTTCCGGATATTCCAGGGCCTTGCCGGGGGCGGCCTGCTTTCCACCTCCCAGGCCATATTGCTGGAAACATGGCCTCCCCAGGAGATCGGGATGGCCACAGCCCTTTTTGGCCTCGGCGCCGTGGTGGGCCCCACCATCGGGCCTACCATCGGCGGATTCATCAATACCCATTTTGCGTGGCCCTGGATATTTTATGTGAATATCCCTGTTGGCGCCATCGCGGCTTTCTTCGTGGTCACTTTTATCCGGGATACTCCGCGATATGATAAGAATAACCCGATTGACTGGCTTGGGATATTCCTGCTGGCTTTATCCGTGGGCAGCCTCCAGATCGTACTGGAAAAAGGGGAGAGCGAGGACTGGTTTGCCAAATTCTATATCATCCTGCTTACAGCGACTGCCATCTTCGCTGGCTTGCTGTTCCTGTGGAGGGAACTGAGCACGGATCATCCGGTGGTCAATTTCAAGATCATGCGCTACCGAAGTTTTAGCCTGGGCATGATCACTTCATTCATCCTCGGGCTGGGCCTTTACGGCTCGGTGTTCGTCTTTCCCATATTATGCCAGAACCTGCTTGGGTTCAATGCGGAGCAAACCGGGCTTTTGCTGTTTCCGGGTGGCGTGGCAACTATTTTTATGATGCCCTGGGTAGGCACTTTCCTGAAAAAGGGAGTACCTGCCCAATTCATGGCCGGGGCAGGCATGGTGATATTTTTTATTTTTTCCATGATGATGGACCGGACCACGCTCGCCTCGGGAACCGGGAATTTTTTATGGCCCCTGATCGTCCGCGGATTAGGCATGAGCCTCCTGTTTGTACCCATCACCACCCTGGCCGTGCAAGACCTGCGTGGAAAGGATATCGGTCAGGGCACCGGCCTAAACAATATGAGCAGGCAGCTGGGTGGGTCCTTCGGCATTGCGCTGATCACTACCTTCATTGATCGCAGGATGGCCTACCACAGGGCCATGCTTATCCCCAATATCAATTCCTATAATTATGCCTATAATACCCGGTTCAACCAGCTGGTGCATGCGTTCATGGGGAAGGGATACGGTTTACTGGATGCAAAACATATGGCCTTACAAGCGATAGACGGCGTGCTGACCCGGCAAACCATGCTGATGTCCTATACAGATGTATTCTGGATCGTAGGGGTATTTTTTCTCTGCAGCATACCCCTGATCTTCCTGCAGAAATTCCGGAGGGGGCAACCGGTAATGCCCGCCGTCGGACATTGACCGCAAGGGGTCAAACCTGGTCCAGCGCCTGATGCAGGTCCTGCAACAGATAGTCCGGATTTTCAAGTCCGATATATAATCTAACCAGGCGGTGATCCGGATTTGAAGCATTAAACTCCTCTTTCGGAAAACCGGCCATGAAAGGAAAGGCCAGGGATTCATGGCCTCCCCAGGAAACGGCCAGCAGGAAATGCTTCAGGTGATTGCAAAACCGTTCCACTCCTCCGATTTCCTCGGTCTTCAGGATGATGGAAAAAAGCCCGCCCCCTCCTTTCATTTGTTTTTGGGCCAGTTCGAACTGGGGGAAAGAAGGATGAAGGGGAAAGATCAGTTTTTCGATTTTAGGATGTCCAAACAGGACATCGGTTATCTTTGCGGTGCTGGAACAGATCCGCTCAAGGCGGATTTCCAGGGTTCTCAGTCCCCGGATCAGCAGCCAGGCATTCAGGGGAGAAACCGTGCCCCCGAAATTCATGAACTCACCATCGAATATTTTTTTGATCCTGTCCCTGCTGCCGGTCAGCACACCCGCTACGGTATCGCTATGCCCTCCGATAAATTTAGTGGCCGTCTGGGCGCAGAAATCAATGCCCATGGCAATGGGTTTCTGGTAAAGTGGGCTGCAATAGCTGTTGTCGATCAGGGTGAGTATCCCCCTT